>Ga0265301_10005629_pt1 | contig 12254 bp, 25 predicted proteins | sample AusTroGonzalo_MG_2_FD_193488 | JGI IMG/M metagenome (GOLD analysis project Ga0265301, IMG submission 193488) | Bovine rumen microbial communities from tropical cattle in Woodstock, Queensland, Australia - Gonzalo_04 | ecosystem: Host-associated > Mammals > Digestive system > Stomach > Rumen ...
CAAAATTGTTTGTGTTCATTTCAGATTTTATTTTATCTGAAATCTCAGCAAGCCTGTCGTTATACGTTAAATTATACGTAGATCCTATTACATCACTTGTGATTCCTTTTGTGCCTCTTAATTTTTCAGCTTCTGCTGTAGATAAGATGATACCTCCATCTTTCTATACTTGCCGTTTTAGCATTGATGCCAATTGTATACCGGTTATTCTAGATCCATATCTATTTTTCATCATACGTTCAATCTTTTCCGGTTTGTCGGCATACTTTTTAGTATATTCTTTAAAGAACTATTGTTGCGAATATAGATATTTATTATTATGACTGGCAGTATATTCTAACTCGTTCCAACTAGCCTATTCTGGATTTATATATTTTATCTTTCCGGATTCATCTTTTTCTGGTATTGGATTACCATTTCTGTCGGTAGTCAATTTTATAATAGGTATACCACTGTTTCTAAGTCCTTGGAACAACAAATCGTGATGTATGCTTTCTGTTAAAGAATAGTTCTAGCTATTAACATCTCCTTTGCCACCATTGTTCTGACGTTTTGCTTCTTCTCTGGCTCTGATTTGTTCAAGTTTGTCTTTTGCGGCCTGTTCTGCCATATCTTTCTAGAACTGTTGCTGATTTTTCTGTAACGCTAATTGATTTCTGAACGATTGTTTCATTACTTCGAACTCATCTGCTTTCTCTTTCTTAGGTCCTACAAGCCACTCTTGTTGAGCATTTGCTATATTTCTCTATAGCATCGTTTCAACTTGATCTGCCGTGGGTTTATCTACCCCCATCGCTTGAAGTTGCTTATAAGCCTAGTCTCTATAAAAAGCTGATATTGGAGTACCTTGCCATCCCGGAGTTTGTCCTTTAGCAACATTTAATAAGTCCGAATCAAAATATCCACTATAATTATATCTAGGATCCAATCCCAATTCCTTTATTTCTTCAGAAGTAAGATCTCTTGGTGTTCTATTGTTGTACCAATCATTAGTAGCATCTTTAAGTGTCTTAAACGATGTAGGAGATGTAGTTCCAGCAAAATCTTCGGCCCATTGATTAGGATCTTCACCCAAAAATTTAGAGAAATCTTCGTTATATTTATCGTTCAACCTAAGAGTGGCCATATTTTTATAATACTCCTCAGCATTCTTAGCACGCTCTTTCTTCTTTGCCATATCTCCATAAGGCATATTATTAATGAGCATACTAAGCTAAGCTCTATCTTGAGCATTACGTAAAGGATCTCCACCTTTGGCGTACATTTGGTTTATGGCGTCTCTTACTCTACCGGTAACATTCTAGTTCCACCAATCCTAATCTGCCGCGATAGGGGTTAGAAAATCTCCATAGGCCTTCTAAAAATCTTTAACTTGCTATTCTCCCCTCTCATACATATCTTTAGCCGCATTAAGGGCCATAGCCATTAACTAAGTATCGTACAGATCCACTGTAGGGAGCTGTAACGCTTGATCATATTGGTATATCATCCTGGGTAAAATCCTCTATTAATAGCATCCTTACGTAACTGGTAATCCTGGTCGTAATATGCCATAGTTCTATTAAATCTGTTCAACTTATCGAGATTCTTATAATACTGGTTAAACGCAGCAATCATGTTCTACATACCCATTTGCTCCATCTAAGTTCTAGCACCATGAGAACGAGCGTAAGCTTCATCAAGATACTGATTGGCATTCTGTCTACGTTGCGCATTAGCCGCTCCAGTATTAAGCATGGCTCCGGCAAGTTGACTCTTAAGTTGATTACGCTGCATCTGTGTCTCTGCTATAATATCGGCTATGTTCTTCTGTAAGCCAATACCACTCTATACAGATGCAAGATACTTCTAGGCTCCACTCAAACCTCCTAATCTATTTATATTATATCTATTACGGGCTTCCGCGGCTGCAGCAGCTGATACAGCTCTATTGGTAGCAGGATTTAACCAGCCGTATATGTCTAATGCTTGTCTTTCATATTGATTAGAAGCATATGTGTCACGTTCATTTAAAGGTTGTTTGTGTGCACCTAATATCTACGACAAACCTCCAAGTATGCCAGCGCTAGACGTTATAGCATTATATAAATTAGAATTGTCATATTTTGATACAGCCTATTGTCTTGATATCTCTTCGTTAGCTTTATCATAATTAGATTTAAGTACATCTTTAGCCTGCTAACTTAATTGAGGTTCTATAGTATATCCCAAAACATTCCTCTTTTCTGTATCGTTCAACCCGGAAAAAAGTTGTTTATATGGACTTATATGATTATCAGACATTAGATTTGGCACAGCTATTTTTGGTGCTATTGGAAATGCAATTTTTTGGTCTTCGTATTTTGGAAGTTTTCCTTCTTTATATGGATCTAAATCGTATGATGTTATTGCGCCATTGTTATATGTTTTCTTGCCAGGTCTATTAAAAACGGTGGGCCTACTTTCTGGATTCAATTTGGAAGCTTCTTTATTTGCTCTTATCATACCCTAAATCTATCTATTGTGTTCGGCTCTTATTTGAGAAGATAAAACTCTATCGTTTCTAGTTAAAGCACTAGCTTGTCCACCAAGTTTTCCTGCAGCAGATAACTATTGTCGTTTTATTTCTATTTCATCAGCAGACAATCCATCATAAGGGCTTCTACTAACCCTTACTGTATTTCTTGCTGTTTTTGCAGCAGTTGCAGCTTTTCGGGCAGCTAAAACTTCCTAAATTTTTGCCCATTTGTTGCCTACCATCGGGGCTTCCCCAGTTATTATATTTGGGTTTTTAGTAATGTTATAATTCAACACCATGTTCAAAGCATCTAATGGAGATGTCTAATACTCTACAGCTCCATATGGAATATATCCTTCATGAATTCCACGTCTAGTACTATCACTTCTAGTATCTACATTTGTAATGGGAGGTATTCCGTCCTCAAATTTAGGTATCAGCCCGTTCTTGTAGTTAAATGCGCCAGTGCTTAGCTATTTTACTGCTCTAAAATCTTTCATAATATTTCCTATTTCTAATCCACCGGCTACATCACCAGTAGCGACTACATAATCAGATGCTCCACCTTTATTTGTTACAACAAATGCTCGGTTGAATTCATCTTGTGTATTTCCTAATCTTCTTATTAAAGTATCATTGTTATCTTTGCCATGTCCAGCTCTGTGTATATCGAGTACATTACCAAACCTATCCACATGACCATATATTTCTCCGTTAGAAATTCTAGCTCTTCCGTCGAACCCATCTACAAACCCAGGCAATTTACCATCTTTTGCTTGATATAATAAATCGTCCTAAGTATTGTCATGTTTTACATTGTAATCATTTGTAAAGAAATCTGTTTGTGCGGATGCTAGTGCAAAATTATTATTCTTAGCTGCTTGGATCTATGCCTATTTTATTCTTTCAGCCATCTTGTTCTTTCTAAACAAGCCTCCGATAAAACCAACAGCACCACCAACAACGCCACCGATACCGGCACCTATAGGACCAAAAGCTGCCCCCATAGAAGCTCCAGCAGCTGCCGTGTTCAAAGTATTTGATGTATTTTGTCGACTTAATTCTGACATCTAAGCTCCAGCATCTACCTAATTCTACTTCTAATATGTAAACCCGGTACCTTGTGCAATAGATGTACCAGATTCAGCCATGATATCTTCTGCAGTTTTAACTCCTCCGAATGTGTTAGCTATCTGCTATGCAAAATTGAGTCCGTTTACAGCTATTCCTCCTATATCATCTTGTCCCGGCAGTTTAAAATATTTGCCGAGATTATAATGCGGGAGATTGTTTATCTATTTTCTCTCTCTTAAGCCCATGATATTCTATATTTAGTAAGTATGTATTGCAGAGAGAAATCATAACTGCTAGATGAAGATCTCAATTCTGCTTGCATTGTTTTTCCTCTTAGTCTGCCACCATATAAAGAAGACTTGTCTCTAGGTATAGCAAATCTAAAGTTATATTCTGTATTATCTATTTTACTTCCATTCATAGTTCCGCTTTGTTTTAGCGGAGTAGTAAATGAGAATTGTAATTTATTTAATGGATTGTTGTGCTGATAGGTTCTTAAGTCTAATGTACTACCTCCATATATTCTACCTCCAAACTCTGTATTATCAAATATTTTCGTATATACAGCGTTATCATTTACTATATATTTCAAATACGGAAGAAGATAATTATTGTCTATTCCCTTTACACCTGACTTAGCTAAACTGTTCCATTTGTATATAGTACCATCTTTATTTATTATAAGTGTACTATCTGTGAATGTGATTGCTGCTTTTGGTAGAACTGTATATAAGCTAGAGAAAACACCTATATTCTCTCCATATACTAACGAACCTTTATCATTGTTTTCTCCATTAGATACGCTAAACACAGCCTCATTAAACATCTTATCGTACCACAATAACGGATCATCTACAAGCTTATCACTATTGGCCATCTTGTTCAAGAAGTTCTACACTTGTTTCGTCTTCGATACAGAAACAGTCTATGTGCCTCCTGCATAACCAACAATCTCGTGCTTGTCATGATCCCACCAGTATAATGTATTATCTGATTGTGTATCGGCGTATTCATCTACATGCATACCATTAGACGTGTTCATGTAATCGTATCTACTCAATACGTCTGCTGTACCTAATGTAAGTGGCATATTCGTACTATCTGTTATCTATACACGCTCATTCACAGATAGTATACCTGCAGCATTCTCTTGCCAGAATACTAAGTTATTACCAAATTTTCTAAGTCCTGTGATCTATCCATATCTAGTATCTACATCTAAGTAATTAGCAGGTAAGAACTTTAACCAGTTATCTACCGATTCATCATTTGACTTCGCCATAGAGCAATATACTCTATAATCTTGTTTACTATTCAACCAGTCATCCTTCTTTGTACCTTCTGCTATCTTCGTTTTAGATGTACTACTTATACCGTACGCACTATTATATGCGTATAGAGGAGTATCTTGCATGAATATATTATCCACATTTGATGGGTTTACTTGAAGATATGTTATGTCTCCGGACGAATTATCTTTATATTTAGAAAATTCATACCCATACGTATATGCTAGATTTATATTTGTCTCTATTGGAATAGAATATATAATAGTAGCTTCTCTTCTGTTTGAGAGATATGGATGTGACCACTTGTGTTGGGACACATATTCAAATGGTTGGATAAAACAATCTCCGTCAAACACATCGACATAGTTTAGACTTCTATCAAAATAGTTACCATAACTTCTGTATGTGGAATACTTCGGATCTTCATTATATCCACCACCCTTCTACTTTATATTACACAAATATGTACCCATTATAATATTCTAATCGGGTACTTTAGAAAGTTCCTTAGAATCAACAGCAATGACGAAACACTTTCCTCCAGGACCCATCATACCTCCTGCAGGACCTGTATCCGCTAGATTACTATCTTTATATTCCGATCCTTCGTCGTCATAAATCTATTCAGTACGTGTTATTCCGTATAGACCTCCGCAAACCCAATTACAGAAGTTTCTTCCTCCGACACCAGTAACCTTATCGAAACAAATGGGCTCCCATTCTTCTTTTGGGGTAGCAAAATCATCCCAACCAAGCTGCTCCGGAAACGAAACTGATGTGATATCTATTGGATTCAACGGATATCTTCTCTATGAATACAATTTTATATATGAGAATCGTGAAATACCAGCTTGTTGTTTGACTCTACTTTGAAAATCATCATTATCTACGAGATTTAATACAATATTAGAACCCTCGTACGCGGTATAATACTGTGCTATAGTATCTTGCATAGTATTTACTTCCATTGCTTTAGTATTTCCGGATCCAAGATCTACCTAAAATCTGCCTTCTTCTAGTATTCTAACGTTGGCATATTGATTTCCTATATTATACATGACAGATGTGGCATTCGCACCATCCCATCCTCCTCCTGTGGAAGTTATTGTATATCTCTCCTTCTTATTAGGATATATATAACTAATTGGCTGTATCTCCAGAGCATTTTTATATATCATATCTTTAACTGTTTCTGATTGATAGCAGTATTCTGGGGATATTACCTGATATATCTTTTCATTTCCAGTTACAAGAGTCTACTCTTCTTTTATGATTGTAGAGTTGGTAGCCAAATGTATATCCTATATTTTTCCACTATATGTGTTAATATCAAAATTAAGAGGTGTATTGTCGGCAGATGGATTATCCGTATAGATGGAGGAGTCTTCGTTTACGCCATATTCAACATCCATATTCGTAAGATACCCAGTAGGAGTTAATACGGTACTTGTATTCTATTTTCTTATATCAGCAACTAATGAACTACTATCAAATATCTATGCAATAGGTCTACTTATAACACCCTGCATTATAGTAGACATGTTTGATAACTCTTTACCGCATCTTACTATTTCATACGATACAATATCTTGCGGAAGATCACTCGTATCCACATGGAATCTTATTCCTAGCGGGAACACATGTAGACTACTATTTTCCGCACTAATATTGGCACTTTCAAAATTGCTGAATGGAGGTATTTCGTTGAAGTCTGGTGCTTTTATATCACCAATATGTTTTACAGCAGATGCGTTCCCATATTTATCATATAAGATGATTCCATATCTATATGTCTCACCTCTTCTTAATGATTTAAGAGCATATGATACATAAGGATTTGTATAAGTTGGATTTGGATCAATATCTCCACCTATAAAATTAGATAAATTTACTATCTCTCCAGGTATTCGCTCAAACGTTCCGTCATCTCTTTTATTATATACAGTAGCATTTACCAATCCTGCACCATCAAAGATATAAGCATGTCTTTTATCAAGTATGTTTATCTTGTCTGGGCATACGGTCGAATCTTCTGTAACATTAAGATCACCTATAAGATCTACTGTAACAAAACCATATCTTACATGTGCACTAGCATCCCAATCTTCTACCAACTCATTCTGCTGATATATAGGATTGTCATTACGTATATTGGCTGCAAACATATAGTCGGTCATAGATTCTATAACCTTAGGAATTATATGTATTCCTGTCATAGAATTGTACTCATCTAATGTTACAACTGTCAATAAATCTTTACCGGTATCTGAGAATTCAAATTCAGTTGGTAACTCACCATTCTCATCTGTTATATCTTCATCGAATACAATGCCTACTACTGGAGGAACTCCTACTTCTTCGTAACATGCACGATATATCTTCAATCTATCATAGTCATTGCTGCCAATGCTAATACTTATCTTTATACCTTTATTGGTCTTAGCCTCCTTTTCATAACCTTGCACTCTATTCGAATTATCTACTCGTAGAGCTCCAGTATGAAGAGGTATTAATTTTGTAGATGGAGAAATCTCAGTTTGGGCGCCATTCTTCGTATAGAACTGATAGCTATATTCATACATACCCGCTTTTAGGTTTCCATCTATTAGTCCACAGAACTTAGGTACATTGAACTTAACTTGTGTGTAGGATACAACGTTTCCTAGAGACTGTTGTATATATCCATCTTTAGGAAGCAATTGTATAGATATAATAGGGCCGACACCATCTGCTATATACAACTTGGCGTTGTCTCCACTTTCCCATCTAGTTACCAGGCTCAATTTACGATTAACTACGCGTTTCTCACCATCGAGTTTGCCGTTTTTTATATCTGCGACACACACTAACTTATTAGAACCATTTCGTAAAGTGTATACTTGCCAGTCGTTTAGTCTAGATCCTTGCGCTACAATCACACCGATATCCCTCAACTAAGTAGCGGCTAGCACTTTAGATCCGGCTATCTCGTCATTCAATAACGTAGCACCCTCTATCATGTGCAATTCACCACTATTTTCTTCTTCGTTGGTGATATATCGCAAGTTGTTCGCCAAACGATACTGGTTTTTCTCAATAAAGGCATCTGATGTGTCTGTATTCATGCCTTTAGAGAAATCATTGATCTATGTATTTTTATCAATAGCCATGATAGTAATCGTTGTACGTTATTTGTTCTTTGTTTATATTCTTAAAGAATGTATCATCTCCATCCCAATCTGGGATAAGCTTATTCCAATCATTCTTTATATTCTACATATCATCTGCTGTAGGCATCATTGCCTCAGCGTATGCCTGATTACGGTAGAAGTTCCATTGCTGCTGTGTATAGAAATATGATTGTGCTGCATACTTCTGAGCGAACTTGGAATTACCTCCTAACTTTCCAGACATGAATTTAGGAAATGTTAATTTCATTACTACATACCAGTATATAGCTTCCTAGTAAGATGTTAAATCTGGGATAAGAGGATATCCCCTCTCGTCTGTAGCAATTGCTTTATATGCTAGTTTAACAAATCCTTTTCTTTTATTCGTAACAATCCAGCCAGGTTTTATGAAATATTCAGGCTTATCTTTAGGATTATATATATGATTAAGTCTATCTAAATACTTCATATTGTTTACCATATAGAACTAAGCCTATGTTGTTATCATCTTCTCATTCATAGGCTGATGTCCAGGTATAAATCTATGTACATCCTCAATGGCCTTATTCTCTGGGTCATGTGGTAATGTATGAACCACCATATCATGAGGATCTCCTGCTGGGAAATGTTTTGGTTCTTTAAAAATGGCCGTAGTAGTACTCATTGGTATCCACGGGCCAGTTATTTTCTATGAGTAGGCTACACCATCTAGTATAACTAAATCTGATGGTATGGGTACCTAATTATCTTGTATCGGAAGGATGGGAACCCCATCTGCGCCAGACTCCTTACTGATATACTACATAGGAGCACCAATCTTGTCTACGGCTTCAAATATCCATTCTCTTACGTCAGAAATCCTTTGTCTAACTTCAGATGAATCTAAATCAGCCATAATTTTAGCAATGACTGATTCACACTTTGTATAATTGTATATCATTTATATCTAAATAATCTTTTTTATTGAATATAAGTTGTGCTAGTCTGCGTTTATTCTGTCTTACGAAACTCAATTGGTATTTATATCTGTCTGGGAATGTGCGAGGTAATTTTGACCAGTATAACCTATATTTATACCCGTTGGAATGTTCGTTTAAATGATATATACGTTTATCGTATTCTTTACTAGCTTTATAGTCTACTGATAAAGATTCTGCTGTAAGCGATTTTGGTAGGTACTTACATACCTATATAAAACCAAGCCCAAAAGGCATTTTAAAGCCTTCTGAGCCGTTTAATACATGTTCTAGTATAACTCTGCACATCTCTTCTAATATGCGCTTATACAGCCCGTAATCCACCTCTATTGGCATCGTACGGTATATGTCCCTAAAAGTAGTTGATTTTTTATTCTTCATCGTCCTATGGACCGTGAGGTTTTACACTAGCCAGTGTAGCATTATTGCTATCATCACTAGGTCTCTTGAGCATAAATGCGAGTTCATTCTTCATGATCATATCCTTTATTGGTGGTACCATCCACCCGGGGATCATAACCTCATCCTCATCTGGAGAATCTGGGTCTTCGCCGTCTTCTATTTCACAAGGTATTTCCTTGAGATACAAGACGTATATGTATTTTAGTAAGCCTTCGTCGGCAAGCCCCTATACATATACATGACCGTCGTCTTTATAATATGCCGTCATTTCTCCAAACGTATGTTTTCTCCAATATGCGTAATGCCTACGTATATGATTCATATATTGGATATTCTCTCCAGATCTATCGTGAACAGCTAATATGCTATCTTCGCTATTATTAAGTACATCTTCAAGCTTGTCTACTGTACGTTTAGTAAAAATAGGTACATCGTCTCCTACTTCTTCTACTTTTTCTAACATCAACGGACCTACTTCTATCCTATGTATAAACTCATTATCTGCTATATTATCATAATCCAGTATGCCTTGATTATAAGCCTATTTTCGTTTTTGAAGTTCGTCGTTCCAGATTTTAGATTTGTACGCGTTTATCCAAGCATGTATGTGTGACCTAGAAAAATCCTCACTTTCACTGATGTTGTTGTTTCGTATCATCAACAATATGTCATCAGTGACTGTTTTAAGTGAAATTTCTGCTGCCATCTTATTGAGTTGTTATTTCTATGACTTTTACGCTATCTGTTTTGATTATGTCATTAGTATTTATGATTCTATACTCATAACTATTGACCTTCTTAAAATCAAAAGTGAAGAGCCTCTTAATGAAACTCTTCTTACGTTTATAATGTCTATTGGTAAATATATACAGATACTATCTATTACGTATATCTAAACCTATAGATATACTATCTTTATTTATATTATAGTACACTGCAGTAAGAGCATTGAAGTTTATACTATCGCTATATACACTATCTTTTATAGCAGATATTATATCCCCCTACACATCTTTACTCTCCTTAACGTTTATAAACTAAGTTTGAGTTGCAGCGGTATGCACGTGCTTAGCTTTTATCTTCAATTCTCTACGAACGCTGTCAAGTTGGTTGACAAGTTCGTCATTCTGGTGTTTTAGATCATCTGCGGTTAGCTTTAAAACATTATTGGCCTACTAGGATCCTTTTAAAGAACCCTAATAGGCCTCAATGTTATTCTAAGCCATTTCCAGGCTTTCTGACAGCTTTTTATTCTGTTTGTGTAACATTACACTAGAAGTTAATAAAAACGCAACAGAGAGGCCTAAAATGGCCCGTATGAGCTTATTCGGATGACCTACCAATTCTTTTAGGATTGTTACGATCATTTTTCTCTAACTCCATTCTTAATTCTTTATACCGTTCATCGAACAGTGCAGCGCTCTCGCGGTATTTTCCATTCCAATACATTGTTACTCCAAAAATACCTGCAGCATATACAAGTACTTGAGCAACATATCCCAATACGCCGTTTGTTAGATCACCCATATCGAAGTACTGTAGAAACGCAAGTATTATTCCACTTGTCAATGCAGCTACAGCTGTGCTGTACTGTGTAATGTCTTTCCACGCATTCATATGTTAATCTCCATCATACCATGCAGTAAACGGGCTAGTATCTACGTCTACAGGATTTCCATCAGTTCTAGTCAGCGTAATCTGGTTATCGCCGTAAGAACCAGCATCTACATAAATATCCCCGTAACTCACGCCAACAGGACTGCTTATATTAGTAAGAACATCCTCGACGTGGCTTACATTCATGTGGATATCCGTATCAGATCCTTCATCTGTAGTCTTCACAAGTTCGAATACATCAGGCATATCAATGGTAATCGTTTTTAGATTATTAAAATTGAAGCCTGGAGCGTACACTTTTGCTACGACTATTAATTTATAGACACCAGTAAACCTTTGAGCTTCTGCAGGGAAACTTACCTCAACAACATTCTATTCTTCTGTTGCCATAACAGGCGCAAAGTACTCGTACCCGTAATCCTGAGGAACTTGCTTATATATACCTCCCCACTCTGGTTTCCATCCGAATCCGTGATATGGAGCCACCATAAACCTTCTAGGCACAGCTCTCCAAGTAGGATAACCACCAGTGCAAACATTATACGGCGTAGCTGTAAAACATTCAAACGCTGGCTCTATCGGATATCTAGCAATAAAGCGCGTTTTCTTTTCCCACATCGCTTTTCTCTCTTCGAGTTTAGAAGTGTTTATCAGATAAGCTTTTATGCTACGTATACCAATAGCACCACCTTTTGGTTTTATAGAACCATTTTGTTCTGCATCTGTGTATTGGTTTGGATAATAGACTTCGTAATCTTTGTTTACAAATTCGTTCTTATCTATGTTATAGAAATCAGAATTTTCAGGGTTATATACTTCACGTTCCCTTAATTTTCTTCCACCGATATACTAACGAAGATCTACAGCGAGACGTATGTCGTTACCTATTCTAATCTTTCTCATACTGTCTAGCTTTTAGTTAGTATATTAATCAAATGACGTTCTCGTCCTGCTGTGTACCTGCAACAAATGCATCAAGAACAGCCTTCAGAAGAGAAGTATCCTCGGCATAAACCTCAAGGGTCTGCTTTGTCTTACGCTGAATATCATCAGCAGCACGATACATATTCTCAAACTCGAGAGTAAGAGCATCATACGTACCGTCAAGCTTGGTCTCCATATCAGGCTTGATGATTGGCCATGTGCCTTCACCACGGTTCAGGATACCCTGATAACCCATACCCCAAGACTCGCGATCACGAACCAGCTTAGCTGAAGCGGGATACTGCTTGCCGGGAACCTTATCGAT
>Ga0265301_10005632_pt1 | contig 12242 bp, 9 predicted proteins | sample AusTroGonzalo_MG_2_FD_193488 | JGI IMG/M metagenome (GOLD analysis project Ga0265301, IMG submission 193488) | Bovine rumen microbial communities from tropical cattle in Woodstock, Queensland, Australia - Gonzalo_04 | ecosystem: Host-associated > Mammals > Digestive system > Stomach > Rumen ...
CGACTTTTGATTTTTGACTCTCGACGATCTTGGTCACTCTGTCAAATCGTGTGTCACCGGTTACGGAACAGTCATGTACTCCGTGTTCTGCCAATAAACGTCTCGAAGCTTCATCCTGCACGTAAATATGGGTGAAGCAATGCAGCAGACGAAGTGATAACTTACCGTACCAATGGAAAAAGCGTTGGGTAGGACGGAAAATAGACGAGATGCAATATGTAGGAATACCGCGTTTCTTTAATTCGTGCAGATAGGCAGGCCAGAATTCATACTTCACAAAAATAGCCATCTTAGGCTGCAATGCATCTAGAAACCGACGCGCATTACGTCGCGTAGCAAAAGGTAAGTAAAAGACGCCATCCACCTGATCGTATCCCTTCCGCATCTCATATCCCGAAGGGCTAAAGAAAGTCACCACAACCTTTAACTCTTCACCATTCACCCTTATCCGTTCAATGAGCGGTCTTGCTTGTTCAAACTCGCCTACCGACGCTACATGAATCCATACCGCACCGGCGTTGGCGGATATGCGTTTGGGGTGCGCTTTTTGTTCCTGCTGTCCACGCACCAAGGCTCGGGCTTTTTGATGCCCGAGCCAAGCTGCGATTCGTATTAGTAGAATATAAAGGTACACTTAGAAAGTGTAACGAACACCGAGGTTAATAGTCCAATCGAAAGCATGCGCAGCTCCGTTACCGGTTAAGATGCAACCATAACCCGGACGGAAATCAAACGAGAAAGCAATCGGAGCATTCTGCATATTTGCCTCTATACCTGCTGCAGCGCCGAAACCGACGATACCAGCAGCATTACCCAGATTAATATATCCGGCTTTAAATTGACCTCCGACGAACCAGTCCAGTTGAATGCCTTCTCCCTCAGCACCCATGGCCTGGTAAGCCATAACCAAGTTATTGACCGCACCAAGAGTAGGCAGAGCAAAACCATTTCCAGCGGCAGCCAAACTACCTAAATAACCAAACTCTTCGATGATGGTAAAATTATCCATCACCATAACTTTGTACTGCGCACCGATACCGGAACCTGCTACCACACCAACACTATGTTTGTACTCGGAAGCTGAAACGCCGAGGGCCATTAAGGCAACAACGACTAACGTAAAAATTTTCTTCATAAGATTATTTGTTTTATGTGACTATTTTATATTCTTATCCCTGGATGGAACGATTAAATCCATTTTTCGGCTACAAAGATACTACATTTTTTTGACATATGCAAATAATTTATTAATTTATTTGTGTATATGCGTTTTTTTTTGTACCTTTGCGGCCGATTTGTGAAAAGATGAAAAAACCGATAGTAATATTAGCCGTTGAGTCAAGTTGCGATGATACATCTGCGGCTGTGCTCGTGGATGGATTATTGCAAAGCAATGTGATAGCCAGTCAGAAAGTGCATGAAGAGTTCGGCGGCGTAGTGCCGGAGTTGGCAAGTCGTGCCCATCAACAGAATATATGGCCGGTGGTGGATACTGCGCTCAAACGTGCCGGAGTAGGGGTGGAAGATCTGTCGGCAATCGGTTTTACACGCGGGCCGGGATTGTTGGGTTCGCTGTTAGTGGGCACGTCGTTTTGTAAAGGTTTAGCGCTTTCAGTAGGTATTCCGTTGGTAGATGTGAATCATCTTCAAGGACATGTAATGGCGCACTTTGTCGAAGATGGCACAGGACTTAGACATCCATCTTTTCCGTTCTTGTGTTTGCTGGTAAGCGGCGGTAATAGTCAGATAGTGCTCGTCAAGGCATATAACGATATGCAGATTATCGGGCAGACGATTGATGATGCAGCCGGAGAAGCGTTCGATAAATGCGCCAAAGTGCTGGGTTTGCCTTATCCGGGCGGTCCTTGGATTGATAAGTTGGCCAAGCAAGGCGACGCAAACAAGTATCTTTTCGCCAAGCCGAACATAGCTGGGTATGACTATTCATTCTCAGGCCTCAAAACCTCTTTCTTGTATACCTTGCGCGATATGCTCAAGGAGCATGGGGTAGAGACCATCGATGCGTTGGCAGAGAAGATGCCTAATCTGCGAGAAGATATGTGCGCGTCGCTACAAGCGACGGTTGTGGATATATTGATGCGTAAGTTGAAGAAAGCGGCGCAGGACCTGCATATCACACAAGTGGCCGTAGCAGGCGGCGTGAGTGCTAATAGTGCCTTGCGGCAAGCGTTTATGGATTACGGCAAGAAATACCGCTGGGAAGTTTTTATTCCGCCGTTTAGTTTCACTACCGATAATGCAGCGATGATAGCTCAAGCCGCTTATTTCAAGTTTTTAGACCATGATTTCTGTGCGATAGATGAAGTGCCATTCGCTAAAACAACTATTTGAGCCATACATGGATGTCATCCTATTTATGGTGACGCTTTTGGTGGCGAACTATTTCTGGAAATTCACGGTGCAGGGTGATGAGTACGGCGATGCGGTTACTTGGTTTGGATGGGATATTTCTGCGCCGTTCATTTATATGACGCATCATGTAGCCCACGCGGTGTATTGGTTCGTGGCGCTATTTCGCGATACAGTCCATTTGATTAACGGTCATCGTATTCAGTTCGATTCAGGAACCTGTACGACTATTGTATGGGGCTGCTCGGGACTCAAGCAAGCTTTTATTTGGTTCTGGTTAATCTTCACCGTTCGCGGAGGATGGAAGCACAAGATTTGGTTTATACTGGTAGGATGGATATGCTGCTATCTGTTTAATGTTCTGCGAATTGGGTTGATAGCCTTACTGATAGAATTTCATCCTTCGTGGTTTCCGTTCTTGCACGATTTTCTGTTCAAATACCTTTTTTACGCGATGCTATTTGGACTGTGGGTTATCTTTGTTGGAAAGATAAGATCCGCTTCTTCAACGCACTGACAATCTTCCATGTACGACTGGCTTGTGGCGTATCTCCGGTAAGGATATCGGGGATGGCATTACCGGTCTCTTGTTCGGGATAAACGAGCAGATAACTATGGTCTTTGAAGAACCGGTCCAGCATATCCGGTACTTGATCGAAGAGCGGGTTGTAGCTGGGTGTAGAGGGGCGTGCATTGATGAGCACAATCATATCATTATGCCGCATTTGTTTGGCAATCATGAGAGCGTCTTCCCAATTTTCCATTTCTCGATAGGACGCACGAAGGAATTTGCCTTTGCGGCGACAGAAAGCCTGCAGGGCGCGTTGCGTATCTTCATTGGTATAGAAGACCACTTTCGCTCCGATTTGACTGCTGAGACGACGGATGAGGCCAAAGCAGGTAATGAAATCATGCTCTTTCTCGGCATAACGAGGTACCGCTACCAAGAGGCGACTAATGGTGTTAATGGGTTGAGCAGGGTGGTACACCAGACTGGCGGTGCTTTGGGTCTCGATGAGTCGTTTGGCTTCGGTCCAGTCCTCTTCGGACGATAACTCCGGTTGCTTTAATTCGGCCAGTTCGCCTAACTCGCGCAATTCGTAATGGCGGTTCTCGCCTACGGTCATCATCAGCCATTTATTCTCATGCTTCTCACTCTCGAGTCGCGCTTCTTCTTGCAGGGCCAGGCGTTTAGCGGCATATTCGGTGACGAAGGATGCCGAGGTACAGAGCACGAGTATCATCAGCACGGCGGCGTTGAGAATGCTGGGACCAAAGATATGTGCTTCAAAACCGATAGTTACGATTGCCAATGTACCGGCGGCGGTGGCGTGGGTAAGACCGAACATCAATTGTCGTTCTTCGACCTGCAAACCAAAACTCTTCTGTGCCAGCCATGTTGCTAACCATTTGCCTACTAACTTAGTGGCAATCATGATGATAGCGAGAATGATGGTCCACCAATTGGTCCATATGACTTGCACTTCAATCATCATACCTACGCCGAGTAGGAAGAGGGGTACGAAGAGGTTATTGCCCACAAAATTGATGCGTTGCATGACAGGTCCGAGGTTAGGAACGAGTCGGTTGAGTGCCACGCCGCAGACGAAAGCACCGAGGATACCTTCCAATCCTGCCCAATCGGCCAGATACGCCGCGCCGACCATCATCGTCATCACAATCAGGAACCCGTTCGTGGCATCGGTCCAACGTTTGAAAAAACGTTGTGCTAACCACGGAAAGAGGAAGAATGTGACGCCGGCGAAGAGGGCAATACGACCGATAAAGGCACCCGTGGTGAGTGTGTCGGTGTAGGCGAAATTACTTTTGATGGATGCTAAGACTAAGAGCGACAGCGTGATAGAGAGCATCGTACCGCCTACGGCGATATTGACTGCGGTGTTTTTCTGCACACCGTAACGACTAACGATTGGATATGTCATCAGTGTGTGACTGCCGTACATGGCGCCGAGCAACGCACTGGTTACCCAGTTATAGCCTAATAACTTGCTGGTCAACAGACCCAAAAGGAAAGGAAAGAGGAAGGAGTAGAGACCAAAGAGGATGGAGTGGTGTTTCTGCTGCGAGAAATCATTCATGTCCACCTCTATACCTGCCTGTAACATGATATAGAGCATACCAATCTTACCCAGGGTCTGAATAGCACCTCCTTCGGCTAACCACCCAAAGCCATAAGGTCCGACGAGGATGCCGACGATGATAAAGCCCACAATACTCGGAATACGAATCTTGCGGCAGATAAGGGGTACCAGCAGAATGGTCGCCAGAACCAAAGCGATGATGGCTAATGTATTTGTGATCATATGTACTGTCCGGTAATACTATGGGGGTTATTACGAATCTCTTCTACGGTGCCTTCCGCCACTATCTGTCCTCCGCCTCGTCCGCCTTCCGGACCTAGATCGATGATCCAATCGCAGGCTTTGATAACATCGGTGTTATGTTCGATGATGATGACCGTGTTGCCTTTGTCCACCAGTCGACGGAGTACGCCGAGTAACACGCGGATGTCTTCGAAATGCAGACCCGTGGTGGGTTCGTCGAGTATATAGAGCGTCTTACCGGTACTGGGACGGGACAGCTCGGTCGCTAATTTGATGCGTTGACTCTCTCCTCCGGAGAGACTGAGGGATGATTGGCCGAGTTTGATATAACCCAGACCGACATCTTGAATAGTCTTTATCTTACGGAGAATAGTAGGTTGGGGTTCGAAGAACTCTACCGCCTGATTGACGGTCATGTTAAGTACATCGGCAATCGTTTTTCCTTTCCATCGCACCTCGAGTGTCTCGCGGTTATAGCGCTGTCCGCCGCAGGTCTCGCAGGGCACATACACGTCGGGCAGAAAATGCATTTGGATAGTCTTGTAGCCGTATCCTGAACACTCATCGCAGCGTCCGCCTTTGGCGTTAAACGAGAAGCGTCCGGCTTTCCATCCGCGTATCTTGGCTTCCGGTAATTGGGCAAAGAGGTCGCGAATGTCGTTGAAGACGTTGGTGTAGGTGGCAGGGTTACTGCGGGGCGTACGACCGATAGGCGACTGGTCTACATTGATGACCTTGTCTATTTGTTGCATGCCTTCGATGCGTTCGTAGGGCAAGGGCGTCTGCTTGGACCGGTAGAAATGTTGACTGAGAATAGGGTAGAGGGTTTGGTTGATAAGCGAACTCTTGCCGCTACCACTCACGCCGGTGATACATACCATTTGGCCCAGCGGTATACGCGCCGTCACATGCTTGAGGTTATTACCGGTGCAACCGCTTAAAATAATATGTCTAACAGGCGTAGCCGGTCTAACAGCGGAGCGGTCTAACAGTCCATCGGACGGTCCAACAGCTCTTTCGCCTTTTAAGTAAAGAGCGGTCAGCGTATTTGTTTTTAACAAATCGCTAGGTGTGCCGCTAAAGAGTACTTGTCCGCCCAGACGACCGGCTTTAGGTCCAATATCTACTATCCAGTCCGCCTCCCGCATCATCTGTTCATCATGTTCGACCACGATAACGGAGTTGCCTAAATCGCGTAACTCTTTGAGACTACTGATGAGCCGTTGGTTATCGCGTTGGTGCAGACCGATAGAGGGTTCGTCGAGGATGTAAAGTACATTGACTAAGCGACTGCCTATCTGGGTGGCGAGACGAATACGTTGACTCTCTCCTCCGGAGAGGCTATCACTATTACGATTGAGACTGAGGTAACTTAGTCCCACCGCTTGCATGAACCGCAACCGAGCACATATCTCTTTGAGGATGGGCTCAGCGATCGCGTTCTGCTTATCCGATAACCGCTCACCGATAACCGATAACCGCTCCAGCAACACCTCGATGTCCATCTCTGCAAGGTCTGAGATGGAATACTCTCCGAGCCGGTAACTGAGGGCCTCTTTGTTAAGGCGTTTGCCATTACACTCCGGGCAGACGATATACTCCTCTTTCTCTTCTTCCTCTTCTTCCATCGAGGCGGTGTATTGGAGCATCTGTTCGTACCAGTTTTCGCTCTGCACCATTTCGTCAAATCGATCCGTTTCGGCGTCCTCTTTCGGTTTGATGCGTCCCAAGCCTTTGCAGCATGGACACCAACCGGATGGACTATTGAACGAGAAAGTATGCGGGGCAGGGTCTTGGTAGCTGAGCCCCGTCTCAGGGCACATCAGATTACGGCTGAAGTACCGAACGGCTGACGACTGATCACTGAGCGCTATTAGCATGATTCCGTTTCCTTGCGTCATAGCGCGATCGACACTTTGCCGCAAGCGCTGCATGTCGACCTCAATTTTTATTTCTTCATTTTTAATTTTTAATTTGTCAATGACCACCTCGATGGTGTGCGTTTTATAGCGGTCCAGTTTCATACCCGGTACTATATCCTGCACCTCCCCGTCTACGCGTACGTACGCAAATCCTTTCTTACGGATGGTCTCAAACAGTTCCTTGTAATGCCCCTTACGTCCATTCACCAGAGGTGCTAATAGTAAGATCTTTTTTCCTCCGTACTCACGGATAATCAGGTCGATGATCTGTTCGTCGGTGTAATGCACCATTTTCTGGCCAGAGAGGTACGAATAGGCTTCTGCGGCGCGCGCAAAGAGCAATCGCAGGAAATCGTAGGTCTCTGTAATAGTGCCGACTGTCGAACGAGGATTACGACTGGTGGTCTTTTGGTCAATGGAAATGACGGGACTAAGTCCGGTTATTTTATCGACATCGGGTCGTTGCATTTGACCGATGAAACCACGGGCGTAGGAAGAGAAAGTGTCCATGTAGCGGCGTTGACCTTCGGCGAAGATGGTGTCAAATGCCAACGACGACTTGCCGCTACCACTTAGTCCGGTGATAACGGTTAGTCGTTTGCGAGGAATAGAAACGCTGATATTCTTCAGGTTATGCACCCTCGCCCCGATAATCTCTATGTTGCCTTCTGATGTCAAAATTAACAATTAACAATTTTAGTTGTCCGTACGGATTCTATCAGTTTGTACCCAACTCCATTAACCCTTTGTACATTGTACATTGTAAATTGTACATTATTCCTCCGCGAGGATTGTTGCAGAGTAGGGGGCTACGCTGAGCGTAGGACCTTCAATGCATAAAAGACCTTCCGGATCCGCTTTGCCGTCGGCTGCCAGCACGGTGTAATGACCTTCCGGAATAGCGATCGCTACCTCTTCGGCACCACCGTTGAGGATAACGAGCAGCGATTTGGCGGAATCAATGCCTTCCAGATTCGCAATGCGATAACCAATCACTTGTTCATTCTCAATAGGGAGGAACGATACATGCTCACGCACCGCGTCAGCGCTACCTAAGCGGAAACCCTTATGGGCGTGACGGATAGCTATCATAGCGCGATAGTATGCAAACAGGTCGTTGTACCGCGCTTTGTTCTCCCATGGGATGATATTGATTGAATCGGGACTCTGGTAACTGTTATCGATGCCTTGTTTGGTGCGGAATAGTTCTTCGCCGCCGTAGATAAACGACATGCCTTGCGAAACGAGTACGGCTGTTTGGGCGAGTTTATTCATCCTAATCTTCGTCGCTTCTCTCTCCTTACCGGCGCTGGCTTCGATACGGTCGCGGAGACAGTAGTTATCGTGACAGGTGATGTAACTAACGTGTTGCAGGGGGTCGCCAGCCCAGCTGAGAGGCTCAGCACCCAGTTGGCCATTCGGGTCATTGAAACCAATACAACCTACCAGTCCATTGCAAACAGCGCTTTTGCAGGCTGCGTTGCCGGATGCAAAACCGCGTTCATGGTCAAAGGGCGAACCGATGAGGGCATTGCGGATATCATCGCTGAAAGCACCTACGCGCGGCATGGTGTAGGTCCATTGTTTCATCGCCAGCTGTTCATATGGATAAGCCGGTGCCATAGCTGCCCAACCTTCACCGTAGGTGAGAATAGTGGGGTCAATCTTATCCAGCGCTGCACGGATCGCGCGCATGGTCTCTTGGTCATGAATACCCATCAGGTCAAAGCGAAAACCGTCTATATGGAACTCGCGTGCCCAGTAACATACGGACTCAACCATGAACTGGCGCATCATCGGATGGTCGGAAGCGGTTTCGTTGCCGCAACCTGAACCGTTGGCGTAACTGCCATCTTCGTTCAAGCGGTAGAAATACTGAGGTACGACGCGTCCGAGTGCACAGCCCATCACATCGTAGGTGTGGTTATACACAACGTCCATCACCACGCGGATGCCGGCTTGGTGAAGCGCTTGTACCATTTGTTTCATCTCACGGATACGCGCGGCAGGGTCAGCAGGATTAGACGAATAACCGCCTTCGGGTGCATTGTAGTTCACCGGATCATAGCCCCAGTTATAGCGGTTCTTGTTTAGGGTCGTCTCGTCGATAGAGCCGTAATCGAAGACCGGCAGGACTTGCAGATGGGTGATGCCTAATTCTTTGAGGTGGTCAATGCCCGAAGCCAAACCGTCGGCTGTTTTAGTGCCTTCTTCGGTCAAGGCCAGGAACTTACCTTTGTGTTCGATGCCGGAGTTGGGGGACATGGTAAAATCGCGAAGGTGCGTCTCATAAACGACTATATCTGTCGGGTCGCACATTGCCGGACGACTGTCCTTTTCCCAACCTTCAGGATTGGTGCGTTGCAGGTCGATGATGGCACCGCGCTGACCGTTGATGCTCACCGCTTTAGCGAAGATGCCCGGACTCTCAGCCGACCATTCGCCGTTTTGGAACGATCGAACGGTGTAGAACTTACCGGCCTGGTCACCTCGAATAGCGCCTCGCCATATATGTCCGCGACTTTTCTTCAGGCTGATTACGGACGGCTGATCGCTGTCGGCATCATCATAGATGAGCACCTCCATCTGTTCTGCCACGGGCGACCAGAAGGCGAACGAAGTTTGGCTCTGAGCGTAATGACACTCGTTTTCCAACTTGGGTCGACGAGCGCAACTGCTCGCCATCAATGCTATTGTTAGCATAGCAATAATAGTGTTTCTCATATATGTAATGTGTTTATCGATAAATCGAATCATTCGGGAAATACTCATCGAATAGTTCTTCGGCGGCTTTCAAGCCTTGCTCATAGGCGTGGCGGAGCAGAATCTTTGCCCAATCGTCGTTCTCATCAATGCCCCAACCGTTATAGTACATTTGGGCTAATACGTACGATGCCCACATGCTGGAATAGTTATCCGAACTGTTCCATAAGTCTTTGAAAATCTCTGCGGCTTTTTCCAGGTCTTCAGTCACAAATTCGCCATCAAAATAGTGCACAGCCATCATACACCTTGCTCGCGGATGACCGGCTTCGGCTGCACGCTCCATATACGTAATCGACTTTGGAACATCTTCCTCCACCAGCCCTTCCAATCCGTTTTGGTATATATAGCCCAATAGGTAGGTGGCATCTATATTACCTCCTTCGTCCGCGTGCTCTAAAAGGTTCAAACCGGCCAAGCGTTCGTCTTTCGGCAATTCATCATCCCAGATAGCTATCTCGCCCATCGATTGTAACGCATAGGGTTCATTCAGCTTAGACGCCTCTTTCCATAACCGATATGCTTCCTTCAAATCCTGCTCAATCTGCAAACGCGGTACGCCGTGATAGCGAATGTTCGCCAACCGGTTCATCGCAACCGCATCGCCGCCCTCGGCTGCCGCTACGATTTGATCGTACTCCTCGCGCGTAAACACATCCCAACGCGAATCCATCTTACCGGAATAGAGTTCGTCTTTCAAACGAATATACAGGTTACCTACTGCGTAACTCAGGCCTTCTTCATGCACCTTCGTCCATTTATCAGGCACGACCTTGATCTGACGGTCATCGATTCGAACGGTGATACCATCCGGACGCACTTCCTCCAAAATGACGCTGGGAAAATAACCACGCATGTACTCCCATCCTCCTTCTTTGATGATGGAACCGAGTCTCATACCAAGACTTAATTCGGAGATGTCCGCTTCGCCGGAACAACTATCACGGGAGACGATTCCGGGATCATGGGCTTCGGTTTCGGCTTCAAAACAAAGCCTTGTCCAATAGGCAGTACGTTTCTGAGTAACTTTAGGTGTTTCCATAGTTTTGAGTATTTATACAATTTGGCTGCAAAGTTACAAAAACTTTTGCATATATGCAAATAAAAAATGCATGATAAAAAGTATATATATACTATGTATATATATAGAAAATGTGATGATTTGTGCAAAAAATGGAGTTTATCCTATGGGTATCCTATGGTTATCCTATGGGTATCCTATGGTATAGTCTCGTTCCGCCCTCGTTCCGCCCTCGTTCCGCTTCCGTTTCCGGTCTGATAAAGTGATTATATTTGATTGTTTTCAATGGTAGGTGTCATGTAGCGGGTGATGTAACGGTGGAGGGTGTTACGGTTGACGTGAAGGCGTTGGGCTATTTCGCTTTTAGATAAACCATCGTTGAGCCAACGACGGATATGGTCATCTTTGCGGAACAGGGGGTGGCACTCAAGCCGTGTCCTTCGTCCTTTAGGACGTCCGACGCGTTTTCCTTCGGCTTTCTTACGCGCCAGGGCTTCGCGAGTTCGTTGGCTGATTAGGTTACGTTCAATCTCCGCAGATAAACCGAAGGCAAAGGCGAGCACTTTCGATTGTATATCATCGCCCAGCCGATAGCCGTCTTTGATAGTCCACACACTACATTCACGCCGCATACAAAGGCTGAGAATTTCCATGATCATGTACAGGTTGCGTCCTAATCGGCTCAGTTCGCTACAGATGATGAGATCGTTTTTTCCTACACGTCGGAGGAGTTTGCCCAACCGTCTTTTGCTGAAGGGGCGTGTGCCGGAGACGGTCTCTTCTATCCAACCGTCGATGCGGAGGTTCTGTCGAAGACAAAATTGTTCGATCTCAAAGCGTTGGTTCTCTACGGTCTGTTTGTCGCTGCTAACTCGAATATATCCGTAATTCATGGATGTTAATATATCTCCACGATTTGGCGGGGAACGCGACGGGTGATCTGGTCAGGAGTAAGGGGTTGGACATGTTCGGTCTGAAGACCGGTGACACGTTGGGTGGCTTTGATACGAATCGGTATCTCTGCTTTTTTGGAACCTTCTATCTGCGCATTGACGAGCATGTTTTTCTCTTGCGTATAAACGTGCGAGAGACGTCTTTGGTAGAGGGTGTTATAGTCGATATGACAATTGAGTCGCTTGAGTCGGAAACGCTCTATATCTCCGTCCGACATATTGAGGAGATTGAGCATTTGGAGTTGATCGGCATTGAGTTTGATGCCGAAGGGGATAGTGACTTGCACGTCGGCGTGCTCGGAGAACCGACGCACAGCATAAGTCTTAGAATCCACGATATAGTGGCGTTGGTAGACCATCTTAAAGCATCCGAGGTAACGGACTACTTTCTGGGTGTGCGTGAGGACCGTTTCGCCTTCGGATTCGTTAGAAACCGTCCAATGACGAATGTCATTCATCGTTTGCTCAAAATCATAGCGCATATTTCCCATCGCAAAGAGGGCTTGGTGTACGACAACCCCCGAATCAACGGCGTTGGCGGCTTTGCGCATAAATTTCTCCTTGCTCTTTTTCTCCATTCGCTCGATGGCTTCGGAGGCGAGGATGGAATCTGCCTGAGCGCGTTTTTCGGCAGAGAAGAAGCGTTTGCAGAACCGGCCTTGGAATTGGATAGAGTCGCGTCCTTCTTTGCCTTCTTCGGGCAGGACGACGATGTTAGCAATCATCTGTTCCATTCCCCATGTGGCACCTTCTGATTGCATGCGCACATCGCTCACCACTTGGTACTGGGCAGGATAGTCAGGAAACTCTTCTTCCAGTTTGACATAGACGGCGTGGAGTAGGGCTGCCATGGCTTTGCGTTTGTTCT
>Ga0265301_10005636_pt1 | contig 12238 bp, 9 predicted proteins | sample AusTroGonzalo_MG_2_FD_193488 | JGI IMG/M metagenome (GOLD analysis project Ga0265301, IMG submission 193488) | Bovine rumen microbial communities from tropical cattle in Woodstock, Queensland, Australia - Gonzalo_04 | ecosystem: Host-associated > Mammals > Digestive system > Stomach > Rumen ...
TGTCACGATTACTCCTGTGTCAGCTCGATATTGGAAACTTGTAAATGGAACAGAACGTATTTGGGGATCACATACTGCAAACGATTTACCAGTGTTAATTCGATTTGGTGCACCGACACCACAATTAAAATTTAACACAGCGCCCGCAGCCAATGCTACTATAACAGTCAAAGCTTATACAGAGTATCCGATTAAAAACAGTAATTGGATTATTGAACCAATGACTCTAGATTTTAATTTACAGCGTGGGGATTAAATACCCCCACCTACCAAACATCAGTTTTACAGGCCCTTTGTATCCATAACAGAAACAAAGGGCATCGTGTATGTTAGGCGCAAGTAACATCAGTTTGGTCTACTCGGAGGATAAGTAATAATATGGAAATGATAGTAAGATATATAATGGTAGGGTTACTCTTGTACGGGTACTGCCATATCATCTGGGATATAGACAACTATATCACAGAAAAGATAAGAGAAAGACGTCGTAGACATAACTTATTCAAATAAGTGTTTACAAAAATTTACAATACCTTGTTTCATAGATTAAACCTCAAAGCCTCATCCTCTATCTTAATTATAAAGTAGAGGATGTTGGTTTTTTGTGTTATAATACATATATAGACCCTTCAAAATTAAGGGAGGATTTTAAATGATACGTGTTAAAAGAACTCTGCTAAACTCTAGTTATTATCCAGACTGGTATACAGATAAGGATTTTGTTACCAAATATGTAGATGGCCGAGGATATACTGAATATTATGTTGATAGAACAGATATTCCTGATTATTTGTGGGAAGCATTTACTCGTTGGACGGAATATTTGACATATGCGTTTATTTCATATGCGTATACATATATTCCGGCTATAAATGCAGGTTCCTCAAAAATAAATATTAATAGAGACAGTCTAGTATTCAAGTATAAAATCGTACAATCTGCTATTCCGGAAGACACAATAACTGATCGTTATGTAGGCAATACTAAATTAGCTGAAATCATAGAACAAACGCACGATGATATAGATAAGTGGCTTGATACTTGGACTAGCAGTAAAATTCATGCATGGCTTTGTGATAAAATAGCAAGCATGGCTTGTGATGAATTATTTACTCAACCCGACATGCAGAATGATTCTATAGCAGATGATAATGTATATTATGTATTATCTGCTTACGTGCCTATGAATAAATCGGAATTTTACAACATCATGAGTGATGATAGATCTATTAGTCAGTACTCTAAGAGTAAATCAGATCTAACCTTATATCTAGCAGACTTTGATATTGAAACATTATGGTCTTTGTATATAGCTTGCTGGAATAAGCTTAAAGGTGTAGAACAATTCTTTGGACATTATAAGATAGAAAACATATATTAATATTAGCTTTTTACTCATATTATATTCATAATTATTTTTTCTCTAGTAAGGACGGTGAACTCTTGTATGTCAACAATTTGCCATTGGATTAATAATGATAACCAGACTACAGAGTTCACTGTAACCTTATTAAAACCTCTTAACGAATGTACCACAGAGGATCTTACTCGTTGCATAATAGCTAAGTCATATGACCAGTTAAATAATGTCGTTTATGTAGGTACAACACCGCAGCAGGCTACAGAAAACAGTGCTGATACGGTATGGTTTAATACAAGTAATAATATTGATTTCAGTACCTTGCATTTTAGCTCTATAAGCACTAATAAAATACCAAGAGCTACCATAATACTTGCAGTTCCACAATATACTGAAATAAATACTATTACAAAACAGGATATAGACAATACTATTTATCTAGTATCTAACATTCAACAGATATATAAGACAATACTTGTGAATTCTGTGAAATATAGAAATGATTACTTACGTACACAAGTAAACCTAAGCAAGCCATTAAAACATTGTTTAAACGAGTCAGTATTTAATTATGCTAAGGCAGCCTCGCTGATAACTGACGGGAACGTCATATATCAACTCATACCAGTTTTTATGTATAAGATTCATGATAAAGTATTTATAACAAGAAATGAACCTTATAGCTTATCAGTTATAGATACTTTAAATGAGATTTGTGGATTTACAGAGGGTATTCCTTGTTTCGATGAACCTAATCGTAAACTGTGCTTAGGTGTTAATATAAACGATAGGCACTCAGCTGTACCTATTGTATCTGGTTATTATAACAACATCATAGAGTCGTTATACGGGGATATGTTGAATATATATAGCTGTTCTTCTACTGTGAATGCTGATATTAAATTCAGTGTTTACAGTGAGCAGAGCAGTTCTACAAGATTACAGTTACAAAGAGGATTACTCTTTAATGAAGCTTGTTACACAGCTTGTGCGTCTGCTTATGGATTTGTATTTATAAATGATATTACAAATGAAATATATGAACCTGTTGTAGAAGACGGTGTTGTAAAAAGCTGTAAGAAAATTGTAGAATCTACTATATCCGTTAATAATGCGTCTACTAAACAGAAGAAATCAGCTAAACCAGATACAGCTATTAGTAATACAGAATACTCTGTAGGCATACAAAATAATAACAGATGGCAAGTTGTAAGGCATACAGAAGATGCTGATACTATTATAGAGGACTTTGGTCCTAAAGCTGTTATATCAGGTGCTTATTTATCCAACGACAAATTACCATGGTTGCTTGTTATACGAGCTTCTGACAAACATATGTATATTAAACGAGTAGAAGCTCTTATGAATACTGCTATTTTAGTAGACAGTAATGTAGAGAATGCTACAGTATATAATACAGATAGTTATTTACTAATAGCTTATAGTACAAATTCAGGAGTATTTGTAAAACATTATTATATAATTAATAATGGACTTATAGAAAATACATCAAATCAACTAAGTGAAAATGCTGTAGATGAACTTGAGATCAAGCTAATAGATAATCAAATATATATTAATAGCTACGTTAACAATAAGTTAAGTAAATCTTGGCTCTTGTCAGCTGAATAGAAAGGACTGATCACTACATGAACATTGAAGCTACTCTTATATTACCTAGCACACCAAATGAAAACACATCGTTTTATGAACGTACAACACCTGATTTAATATTATCTTCTACAACAGAAGCTAAGAAAGCTACAGTGCCATACGGTGTATATGACAATATCACCTGGGCTTCAGAATCAGTTCCAGCAGTGCTAGATGAAGCTACTAAATGGGGAACTAAAACGCTTCCAGGTTCCGGTCCATTCTACTATGCGAATCACGAAGATGGAACACCAACACTTGGTTTAATTCCACCACCTAATGACGATTGAGATTCTCAAACTTTTGTTTCTTCGATAATGTAACCTTGTAGAGATTAGACCTTTTGTTGTTTAGTACAATAAAAGGTCTTTTCTCTATTTACATTTCTTAAGGTTTATGTTATAATAATATATGTCATTACCAAACTAAAAATTTCGAAGGAAGCACTTGTTCGCGAATCACAAGTGCTTTTTTCTTATATAAGAAGTAAAGATACCAAACTGAAATTTGGTATAGGAGGTGGATTAATGCTTAAATCTCCAGCAATATCACACTATATAAACTGGCTAGGTCATATATCCTATAGAGAGCTTAATAATGATTTCACGTATGATGCTAAATCTTACGAACTTATAGATAATATTATGAATTTAATGTTATGTATAAAGCCATATAATGAAAATACCGGAGCTCGTGAGCTATGGCTTACATCGGATAGAGGAGAATTTAGTGACTATATAGACGAAGAAGACTATGACGAACGCATACATGAGTTTAATGAAACTGATGAATCTATGCACAACGAGTGGTTTGACTTTTATCCTGAATCTACACAATGGTATCATTTTGTAGCTATGAAAGACGAAGCTACAGGCTATATAGCATTATTCTTAAATCATAGGCATATTATCGAAGTGGATCCTGATAAAGAAGCTGGATTTGAACATGATGTACATGAATTTTTAGAATGGATCTTAGATGCTGTTAAACAAGCTATACAGCTATTAACTAATAATACTTACATGGAGTATCTTAATACTAACCTACCGTACGAACACAGAACAGGTACTATAGTTCGCAAAGACTTGTATGATATATTTCCAGAAGACCGTAAAGCGTTTGAAAATGAACTAACAGATGCACAAATCAACGAGTTTAAACAGTACATACAAGAACCTAAACGTCCGCCACTAACTACCATGACAGCTGATATGTTCTATGATTTATGTGCTCTCGGATATAAAGAAAATAACTATAATTGCGGTGATGCTAATAATTGTGCTTTATATTATAGATTTGCTGATGGTAGAGATGCCGGGCTTATTACTATTGACGGTAAATCTTATAATGACTTCGACGAATGGTATATGAATTTACGTAAAGGAATAACCTTAGGACATCCTTGGGAAGTATGTAGAGGTGGTAATTCTACACATGTAGATTTGTATGTTAATAAAACAGAAGACGATTGTTGGGAATTTATAGTCTGCGGTAAGTCTATAGGTAGGTATGTAGAAGCTATTAAATTCTATATAGCTATCTACAGAGAGGGTTGGCCTGTTACGATTAATGATAAAGAAGAGCTGCTTGCTCGTATAGATGAAACTGAAAAGATAGGTATCGTACCTACAGGAGTATTTCCAAGATATTGTGAAAGCTATTTTCCTGAAGAAACTGTTATTGATTTCATGAATTTACCGTACGAGCATAGAGATGAAATCATTAATAAGACTAACTGGCATCCTATAAGAACTATTGAATTAATGGCTTGAATCTTCGAATTTTCTGTAATAAATATCTTATAATATAATTACAGGAAGGAGCGATCTCGATGAATACCATTACTACAAAGTCAGGCCAGATCTTAGAATTTTGGGAGTCTAGAGCAGAAGCAATTCATGATGTTGTTAATCTTATTAATGATATAAAGCTTACTGCTAAATTAGGCGGTCCTACTAATGAAGACAGCATCTGGGTACAGTACAAAGATGGTTCTCATTATTATCTTGGAGATCTCGGAGAAGATAATAGCTTCAAGAAAACCAATATATCAGCTATCATATATGAAAATGGTTGTACCACATGCGTGTATGGTAATATTACAATCTATAACCTAGATGATGTTAACGAGGAATATAGTGAATCAGTAGACGAACCACACAAATTCTGGAATGTAGATCCTGCATGATGGGTTTACAAATCTTAGTATGTGTGTTATAATATATGTAGACCTTAAAAATTGACAAAATACAATACTACATTAGAATTTTCCCTATTCAAACTCTTGTGAATGAATAAAAACACAACCGAAATTTCTACTTATGTATAATCACCTTACAGCTTTCCTTGCTTTTCCTGTAAGGTGATTCTCCATTATCTTTTTTGCTGAAATCAACCTATAACCTAGATACAATGTATCCTATCAAACTCAAAGAAGTACCTTATGGCTTTTAGCTGTGAGGTGCTTTTTTTGTGGTTATTTTTACTTGATTTATTCCCTTATGTATAATATTAGTAAGAGAATTCTTTAATTATTTTAGGGAGAAAGGAGAGATATAATTATGCCGAATCCAGATCCTAGTAATTATTATGTACTGGACTTTCCTAACGGTGCGGCCGTAGATGCTGCCTTAAAGAAAGCTACAAATACATACACGAAAGACGAGATAAATACAGCGCTTTCAGGAAAACAAGCTACCTTAGATTCCTCGCAGCTTGCTGCTGTTAACTCCGGCATTACAGCTGATACTGTTACTCAAATTAATAGTACAATCGGTACTGTAGCAGACTTATCAACAACAGTACAATCACTTGATGATGCTGTATCTGATATTAGTGAAACAGTAGCTGAAGTAGTACAAGAAGTTGATGATATCAATGGCTCGGATGTATATCTTACTGGATATACTAAGGCAGATACCGTTGTTCCTATTACCTCAGCTAAAACTGTAAATGAAGCTATCGGTATTCTTGAAAAAGCAGTAGGTGCTTCTAGCAGTAAGGTATATAGCAATTCTACAGCTGGTTGGAATGCACAGCCAACACTAATATCTGAAGAAAAAGCTATTTATGTTTATACTGACTATGATAGTGCTTCTGGCTCTAATATTCCAGCAATGAAAATAGGTGATGGCATTACTGCTGTCGTAGCTTTACCGTTTGCGTCTGCTAACGGTGTTACAGAAGCTAATATTGCTACATGGAATAGCAAGATGGCTGGTAATGTTACTATCAATAGTAAAGCTGTTTCCAGTAGCCCAACGCTTGATGGTGATGATATCGAGCTTACTGGATATCAGAAACCAGCAGCTACAAGCTCTATTGTAGAAACTGATACTGTAACCGAAGCTATCGGTAAGCTTGAGAAGGCGGTTGAAGATGCGGGTAGTGGTGCTGGTAAAACATATAGTAACTCATCCGCAGGCTGGGCAGCACAACCAACATTAGTATCAGAACTAAATGCTATTTATGTTTACACTGATTTTGATAGTGCAGATGAACGGCACATACCAGCTATGAAAATAGGTGATGGCATTACTAGAGTAGTTGAATTACCATTTTCTTCAGCGAATGGTATAACAATTGCTAAAATGGCAGAGTGGGATAGTAAAGTATCCGCAGCGTTATCGTTAGGCGGAGATACTTTATTATTATATTAATTATGTAACAAAAAAATAAAAAAAATATAAAGGAGAGATTTATAATGGCAATTAGTAAAATTAAATTAGGTAATGCTGCAGCTGTTGATTTACGTGATGCTGCTTCTATGCACTATGTAGGACATGCTACTGCAGGTATTACAGAAGCTGCTGGTGTTTATACATCAGGTTTAACACCGACAGGTTTAAGTCATGCTGTAAAAATAAATGATTACATCACTTATGGAGACGGTAATGAAAACTTTATCTGCGTCAATGTAGTAGAGTCTACAGCTACTTGGGAATTACTTAGTGAAGCTGCAGTTATTCCTCCAGTTCAGGACGTAAAAATCGGTAACACATCATTAGTTACTAATTATGTCGCATCAATTCCAACAGCCACTACATCATCTGTCGAAAATGCAACATTCGGTGTTGTAAAAACTGGTGATAATATTACTAATAATAGCGGTGTTATTTCTGTTGCTGATGCTGCTGTAGGCACTAAGGGTGTTGTAGAACTTGTTGGTTCCGTTGGTACTTCTGCTACGGCTGCTACAAATAAAGCACCAACAGAAAAAGCAGTTGCAGATGCAATTGCAGAACTCCCACAAGCAATGATCTTTAGAGGCACCTTAGATAATGATGTTGAACATGGCAGCGGTACAGTTCATGCATTACCAATTGCAGCTGCACAAACTGCAGGTGACGTATATAAGGTAATTGAAGCAGCTACATATGACGGTCAAAAAGCTGAAGTAGGAGATCTCTTTATCTGTGCTCAAGGCGGTACTGCGCAATCTCCTACATATTCTTGGATACTTATTCCATCAGGCGATGTTCCAGCAGGTACAGTAACATCTGTAGGTGCTGCAGCAGCAGCTAGCTCTAATATTACCGTAACTACTGATGTAAATAATGGTGATCCAATTACAGCGTCAGGCACTATCACAGTAGGCGTTGCTGCAGATCATACTATTCCAGCAAATACTGATATTGCTACATGGAATGCTACTTCAACTCAAGTAGATGCGTTCTCAAATAGTTCAGCTGTAACAAATGTAAGTACATCAGCACCAGTATCTCCTGCAACAGCAACAACTGTAAATGTCATTGCTGTAGACGGTTCAGACGAAGAGCAGTTAAACATCAGCCCGTTATATATTTATGCAGATGCTACAGCTGTATTTGGTACTATTCCAACACCGCCATCCCCATAATCAACTCACACACTAATTAATCAACCACAATATAATAATTAATGTAAGCGGAATAGCTATATCGCATATAGAATAGCGATTCCGCTTATTTAGTAAAGGAGTTGAATTATAATGGCTTACGTTTCTCAAATCAAATTACCTAACGAAGCAGAAGCTCGTTTAGTTAAAGATACCGAAGCTCGTAATATAGCTAATAGTAAAGCAGCGGATGCTGTATTTATACCAGCTGATCCTTCAGCAGCTACACCAGTAGAAGCTAAAAGAGGTCTCGTTCCTGCTCCACCATCAACACCAGGTAGCACTAAATTCCTTAGAGAGGATGCTACATGGGCTGTTCCAGCTGGAGTTACAGACTATGAACAATTAGATAATAAGCCACAGATCAATAGTGTTACTCTCACAGGTAATCAATCAGCCGCTGATCTTCACTTACAGAAATCAATAACTATTGACGTTGACGGTACAGCTACAGCTATTGCTGACTCTAGCAACGCTACAGAGTTCTTAGCTGGCTCTAATGTAACAATCACAGGTGATACTACAAACGGCACAATCACCATCGCTGCTACAGATACTACTTATGAAAGTAAGCAAGCAGCTTCTGGCGGTACAGATGTATCTCTTGTAACTACAGGAGAAAAGTACCTCTGGAGCGATAAGCAGACAGGTATTATAATGGATATTCCTGATTCAAATGATCCTCCACAGCTAGTACCTACAAGAATCATTGACGGTAATAAAAATACCAAATTCATTGAAGGTACTAATGTAACTCTCACACCGGATACTACTAATGGTACTATTACATTCAGTGCTACAGATACAACCTATACAGATTTCGTAGGTTCCGGTGCAACAGCTGCTGCTGGTTTAGTACCAGCTCCAGATACAACCGCTGGAACATCTAAGTTCTTATGTGAGGATGGCTCTTGGGCTGAGCCTCCAGGAACTACATATTCAGAAGGTACTGGTATTGATATAGATAATGATACCATCAGCAATACTGGTGTTCTTAATGTTACAACTGATAACACAGATACAGACGCTGCTAATGGTACAGTTACTATATCAAAGCTTGATGCTAACGGCGATGTAGAGGAAGTAGAAGTAGCAGTTAAAGGACTAGCAGCAGCTGCTTATAAGGGTGTAGACTCTACTATTACAGAGCAGTCCACAGCTGATAATGTACCAACATCTGATGTAGTTTATGGCTATGTACAGTCAGCTATTTCTGGCATTACAGGACCGATGACATTTAAGGGAGCAGCTTCAATTACAGCTGACTCTACAGACACTACATTATGTTCTATCACCGTTACAACACCAGAGTCATCATCTAATATTAAGAAAGGCTTTACCTATAAGATTACAACTATAGCATCCAGCCCTGCTTATACTGGACCTCTTAAAATTGGTGATACTCTCATTGCTGACAAAGCTAATCCTAAAGTAACAGCTGATTGGGTTGAAAATACCGACTGGACAGTAATTCCATCAGGCGATGACGAAACATTCCCTAAATTCACATATGTTGTAGAAACAGAAGAGGGACAGCCTGTTAAATACATTGCTATTGATTACGGTTCATAATCATATATTCACTAAGAATCATTCAGGATAGTTTGGTTCTTAGTGAATCACTTAATATAGAAAATAAGGAGTTGAATACAACATGGCAATTGATAAGCTTATTAATCAGTCCCAAGGTGATGATATTATTGACGCACTTGAAGCTATTGCTACAAACGTCGGCGGCATCACTTATGGACCTGAAACTTCTTCAGATAAAGTAGTATCAATGACTGGCTATCAGAAAGCTTCTACAGCTGCTGCTATCAGCCAAGGTGATACATTAAACGAAGCTGTAGGTAAACTTGAAAAGAAGGTAGATGACAACATCACAACCTTAGCTGATAAGGTAGAGAGTCATTCTTCTGAAACTACTGCTGGTAATATTGCTACATATTACAATGCTACAGGTACAGAAATCGATGATTCTGGGGTTGCTATTGTTACTACAGTAGATGATACTAAGGATACAGAGGTACCTACTTCAAAAGCTATGGGTACATATGTATCAGGTTTAGGTTATGCTACTGGTGTTAATTCATCAACAGCTGATAATCTCGTTACATTTAATAGCACAGACGGTAAAGCTCTTAAAGATAGCGGTATAGCTGTTGCTACATCTACTACAGGTGTCGTAGCTTCAGCTGATAATGCTGTTCCTACTTCAAAATCTGTAGCTAACTATGTATCAGCACAGAATTATGCCGTAGGTGCTGATTCTTCTGTAGCTAATAATCTTGTTACATTTAACGATGCTACAGGTAAAGCTCTTAAAAACAGTGGTGTAGCTATTGCTACTTCAACTACTGGAATCACAGATGCTGATGGTTATGTACCTACTTCTAAAGCTGTTAAAGCTTATGTAGATAGCACAGCTACTGGTATATCTCGGTATATGGGTACTGTTACAGCTACATCAGGTCTTTCAACTTCAGCTAAGAAAGGTGATTTCTACATTGTATCTACAGCCTGGACTGGTGTACATGTAGGTGATGAGATTATAGCTGAGAAGGATAATCCAGCACAGACTATTGATGGCACTAACTGGACACTTCTTCACAATGAAGCTGATACAGATACTAAGGTTACTCAGACAGAAACTAGCACAAATGCTTCTTATGAAGTCATCTTCGCTGGAAGTACTGGTTCAAGTGACAAGACAGAGGGTGTCGGTAAAGATGCTGGCATGACTTATAACCCATCTACTAATGCACTCACAGTAACTGGTCCTATTTCAGCTGGTAGCTTTGCGGGTAATGCTGTTAAGACAAACTGGACAGGTACTATAGATAATACTACTGTGCCTGGTACTAAACTCGTTGATGATAGACTCACGACAGCGGAAACAAATATTTTGTACACCCTCGGTCGTACTGGAAAGAATCTCTATGATATTAAGCACCCAACACGTGCAGTAAATATAACTCTTACAGATGATGGAAATGGACAGTTTACACAAAGTGCCAGTGGCGCTTGGGCGGCATGGGATTATGATTTCGATGTAACTGTAGGCGTACAGTATGTAGTTTATATCAAGTTTAAATCTGTAACGACTTATAATGCAGCCGGTGCATGTGTTTTAAAGGATGCAGACGGTAACGATATTAAACGTGAAGCGATAAATACACCACAAACACTTACATACACATTTACTGCACCAACATCACGAGTTAGATTAGGTGTAACTTGCAATAATTCATCTTATAATCAGACTGGCACATTTGTAATGCAAGATCCGATGGTTGTTGAAAAGGCTATTTATGACAATTTTCCGGATTATCAACCTTATGCGGGTAAACAAAATTCCGATTTGACTTACCTCGAAGCTGAGGATAGGGCTGCTTTAATTGAAGAAATTGACAGCGGTGCTAAAAATAAAGTTGATATTGCATCAGTCACTACTACAGGTTCAAACTACGTTTTTAATCAGTTGGCTATTAATGCGTTGCCAGCCGGCTCTTACGTGTTTAGTTATTCATCAACACAATCGGATTCAGGCGATATTCAATTAGTTGTAACGAATGACAGTGCAACATTAGCGTCTGTAACAATAACCTCAAAATCCGGTAGCAATGCAATAGAGTTTACAATAAATGGCACAGCAACAAAACTTACATTATATAGCGTGCGTGCAGGTACATACAGCAACTTTATGCTCTGCACCAAAGCCGCATTTGGTATATCGAAAGCGTTTGTGCCGTACCGACCTAATTACGATTTGGTGTGTTCTGTTAATAAATACGAGAAAACTAATATGACTTTTACCACTGATTCAGCAATAACTAACGTTTTCGATTTAGAAAACAGCTATGCATATCAGTATTATAATGCATTTCTCGGTAAAACCATTGTTTATATGGATTTATTAACTAAAGCAAGTATATCAACATTGGATAGTAAAACAGTTGCGTGGGTTAAAAATGGTACGAACAACACATATACGTTTGAATGGATTCAACCTGTTACAAGCGGTGACGCTGTATTCAGATTTACAAAACCAAACAATACGACAGGTTTAGTTATGAGATTACAAAGTGGTACTGTTGCATCAGGAGTCCATGTGTACGTTCGTTTTGAATATGATATTTATTAAGTTGCTACCCATGAACCCCATGTACTTCCGGTATCGGTACTTTGTCTAACGTAAAGGTGTACATCACCATTATACTGGTGACATATTTGCGATATATAGTGACCGGATGCCATAACTAATAACATACCGAAATCACCAGTGCCATGATTAGGTGTATTAGCAGGACCACCATTATATCTGTAATAACCAGATTTGATTACATTAT
>Ga0265301_10005637_pt1 | contig 12238 bp, 13 predicted proteins | sample AusTroGonzalo_MG_2_FD_193488 | JGI IMG/M metagenome (GOLD analysis project Ga0265301, IMG submission 193488) | Bovine rumen microbial communities from tropical cattle in Woodstock, Queensland, Australia - Gonzalo_04 | ecosystem: Host-associated > Mammals > Digestive system > Stomach > Rumen ...
CCCGGAACCTTCTCCCGCATGCGGCGGATGAGTTCGCGCGTCCACGCGCCGTCCACGTGGCGGTGCATCTTGTCCAGCACCTCATCGGCCACGTGCTGCAGCGGGATGTCCATGTAACGGCAGACCTTGGGGTTTTGGGCCATCTCTTCCAGCACGTCCTCGGGGAAATCGGCCGGATAGGAGTAATGGATGCGCATCCACTCGATACCCTCCACCTCGGAGAGCTTGCGCAGAAGCTCCGCCAGGCAGCGCTTCTTATAAAGATCCAACCCGTAGTAGGTGGTATCCTGGGCAATGATGATGAGTTCCTTCACTCCCCGGGCGGCCAGCTCGCGGGCCTCAGCCACCAGGGTTTCCATAGGCACGGAAATGTGCTTGCCGCGGATGAAGGGGATGGCGCAGTAGGAACAGCGACGGTCACAGCCCTCGGAAATCTTAAGATAAGCGTACGGTTTGTATTCGCCCTCGATAAGGCGGCCATGGCTCACGGCCGGATTGGGTTTGCAACCCAGGGCCTTGATGAGCGGATCCAACTCCCGCGCACCGAACCAGCCGTCCACCTCGGGGATGAGGTCGGGCAGTTCGTCGGGATAGCGCTGCGACAGGCAGCCGAAAACCAGCAGGCGGCCCACCTCTCCGGCGGCCTTCCGCTGGGCGGCGGCCAGGATGGTCTGGATGGACTGCTCTTTGGCGTCTCCTATGAAACCGCAGGTATTGATGAGGAGGACATCTACCGGGCAGGTCTCCCCTTCCGGCACAATGTCGTAGGAGTCTTGTACCTGGAACAGCAGGTGCTCGGTATCTACGGTATTCTTCGAGCACCCCAGGGTAATAACCTGGAGTTTAGGCATCTAGGCCTCCTTCTGGGCCTCAGCCTCGCGCTCCTCGTCCGTCACGAACTCCAGGGAAGCGTAGTTTTTGAGGGCGTTGTACCACTCGCACACCTTCTTCATGTGGGATACGTAGAAGCGGTCTGCGTCGTAGTCGGGAATGACCTTGGTGAACAGGGCCTGGAACTCGGCGGGGGCAGCCTTGGCGGTAGGGGCGTCGGCCTCTCCCAGCACCTCGTGCATCTTGCCGAACACTTCCTTGAGCTTCACCTCACCTTCGGCGGTGTAGATGGAGATGTCCTCGAGGGTGGTGATACCGGCACTGGCGCTGAAGTTGTAGCGCTTCTTGTCTTCAAAGGCCTCTACGATGGCGCCGGTGCGGGACTGGGCGATATAGTTGAAAAGTCCGTGCTGACCACGGATAGACAGGGTTTTTGCTAAATCAGTTTTCATGTCGTTTATTCAGTCTTCTAAAATCTTACAAATGTACGAATTTTTGTCGAAAAAGACACGCTCCACGGCGGCGGAAAGTTCTTCGGGAGTACCGTCATTGAGAAGGCTCACATTCACTTTCTCCAAGGGAATGGTCTGGGCCGATATCCTGCGCCGCACTTCCTCGCGGGAAGCGCCGTCGCGGTCCATCACCCTCCGGATGCGCAGTTCCTCGGGGGCGTCCACCAGCACCACGGCGTCGGCCAGGCCGTCAAAGACGGGTTTGGAAAGGATGATGGCCGATTCCAGCACCACGAACGGGGCCCTCTGCCGGCTGCGCCAGCGGAGAAAGTCCTTCAGGAGGACGGGATAGACAATGGACTCAAGGGTTTCGCGCGCCGCTTCGTCGGAAAAGATGAGAGCCGCCAGGCGGGCCTTGTCCAAAGTGCCATCGACCTTCCTCAGCGGGCAGCCGAGGGCTTTTTCCAGGCTGGGAACCAGGCTGCGGCGGCATGCGTAGAGTTCCTTCACGCGGGAGTCGCTGTCATATACGGGAATGCCCCGCTTCCGAAGCAGGGCACATACGGCCGATTTGCCGCTTCCTATTCCGCCGGTGACAATGACGGTAAGCATCAGCGGACTTCGATACAGTCAAACACCTCCGGCTCCACGCGATAATCCAGCACGCCGGCGGGCAGGTGCAGCACGCGCGGGGCGCAGCGGCCCGAAAGCGATGAGCTGAAGTCATTCCAGTCCACGCACAACTTGAAAGAAGCCAGCGGATCCTTGGCAATGGGGAAAGAGCAGCGAAGATACACCTGTGCGGTGGGAGGATATACCTGCAGGGCATGTCCGGCAGGGGCGTTCCTTACCTCCACGGGAACGGAAGCCGACAGTTCCACATAGCGGGAAACCGGCAGTTCATAACTGATTTCATCGGCCGCCAGGCGGATTCCCTTGATGGGATTCACCTTGAGGATGCCGTGCTGGGAACTCTTGAGGTCCGTGAAGGCAAGCCGGTTGGTCGTCACTTTCTCAACAGCGTCCAGACGCTCTTGGGGGCCATACACCGTCATGGAATCCGGAATGGTGCGGAAAGGGCCGCTCTGCATGTACTGGGAGCGGCAGCTGACGGTCAGGGGAACCTCGATGGGGACTTTCTTGTGATTTTCCACCGGGAAAACGAAGCGGAGGGTATCCGTAATGAAAGCCTCCACCTTGGCATCCTCCCCGAAGAACTGGTCCACATAGGAGTTCTTGGCGCCGCCGATCACACAGAACACGCCGTGGCCGAAGGAGCGGAGATCGGCCCTGTTGAACTTGACTTTCACCACCTTCCGCTCGCGGCGGCTGTACTCCCGCACCAGGCGGAAGCCTTCCGTGCGGCAGCGGGCGCTCACCAGCACCGTGTTGGAGGATTCAATTCCGTAGCCTTCAATGCTGCACTGGGCCACCACCGGCACACTGATGGTGCCGGAATACTGCTGGGAGAGGTTCACCAGGAACCAGACCAGAGAAGCCAGGATGATGGACAGCAAGAGCACTATCCATTCCCGGCCCCATTTTCCCGGCTGGAGTCTGAAGTGGTCCCTCCGCGACATGGATTACTTCTGGGCGGTTTCGGAATAATCCTTGACCAGGCCCTGCTTGTCCACGCGGAGCTTGACGTCGCCATCGACCTTGATGAGGACGGTCTTTTCACTCACCTCCACGATTTCTCCGTAGATACCGCCCACGGTCACCACTTTGTCACCCTTCTTGAGGGCGTTGCGGAACTCGTTCAGCTCTTTCTGCTGCTTGCGCTGGGGACGGATCATGAACAGCCACATCACCAGGATGATGGCACCGAACATGAGGATGGTAGGGAGGGCGCTACCCTGCTGAGGGGCGGCCTGAAGGGGAAGAACAAAAAGCATATTCATATCGATATCAGTAATTTACAATAATCCTTTTTCCTTGATGAGGCGGTCCAGCAAACCGTTCACGAACCCGCGGCTCTTGGGCGTGGAGTAATATTTGGAGATTTCCACGTACTCGTTGATGCTTACCTTGACCGGAATTTCGGGGAAGGTCTCTGCCTCAGTTAAGCCCATCACGATAAGCACGGTATCCGTGGTGTAAAGGCGGTCCTGGTCCCATTTGGACACGGAGCCAGCCACCAGGGCGCTGTATTCCGCGAAGCGGCCATAGGAGGCAGTCAAGAGTTTGCGAACGAAGTCACGGTCGCTGTCCGCGGGCTTGCCCTGGGCGGCGAGAATGTCGCTCTGGTACAGCGGAGGCAGGTTCCAGCGGCCCGTGCGGCCCATCTCTTCCAGCGAGCGGATGCAGGTGCCCAGCACGTAGGCCAGTTCATCGGCCCAGAAAATGGAACTGTCTTCCAGGATGGCGGCCAGGGCCTCGTTGTCCTCGAATTCTTCCTGGAAGATGCGCTGCCACAGGCGGACATCTTCCTGCAGGGAAGAAGTATCGGCCGTCAGGTATTCCTGGAAATAGTGGCGCGTCCTAAGGGTTTCATAGAGGCTGTTCAGAAGCGCGTCGTCATTCGCCCAGGAAATCTTTTTCTTCTCCAGCAGGCGGGCAAAATCGGGATCCTGTTCCAGGAGGGCCGATACGCCGTTCTGCACAAACTTCATACGGGGATGAAGGTCTTCTTCGGTAGGATTGAATTTTCCACGGGCGGCCTCGATGCGGCGGGCAGCCTCGGCGGTAAGGGCGGGAATGACCGCCATCATGTACATATACAGGTCCCGCGTGGCTTCGCAAGAAGCGTCAAGGCTCTGGAGCGCCTCTTTCAGCGAGAGGTCCTGATTCTCTGCGTAAGCGTACAGGACCTTGAATGCCTTGACACGGAGTATGCGTCTGTTTAACATAAAGAACTGAGATAATTTCATGCAAAGTTAGTGTTTTTTTCAATTATTTCTCTATATTTGTAACTATTAAACAAAAACGGACTACGATGTACAGTGAAGATTTTGAAAGGCCCCGCGGCCAGGAGCGTAATGCTGAAGACGTGTATTCCAAGCCGGTACGCGCCGGTAAGCGCACTTACTTTTTTGACGTAAAAACCACAAAAGGCAATAACGACTATTACCTCACCATCACGGAAAGCAAGCGTCGGCAGGAGAGGGACGGTTCCTTCACCTACGACAAGCACAAGATATTCCTCTACAAGGAAGACTTCGAAAAATTCCAGGAGGGGTTGCAGGAGGCTGTCCGCTACATAACGCATGACCTACTCCACGACGAGCCCATCCGCCAATACACCCCCAAGGAGGAACAGGACAACCCCGAAGAGTTTTAACCCACAAGACCGGCACACTTTGCGCCGGTTTTTTCAACCCTGACCACATGATTCTACTGCAACGAGTTCTCCATCAGGACCATCCCGTCGATATTCTGATAGACGGAGGCCGTATCGCGAAAATATCGGCCCAGCCCCTGGACTTTCCGGAAGCCCGGAAAGTGGACTGCAGCGGGAAGGCGGTGATCCCCGGTTTCATCAACCTGCACACGCACGCCGCCATGGTGCTGCTCCGCGGCATTCACGAAGACATGAACCTGTACGACTGGCTCAAAGAAATCTGGAAGATCGAGGCCAAACTGGACGGGGAAGCTATTTACTGGGGCACCAAGCTGGCCTGCCTGGAAATGATCAAGAGCGGCACCACCACCTTCAACGACCAGTACTGGTTCGCTCCCCACGCGCGCCTGGCCGCCGTGGAGATGGGCGTGAGGCCCGTGGTCTCCTTCACCTTTTTGGACGGAGGCAATCCGGAGATGGTCCTGCGCCAGCGGGATGCCTGCGAGCGGCTGTACCAGCGCACGCTGGAGTGGGGAGACGAATCCCAGTTTGCCATTTCCATCCATTCGGTTTACACCGTATCAAAAGAGAATATCGTATGGGCAGCGGAATTTGCCCGGAAGCACGGGCTGCGCATCCATCTGCACCTGGCCGAAACCCATCAGGAGTATGATGACTGCAAGAAGGCGCATGGCGGGCTCACCCCTACTGCCTATTTCGATTCCCTGGGGGTCCTGGGGCCCGATGTCATCGCCGCCCACAGCCTCTTCCTGAATCCCGACGACATTGAAATCCTGGGCGCCCGCAAGGTAAACTGCGTGCACTGTATCAATTCCAACCTCAAGCTCTCCTCCGGTTACCGTTTCCGCTACAACGAACTCCGGGATGCCGGTGTCAACGTATGTATCGGCACAGACGGAGCCTCTTCTTCCAACAACCTGGATATCCTGGAGCACATGAAGAATACCGCCCTGCTTCAGAAAGCCTGGCGGGAATCGCCCCGGGAAATGCCTCTGGGAGAGCTCATGGACTGCGCCACCGCCCACCCGGCCAAAGCCCTGGGCCTGGATACCGGTGTCATCCGCGAAGGAGCCTGGGCCGACCTGTCTCTCATCGATATTAACAATTCCTATTTCCTGTCTCCCGGCTCCACGGTGGCCAACCTGGTGTATGCCGCCCATTCCGACGTCATCTCGGACGTCATGATCCGGGGGCGCTGGGTCATGCAGGGCCGTGTGGTTCCCGGGGAGGAAGAAATCCTGACCCAGGCCCGGGAAGTAATCAAACGACTTTAGTTTTTCTCCAATCATATGAACATCAAACAGAATAGCATACAAATGGCCGCGGCGCTGCTGAAAGAGCGTCTGGAAGGCCGCCATCCCGAACTGGGTATAGTCCTGGGCAGCGGACTGGGCCGCCTGGCCGATGCCATCGAAGACCCGCTGGTCATTCCCTACGCCTCCCTGCCCGGCTTCCCGGTCTCCACGGCCGTCGGCCACAAAGGCAATTTCATCGTGGGCAGACTGAGCGGCAAGACCGTCATCGCCATGCAGGGGCGCATCCATTACTATGAAGGGTATGGGATGGACATGGTGGTCCTGCCCATCCGCGTGATGATTTCCATCGGCATCAGGGGACTCATCGTTTCCAATGCCGCCGGCGGCACCAACCTGAGTTTCCGCGTGGGAGACCTCATGATCATCCAGGACCATATCAACCTGCTGCCCAACCCCCTCATCGGCCCCAACATGGACGACTTCGGGCCCCGCTTCCCGGACATGACCCGCCCGTATGATCCTTCCCTGATCCGGATGGCGCTCCGCCTGGGAGCGGAAATGGGCATTCACCTGCATCAGGGCGTTTATGTGGGCGGCACCGGTCCTTCTTATGAAACGCCGGCCGAATACAAATACTTCCGTACCATCGGCGGCGATGCCGTGGGCATGAGCACCATTCCGGAAGTCATCGTGGCCCGCCATGCCGGAATTCCGGTATTCGGCATCTCGGTCATTACCAATGAGGCCCACGACGACTATGCCGATGATTACGTAAACGACGGGGACGATGTAGTAAAAGCCGCCGATGCCGCGGCCGACAAGATGTCCCGCCTTATCTCCCGAATGATTGAAAAGATGTAAGATATTATGCCGAATATAAACACGAATCAGCCGCAGATCATCCATGCTGCAGCTGCCTATATCCGCGAAAAACTCCAGGGGCGCAAACCGGTGATAGGAATTGTCCTGGGCAGTGGCCTGGGACGCCTGGCCGATGAAATAACCGACGCCGTCGTCATCCCTTACAGCGAGGTCCAGGGCTTCCCGGTCTCTACGGCTATCGGCCACAAGGGAAATTACATTGTGGGAAACCTGTCCGGCAAGTGCGTCATTGCCATGCAGGGCCGCATCCACTATTACGAAGGCTATGGAATGGACGAGGTCACCCTGCCCATCCGCGTCATGAAGGACCTGGGCATCCAGTATCTCTTCGTCTCCAACGCCGCCGGCGGCACCAACCTGAGCTACCATGTGGGAGACCTCATGATTATCCAGGACCACATCAACATGATGCCCAACCCCCTTATCGGCCCCAATCTGGATGAATTCGGTCCCCGCTTCCCGGACATGACCCGTCCCTACGACCCCAGCCTCATCCGCCTGGCCCAGAAGATTGCCCATGAGCAGGGCATCTATCTCCAGCGCGGCGTTTATGTGGCCGTCACCGGTCCCTGTTATGAGACCCCGGCGGAGTACCGCTTCTTCCGCGCCATAGGGGCCGATGCCGTGGGCATGAGCACTGTCCCGGAGGTCATCGTGGCCCGCCACAGCAGCATTCCCGTTTTCGGCATGTCTGTCATCACCGACGTGGCCCATGCTACCGACGACGAAGAATACATCACGGACGGAGAACTGATTGTCAAGGCCGCCAACGCCGCCGCCGACAAGATGAGCGCCCTGTTCAAAGAGATGATTTCCCGCTTGCCATAAATCCAGGCACAATGGTTTGAACATTGAAAGTTTTTTCGTAATTTTGTGCGGATATGGCTTTAACCGGCTATGCTGGAAAACGTAAGAACGCAGATTGAACAGCTGATCGCACGTTATGAGGCTGAGAAAGCGGAGAATACACGTCTTCGCGAGGAGCTACATACATGGGAGGAAACCGGAGCAGCCCTGAGAAAACAGATAAAAGAACTGGAATCCGAGATAGAAACCCGGAAGCTTACCGAGGCTTTTTCCGGCGGCGCCGCCGCCGATGACGTAAGGGCCAAGGTCGATAAACTAATCAAGGAGATCGATAAGTGTATCTCCTATCTGGAGGAAGCCTGATGGACCAGAAGATCAGCATCAAGATCGCAGGACGCACCTTTAATCTCACGGCCAGCTCGCCGGAGATGGAGGAGTTGTACCGCCAGGCGGCCGAAGCCATCAACAAGCGCTTCGCCTCCTTCACCCGCAGCCATCCCGGAAGGAACGTATCCGACCTTCTGTCTTTGGTAGCCCTCAACGAGACGGTCATCCGCCTGGGGATTCAAAAGGACATCGACCTGTATAAAACCGCCGAGAAGCAGCTGGAAAGCGACCTGGAAACCTACCTGAAGACCCATACGCAATAGCCGTCAACCATCGAAAGCTGAAATCAACACGTTTCAACGACGCCGGGTTGACTCGGACCGTGGATGGCGGGCCCCGCTCCGCAAGGAGTTCTGCCAAGGCAGACGGGGGATACCAGCAAACGGGCGGCACCCAAATCTTATTCCCATAAGATTTTCTGACTAGATGCTGACGGCTTTTTTTCTTACTTGTCTGTTTTCTCACCGGGAAACAGACATTTTTTGTAACACTATATATTTATGGATATCTTAAGCATAGTCATTGGATTCATAGCCGGTGCAGTGATTGCCCTGGCAGCGTACATACTGGTCCGCCGTTCCATCCTCAAGGGAAAGAGGGACGAGATCCTGGAAAAGGCCGAGATTGAAGGCGAAAAGATCAAGAATGAGCGCATCCTCCAGGCCAAGGAGAAATACCTTTCCCTGAAGAGCGAACATGAAAAAGCGGTGAACGAGAAGAACGCCCAGCTCCGCGACGCGGAGAACCGCATCCGCCAGAAGGAAAACAACCTGAACCAGAAGCTCAACGAGGCAGACAAGAAGAACAAGGAACTGGAAAGCCAGAAGGCCGGTCTCCATGCCCAGGAGGATTTGCTCAAGCAGAAGGAAGAGGAATACGAGGAACTCCGCGGACAGGTCATCCGCCAGATTGAGTCCATCGCCGGCATGAGCGCCGCCGAGGCTAAGACCCAGCTGGTGGAGTCCATGAAGGCCGAAGCCCGCACCGAAGCCCAGGCCTACATCAACGACTGCATTGACGAAGCCCGCCTGAACGCCGCCAAGGAAGCCAAGCGCATCGTCATCAACACCATCCAGCGCACCGCTACGGAAACCGCCATCGAGAATGCGGTCACGACCTTCCCCATCGAGAACGATGAGATCAAAGGCCGCATCATCGGCCGTGAAGGCCGTAACATCCGCGCCCTTGAGGCCGCTACCGGTGTAGAAATCGTCGTGGACGACACCCCGGATGCCATCCTGCTGAGCGCCTTCGATCCCGTGCGCCGCGAGGTGGCCCGCCTGGCCCTGCACCAGTTGGTCGTGGACGGCCGCATCCACCCTGCCCGTATTGAGGAAGTGGTCACCAAGGTTCAGAAACAGCTGGAAGAAGAAATTCTGGAAACCGGCAAGCGCACCTGCATCGACATGGGCATCCATGGCCTTTCCATGGAGCTGGTCCGCCTCATCGGCCGCATGAAATACCGCTCCTCTTATGGACAGAACCTGCTGCAGCACTCACGCGAAGTGGCCAACATCTGCGCCATCCTGGCCTCCGAGCTGGGCCTCAACCCCAAGATTGCAAAACGCGCCGGCCTCCTGCACGATATCGGAAAAGTCTCTGATGAAGACCCGGATCTGCCGCACGCCCTCCTGGGTATGAAACTGGCCGAGCAGTACAAGGAGAAGCCCGAGATCTGCAACGCCATCGGCGCCCACCACGAAGAAACCGAAATGACCTCCCTCTACGCCCCTCTGGTGCTGGTAGGTGATGCCATTTCCGGTGCCCGTCCCGGCGCCCGCCGCGAGGTTATCGAAAGCTATATCAAGCGTCTGCGCGGCATGGAGAACCTGGCCGGTTCCTATGCGGGAGTCACCAAGGCCTATGCCATCCAGGCCGGCCGCGAACTCCGCGTCATCGTAGGTGCCGAAGAAGTGAGCGACCACGACGCCGAAGTCCTTTCCGGACAGATCGCCCAGAAGATTCAGGACGAAATGACCTATCCCGGACAGGTGAAGATCACCGTTATCCGGGAAACCCGTTCCGTCGCTTACGCCAAGTAAGGATTAGTTCTTTCCGAACAACAGTTTCATGTCGTCCTCGATTTTCTTGTTCGCAAGATTTTCGGGGACGAATCGCCATGTGCCCAGGTAGTCGGGATTGGAAATCTCTTCCCAGTCGATGGTAGGATCCTCCATCAGGCGTTCCAGGATGAGCTGCCGGATCTCGGGATACCGGGCTACCACCCTCTCCTCAATACGGTCTGTATCAATTCCTATTTCGTCCAGGAGGTTTCCGCCGCCGCTGGCCCGGTAGGAAGTCATGGCCACATTATAACTGGCGGACAGGTCGAAGGGCTGCCCATCGGCCAGAGTAGTGATGACTACGCGTTCTCCACGGGGTTTGGTCACATCTACCGTATAGTTGAGACCGGCCACGGAGTCGAAGTTGTAAGACAGGCCTTGGAAGGACCAGCCCTTCTGCTGGGTGCGGGGGTTGTCGCGGGGGATGATCTTGAGCACGTGGTCATCGGGGCTGGAAACCGTGTTGATCCAACGGTCGTAGGAGGCCTCCAGATACCGGCGGACTTCGTCGCCGCTCATGGAGATGACATACAGCTGGTTCTCGAAAGGATAGAGGGTAAACAGGTCGTTGAACACCAGCTTGCCTTCCGGCACTTTACCGTCGAAGGTCAGCGGGGCCGCCACGGAGAGCTGGGCCGGTTCGCTGTTCAGGCAGATGGTATGGATAAGGTTCACGTAGCTGGACACACCCTTGTAGGCATCGCGGGTAAGGAGGGATACATTGAGCTGTCCCACTTCCTGGGAGATGAACTCCCGGACCGTCTCAAACTCTTTCTGGAAGGTGGCGCGCATGGCGGGATCGGCCTTTTCTGCCTTGATGGGAATGAGGTCCGTCTCAAAGGTCTTGCTCACGATCTTGCCCTTTTCTACCTTAATGTGCATCTTTCCATGGGCCAGATAGCGGCTGTGGCTGCCGGAATTCATGAAAGCGATGGTATCACGGGCCTCTACGTAAGGCCTGTGGTCATGGCTGGCCAGGACCCAGTCCACACCTTTCACCGCATTGAACACGTCCATGCCTTCCGCCTCCGGATTCTTGCCATTACCCTCTCCCGTGGCAGAATGGACACCCACCACTACTACATCCGGGTGCTCTTTGGCGCGCACGGCATCCACATCCTGCTGAACGCGCGAAACAATGGACTCGAAATGCATTCCACTCCATACGTTCTCTGCCAGCCAGGCCTTGATGTTGGCGTTGTTGTAGCCCAGGATGGCCACCTTGAGGCCTCCTTTGTTCACTATCTTGTACAGCGGGAAGTAGGTTTTTCCGTTGTCATTGCGGATGGCGTTGCCTGCCAGGAAGGGAATGCCCTTGGCCGTAAGTTCTTTCTGCACACGGTCATAAACCTTGTGACCGGTTTCCACATCGTGGTTGCCCCAGACTACGGCGTCGTACTTCATATAGTCCAGCAGCCGGGGGAACAGGTGTGGGCTCACGGTATCCACGTAGTTGAAATAGTAGGCTGCGTTGTCTCCCTGAAGGCAGTCCCCCACCTCCACCAGAAGCACGTTCCCGGCCCCGTCGGCCTGGCGGACGCTGTCCACATAGGTATTGATGGCAAAGAGCGACCGGCGTACCTGGTTGCCAACGTAAGTAGAATCGAACCAGGTGCCATGTACGTCATTGGTGGACAGTACCGTAAGGGTGTATTCACCGTCTTTGAGGGGCCGATGGCAAGCCAAGAGGAGAAGCGCTGCGCCCAGCAGCAGGAAATGACGTGCTTTCATACTATTTCTTGTGCTTAAAACTAATCTTGTCCAAATTCACGGTGGCGTGGAGAAGCTGCTGGCAGCCCACATAGCCGCCCTGCCCGAAGTAGAAGCGCAGCTGCACCGCCAGCCTCACATACCGTCCCAGGTTCTTCTGCCAGAACAGATCGGCCCGGTCGTAATAGCCGGCAGCGGCCCCGTCTGTGCGGATCTGCCAGAAGGAAGAACGCATATACAGATGGGAGCCGAAGGCTTCTCCTGTGGAATCCAGCTCCCGGTAATACGGAGCCTGGCTGTTCCCGAAGTAGACCTGATTCCTGAGGCCGAAGCCCCATTTCATGGCCGTCATGGTAAGGTTTACACCCAGCGGCAGGTGGGCTGTCTCCTCCAGATAACGGTCCCTTTGGTAACCGGCCATGACACCGGCCTGGACGGACAGGGTCTGCATCCCTGTGAAGGAGGCAAAATCGGCCTTTACATAAGGATGCAGAAGATGATCGTCCACCACATCCACGGCCTCTTCGCTACAGGCATAATGGTGGAACA
>Ga0265301_10005643_pt1 | contig 12230 bp, 20 predicted proteins | sample AusTroGonzalo_MG_2_FD_193488 | JGI IMG/M metagenome (GOLD analysis project Ga0265301, IMG submission 193488) | Bovine rumen microbial communities from tropical cattle in Woodstock, Queensland, Australia - Gonzalo_04 | ecosystem: Host-associated > Mammals > Digestive system > Stomach > Rumen ...
GGGGAGAACTCAAACTTCTTTTCCTGACCGAATGCCAGCTGACAACCAATAATCATTAGAAATATGATTGCCACGATAATAGAACCTGCGGGATTTGCATCGTATTTAAACATAATGTCCTCAACTTTATACCTATAATATAAAAAATTTCTGGTCGTTTGTCAACCAGAAATTATTAGAATTATTCTAGCAGATACCATTAGATATCCATGAATTCAACTTCACTAGCTACATCCAGCTTTACCTTAGACTCACCATAGACTTCCGGTGAAACGATATCTATAATGTCATGGACACGACAGAAATCTTTAATCTCATCATCAGTGAGTTCATCATACATCTGGAATGTCCATCCACCTTCTGGATCACGAATCCAGAGGGAACAATCTGTTCTCCAGGAACAGGCGCCGTTTATCTCGCCAATGGTCTTCTCGAATACTTCTGAAGTAGCTGGTTCGATATAGTCGCACCAGGATTCATAATCATTGTCTTCCGAGATACCACGATCGATCATCGCTCTTTGGATGATCTCTATACGTCTTCTAAATTCTTCGTATTCCATAATTAAATGTCCATGAATTCAACTTCGTCTTGCACCAGGTTGAACTGTGAGCCTTCCAATGTCTTGGCATACTCCAGCAGCTCCGGCACGTTCTTGCAACGGTAACCATCAATTTCAAACACGTATTTTTTACGGGTTGGAGACTGAGCGCCGAAAAATGAACATCCATCAGATGCATCTCCGGCATAGACAATATCATAGTCACCATTACTGAGCTTTGCGATAGCACCAAGCTTGAATGTCACAAACACTTCATTCGGATGGCCACCTTCCAGGTTATAGCATTTGATAAACGGTTCCTTTTCAAACACTGTGGTGGAAGGCTTATCGAAATAGTCGCGATTTTTAAGTTTTCTTTCTAAGTATTCATTCATGTTCCATAATATAGAAAAAACCCAGAGTTTTGTCAACCCTGGGCTCAACGAGGTTATTATTCAGATTTCTTTAATGGTTATAGATTACAGCATCAGCCAGTGAATCAACTTCGTCTTCTGTTAGTGGAATCTCTGAAACGATTTCTACTTCAATAGAATCTTCCATAGGTTCCGCCATGGTCAAATAGATCGTATCATGAACTTCCTGGAAGTGAACATGGTTGATCGTGTCATGTATTATTTCCGTTCGGACATATTCTACTGGATCCTTTGATTGTTCTTTGATATATTCATCGAACTTTCCAGCACCAAGCGCTATTAGAATAATTATTCCTAGCGCTATTGCACAAAACCCAGCGCCAATTTGATATTCCGAACCAATGTAATATATTCCCATGAAAATGGCCACAATGGCCATAAAAACTACTATAATTGCGCCCATTAGCTGAATACCCTCGCAATGCCACCCACGACAGTTGTGATACCCTTTGCTTCCGTTTTGACCAGATCAGTCGCTAAATTCACCGCGGATGTAATCGTATTACAGAGATGGGTGCCGCAATGGTAATTACCCGCAATCATTCCAATCACGAAAAATACTGCAGCAGCAATAATAAGAATCATGGTTGCTTTTTTCATTTTAAACCTCGTTGTTTGTTTGATTAATATAGGTTATTACCGACTGACAGTAAATGACGAATGGTCAGAACTTCCTAATCAGATATCCATGAATTCTGCTTCAGCACCAGACAATTCAAGCTTAAGTTCAGGTGCACCAAACGGTATATACTTGAACTTATTGTCAATGAGCCGTCTTAAATAGTCCATAACCTTCTTTTGAGCTTCTTTATCCTTCTTGAGCTTAACATTCCTATCCGCCCTGAGAATAACCACTTGACCGCCATCAACCCATGTGAGTTTAAGGGCATGTTGGCATCCAATCCACCATCCAAAATTAGTGGTGGCAAAATATGCGTCACCATCGCTGTCCGGTTCTCTTACATAATTGTTGTCACTTCTACTACGCCCGGTATAATGAATCTCACCGTATGCACAGGAACTGTTATTATCAAGAGCTTCAGCGGAGTTATAGTCACGAACTTCAATATCAATCGCCATTACTTTTCCTCTTTAGGTTCTACATGTTTCTTGTAACAGACGTCACAACATTCACCATTCTTAATCACAGGTTCCGCACTGAACGGTGTGCCACGAAACTTCTGACCACAGAAACAACAGGTAAACAATACTTCTTCCATTTTATCCTCCATTAAATGTCCATGAATTCGACTTCAGGAACAATCATATACTTTGATGGAGTGTCACAACCACCATTCTTGATATAATCTTTCAGAAATTTAACGAGTTCTTTGTATACTCCAATCGGTTCCTCGTCGTCATCATCCCATTCATCCCAGATGCTATCACCACTGCGGACTTTGAACTGTTTGGTCGTGCCATCATCAAACAGAAACGTTATCGAACTACTACCACAGATGTATTCATAGTCACGATAGTTTCCATTTTCAGCATCTTCTTCGTTACGATACCAATAGAGAGGAATATCGTTATCGCAGTCAAACCATGGAGTTTTTAGATTATATACATCTCGGTCATTGTCACCAAAACGGAGTACTATCGGTTCTCCGTCATTGAAAGTCAGACCCGATTCATCTTCGAACCATTCGTATTCTGGATGCTCAGGTGCTTCTTTGTCTCTGCTGAATGCTACAATCTGTTTCATACTTATAATATAGTTAAAATTCTGGTGATAGTAAATGGTAAATGGTCAGAATTCTTTAATCAGATGTCCATGAATTCTACTTCTTGCACAATTTGGAGATTAGAACCGTTACCGAAACCGTGAGCAATATATTCCTGGAAATAATTATATACTGCTACTTTATAGTCTCTTTTAGTGCTGTAGTTTTCCTGGTCAAAATCAACACGTGTGCCATCTTCAAACCAAATGGTTAACCGGTCTTGGCATCCAACATGCCATGTTGTCCATTCCTGTCTTCCGCGGTGGAGATAACCAATGCAGAGATCCAAATCAGAACCGCCACGTCCTAGACTGGATTCTACTTTAAATGTATTCATTTCCATTCGGTTACTAGGGAAACGAGATGCAATGCCCCAACCACGATCTGTAGCAGATGCACAATCCGTTGTTTTACTAAGGTCATCAAATAAGTTAAGAATTCTGTTCATGATTATAATATAGTAAAAAACCAGAGTCTTGTTAACCCTGGTCTTATGTTTTACTCCTTTCAGTCGTCCTTAGTCTTGGTAACCCCAAACTTCAGGCGGGAAATCGTCTTCAGCTGCGATTTCAGCTTCGAGCTTAGCCAAACGCAGTTTCTTTTGACGCTTAGACAGCTTTCGCTTAGAACGGGTTTTAACGACTTCAGCATCCTGGAGAGATGTCTTGCGGATTCCACCAAAACCTTTCGGTTCATAGGGAACAACGCTTTTCCCTTTTGAGACACCATCGTAGACAGCGGGCCGATAGCTTTTGGCATCTACGACGCCACCGACGTCTTCAACATACGTGATGCCATCATCAAAATCGTCTTCCGTGAGATCGACACCCCAACGCTGGGATTCAGACTTCAGAATGGTTCCGTAGTTATACGAGTATCTCGGTTTCGGAGTCGGAGCGACCTTGTAATAACGCAGACCGTCATAATTGAACTTGACAACTTCGTTCGTGTAGTCAGCCTGTTCTTTCAGCTTGTCAATCCACGTCTTCATCGGAACATAGTTCTTAATCAGTTCGTTGAGACGGACACAGAACAGAATTTCCTGTTCAGTAATCGACTTACCAGAAACACTCTGAATACCATTTGCAGATGCTTCACCACGATTGCTGATGAACATACTGGACCAGAAACCCTTGACTCCGTAGGTTTCAGCAAAATCCTTTGCGTGGCACCAGACAGCAATCACTCGGTTGCATTTAATTCGCTGGTAGTTAGACTGGTCAACGAGATATGCACCACCCTTGAAACCCGGATTCATCAATCCACTCGGAGTTCCGTGCCCACACATAATCAGTGTGTCGTGTTCATTTTCAATCGCCTCGTTTACCAGTGCCTTCGGGTTGACTGTTTCGCGAGTGATTTCAACAACTTTCACTTTCGGCATACCCATCCAGATGTACTTGAGTACAGCAGTATCAGTATCGCCCATGTTAGAGAAAATCACTGTAGCCATGTTTTTGTTTCCTTATGTTTGTTTCGTTTATGTATATAATATAGTTAATTTAATGGCTTTTGTCAATAGAAAAGATTAGAATTAAATTATTCAGACAACCTCTATAAAATGGTCGAGGACTCACCCTGGATGGGCAAGTCCTCTTATTTGCACACCTTCCGATTGGAAACGATTTGCATAGACAGTGCATTTCGTGCCTGTGCTAGCCGGTCAAGAAACTCCACTCTGGAGTTTTTTAATTTTGAGAATGACATGCAGCAAGTGCGGCTAATGATGCCAGTTTATAACTCGGGCCTCTGCATATCGGCACTTTCGTGTGACCAGGTTTATGTTTTTCTGATTCTCTTAGACTATAAGAGCAATCAGTTTTTTGGGTTTTTGTTTGTTTTTTCCTTGCGGAAAAACAAGAACCGGTTTTCAGAAGTCTTTTTTGACTAGTATTATTAGACTTACGAAACCTATAGCGTCACATGCTAGCCATCTCGTATATCAGTCACTCTTCACGGCCAAACCCGTCGGTTATCGTCTTGAAGAACTGAACTACTTGATTATTCGCATTAACGTTTTCGTTCTTGTTTAAATATAGTTAAATTGGGATCAAATGTAAACGTGATGGATGATTAAATTTTCTTTCAGATTACTTCCAGAGCTTCATCAGCTGACTGCCCTTGAGAGTTTCGACACCGTTTTCAATCAACTTGACACGGAACAGAGTCTTGCCAGAGGCGAACGACTTACGTTCACGGACAACCTGGATTTCGTTGTCGCCAATCTTACCCTTAATAACATCCGGAGTGGTTTCCCAGTTAGCCGGATTTTCCTTAATAGCCTTGGCAATTGCCTTGACCTTAGCCGGATCCTGGTCGATCTTGTGGAACACCTTGCCTTCCTGCAGGCAGTAGAGCAATGTGTAGAACAGCTTTTTCTTCCATTCACCCAGATTGAACACCTTAGTGGTTCCGTCTTCCTGGACCTTGTAGAAATTCGTCTTGTTGAATTCCCTTGCAGTCTTCGACGTACGGTTGATGTTTTCTACCACGAACGTGCCAGTCGGCGCTTCGATAGTCCAGGAGTCCGTTCCTTCCGGAGTATTGGCAACCTTCGAGAAGCGGCCAGCCTTTGCGGCGGCAATCACGCTGCGGAGAGTTTCTTCAACGGTCATAGTGGGGGTTTCTTCAGCCATAGTTATGTTTCCTTTTGTTTTATTGTTTATATTCTAAATATAGTTAAACTTTTAGATTTTGTAAATGGTAATTTTTAGATATTTTTTGTTTCAGTCACCTAAATATCCATAAATTCCACTTCGGAACTTAATTCAAACTTTGACGGTGGAGCTATATTAAATTCATGATCAATAGCTTCACGTAATTCTTCTATAAACTCAGTATGACGGTGACAACGGTCATACTTTTTAGATGTATATAAAATTTGATTGGTTTCCTGGTCAACGATCAGAAAAACGTCTTGGCAATGCAATGACCAACCAATTTCCCTACGGCCCGTGTTTTTATTATAAACATAAGCAGCAGGTTCGCCATCAATTTCGAATTTTAATTCAGAAATATCAGATTCTGAGTCATCAGAACAAAGGGAATGCCCATCAAAAATATCGCCAACGTTATAGCGCAAATTCTCGTCATTAGCATCAATAAATCTTATTTTCATGCCTATAATATAATAAAATTCTGTTCCTTTGTCAACCCAGAATAATTAGAAATATAATTTACAGATAACCGGGGTATATTCCGACTATAAATAATACATGGCAAGCTTTAAGGATTATATAGATGATCTGCTTTTACCTGCGGAACCTGAACCATTAACAGAAAAAATGTGGTTCGACTATAAAACACGTAATGGTAAGAAGACTAAGAAATGGCATACAGATAGAAAGAACTTCCGTATCCAGATTAACAAAAAGACCGGGCAACCAAAAGAGGTCTATATCTCGCCATCGGAAAGACTTAAAAGAAAGATAGGTCAACGCAAGGCTGCTTTAAAACGTAAGTCCAAACAGCGCAATATCACCGCTAAAAGACTTAAATCCTTTGGTGTCCGTTCCAAATGGGGTATGAAATATAATACCAAAGGTCACGTACAAAAACAAAGGAAAGGAAAAGGCACAACTGACCCATATCATGAACACAATGGTTTGTACCCTAATATGTACGAACAGTTGTTACTGGAATTCCCGCATGTAGAGATTCTTCCAGATATATTCTGGGATTTCTATGAAGAACGTGCGCATGACGGTGGCCAGTGGTTAATGCAGTTAGTTTCCCTTTATAAAGATCACCAAATGGTTTCGCTTAATAAAGGTAATCCTTCCGATAATAATAATTGTCCCGATGCTGGTACTAAGGATGGCTTTATACAATTACAGCCAAATGACCTGGAAAAGATCACTTATTCCCTTTGTGAGGATCCATGGTTCATTAAAACTGCTAAAGAAGGTTATAAAAATCTATCGGAAGAAGAAAGAGAATTGTTCGATCTATACGTAGACGAACGATTGTTAATGAAATTGATTCCAGAAGATTTATTATAAAAATAGCCGGTTTCTTAACCGGTTATTTTTATTTTGATGAATACTGATGCTAATGGGTCATAAATACCCGTATAGATTGGTTTATACGGGTTCTTCTTGTAAATGGATAATGGAAATACTTTTCTTTTCATATTAGTCCTTAAATGCGAGTTTATTAGCTTCACGACGATCATACTTCTTCTTAGACGGAACAACACGAGTTCTCATAGTCATACCGTTTGAAGAATTAGCAATTCGTTCTGCTCTCTGTCGCTTGGACTCTTTTGCTTGTTCTTTCTTGTTCATAATAACCTCTTGTTTATATTTATAATATAGAAAAAACCAGAGTTATTGTAAACCCTGGTTTTATATTTTCTTTTTGCAGTTATCTACGGGATAGAGTTGTAGAATCCTTCCCAGAATGTAACTGTCTTAATTCCAGTTTGGTCTTTATCCAAATCAGACTTTTTAATGACATATAGATTATCACCTAATGCATCTTTTGCGAGATAGTTTGAACCATTTTCCGTATTTGTGAATAGAATTACGTTATTTTTACGGTTAATATCCAACTTATAATTCTTAATCCCATCCCATCCAGTCTTAGCCAACATAGTATAACTAATTTCATCCATAGGATTAGACCGGAACTTGATCTGGACCACTGCTGGAGTAGGTCCGCCCGAATCTTCACGCTGATCTGCTGCAGTGCCATGTCCATCCACGCCCCAGTCACCATTGCTTTCTGCAGGTTCATAGTTAATGATTCCATATTGACCTACTGCAGAACAGGTTTTAAAAAAATACTCTGCGAACAGTTCGAAAAAATCACCAACGAACTTATTATAAAGTTCTTCCTGGAATACAGGATCTGTTGTATTCTTTGAAAAACTCATTCCAGCTTTAGTAATGAGTTTAGTGAGCAGTTTCATGGTAATAAGCTTACCATCTTTGGCAATGTTAAGCAAAGAACCTACCAATTCTTTTGTCAAATCATATTCCGTCAAATTACCACATCCACAATGTGTGAATTGCGGTTTGTTAATCTTCATTTCAATCAAATTGAGCTGCATATTTAATTCCTTTACTTATAATATAGAAAAATCCAGACTGTTTGTAAATCTGGATTGAATGTAATTTATGCTTCAGCTACCGGATCTGGCGCTTTGATGAGCCAGTGGACAGTGAATGGAAGCACTACTTCGTCTTGGAGGGCGTCACCATAGTTATAGCTGTGGATAACCGGCATCACTTCCACACCCATGTAATGTGTAGTTAACATTGTTGGGGTAGCTGTGAAGTAGTACATCCTTGTAGCTACGTTTCGGAATAGATGACGGTTGAATTGTTCATCGGCATCATTGGTAGACATATTCCCGTAGTGGGCTTCATCCATCAGGATCATATCAGCTTTCTGCTCAAACTTTTCTAACGCCTTATAGAGACGTTCAGCACTTGCGTAACAAAAATAAATGAGAAGCTTCTCATTAGTTCGTTTTGCATGTTCAATTGCCGAAACAATTTCCGTAATCACTGTTGTTGCATCATGGTCACGGTCTGCACTGGACACTTCGAGAATGGTGAAATCTTTTTTTGTTGAGTTATACGTGTATTTTGTTCCGATGCGATTCTCACCATATTTCAACAATGAATGCTTTTGTTGGAGAATGAGTGCCAAACGATGTGCACCATAACAGACTACATTTGCGCCATTGTCGAATGCGTCATAGATGAGTTCAGCTTCTTCATAGGACTTTCCGGCTCCGCATGTATCTGTTATAGTCCCATAAGGATGAACTTTACAAGCTTCAACTGCTTCTCTTTGATGGGGTCTCAATTCAATGGTCATTTAATTCCTCTTGATTACCTTTATAATATAGAAAAAAGATGTGATTTTGTAAATCACACCTTTTCTGATTTTTCTTTCAGTAAGCTTTATTCTGCCTGCATCTCGGCGATTTCTCGTTTTACTCGTTCTTGTTCCGCTTCGGTCAGATCGAACCAGGCAAAGAAGTCTGCATAGTCCCAAGGGTGGGTAAAATCGCCGAAGTAGGGAATCTTGTCAAGACGATTCTGATTATCGCATTTCCAGAGACTATATGTCCACTTCATGAACTGGTGACAGTAACAGTCATAGAAATTTCTACGTTCCTCTTCGGTATCAAACTCGAAATGCGAACTTTGTGCACCTCCACCACCACCGTTGAATATGCTGTCACGTCGCGACAACTGTGTCCTAAGCTGTCCTTCGTATGTAGCACAACATACAGGACCACCCATGACGCCACCAATATTCAATATAAACGGTTTTAATTGGACACAACCATTTTGATAGAACTTCTTCTGGCTGAACGGGAGCCAGTTACTAGTCATAATCTTTTGGACTATCTTATTGATTAAGGGGTCGTCATGACGATAATTGTAGCCACCTTGTTCAGAGCAGACGTATATTCCCAAGTTCATGGCAAAGCTAGCGTCAAAGATTTCAGAAGCATGCTTTGCAGGTACGATATCAAGAGTCTCTATCTTCTTTGATACATCTTCCTCGAACTTACTATAATCACTACGATTAGAATATGGTGCAAAGGGGTCCTGCAACCAACGTACTGGAGAAATGTTGATAACCTTATCTGCATGTTTCAAGACTTCTGCAAGAATCTTGAGATGGAGATTGCGTTCATAAGGAGGATTCTGGATAGCCACATGAAAATGCATATCGTTAAGCAATTCCTTTAATTCTGTTTTATAATTATTTATGAAGAATACTTTATCATCATCGCCCATTCCTGCTTCTGTATTCTTACGGAATGCTTCAGCACATTCTTCATCATCTGTAATATATACAACTGCATTACGAACAGACAGCATCAATGCAACTTCCAAATCACGAATAACAAGGATCTTTTTACCGCTAATTGCAGAAATGCTACCAAACACCTGAATAAGCTTTTCAAAAAGCTTCGGCTGGGACATACGATATTCTTTCATTGTAATTCCTTTTGGTTGATAACAATAATATAGAAAATTATTTCTAAAATGTAAATAAAATTCTAATTATTTGAGTTTCTCAGTCATCAATGCACGGAGCTGCTGATATGCTTCCAGATTTTTAGCGTCCAGATACTCCATTAATTTCAGCTGAATTGCTTCCATTACTGCTGCCTTAGTCAGGTAATCAGAACAATTGACAATCTGTCGATATTCTTCAATAACCTGGTTATATCCAGCTCGTCCCTGAAGAAGTTCTGTAAAGAGCGAGTCGTTATTGTCAACTGCCTCTCCCTGGAGAACATCATTAGAGAATGCAGCGATTAGTTCAGGACCACCGAGTTTATCGATAGTATCGATGAACTTCTGCATATAGGCCTTAGTTTCACCGTCAACGAAGATGAAGACTTCGTATTCTTTCTTTGACGGATTACTGTAATCAATACGACAGCCTCTCATGATTGTTTGGAAGAGATCAGTTTCGTTCTTATCACCCAGAATAACAACAGAGTTCAAACTGGGCAAGTCAGTTCCCACGCCAAGCATTTGAACATGGAAAATAACGTAGTTCTCTTGAGTATCACTCAGTTTGTGAATACGGTTCCAAATGTGTTTAACATCGTCTACCGGCTTACCGTTAATGCTATATGCAGGGATTTCCTGTCCATCAGACAAAACTTTACCGCTGCAAATAGAAAATACAGTGAGTTCATTCAGTTCAATTTGCTCTTTGATAGCAGGAATCTTGCAAAAACCAGTTACATGATGATACATCGATTCCATACCAGTGTCATTAACTAGCATATTAACAAGACCATGCTTTTCTATAGTCGTTTCATATGCAGTGACAATCGCACCGAGACTATCTTTAATCTGTTCTGTTCTAGTCGAATTCATTTTAATTCCTTTTTACATGTATAATATAGAAAAAACTGGTTAAGTTGTAACCAGTTATATTCTAATTTTTTCTAATCAGATACCAAGTAATGCATCTACCGCATCGTCGACTTCATCCTTAGGTGCAGATGCTGGGGGTGAAGGTAACGGTTCTGTTTCCGCCGGATGTTCCAAAACCTGCTTATAGTGTTCCTCAAACTGGTCAATACTCTTTCGCATGTCTTGAACTTGTTCCAACACAGTTTTAATGTTCTGTTCAATAATATCGAGTTTAAACTTCAGGACTGCAGTGTCCTTTGGTGGTCTCGGTGGCTCAGGTTTATATTCTTTTTCTTCTGCCATAATCTGTAATTACTTTTGTTTAATGTAAAAGGTGAAAGGATGTCGGAAAACTTCCCCGACACCCTAAGGTGAGGTTAACTAAACTTTCACAGTTCCCGTAAATGCCTTACCAGCGAACGTGCAACTGGATGCTCGGTCAGCATGAATCTTCAGAACCTTTGCGGCATACACCAGTTCATTGACCTTGCTTGCGGGAATCGCCATGCCTGCAGTTTCCTTCTTGAGTTCGATCGCAGCCTTCGTGGTCTTGGAGCTGAATCCCTTGATTGCCACTTTGGTAGACACATCCTTAGCGGCAGACACATACGTGGCCTTCTTGCTGTAAACACCATCCGGACGCAGACCGAGCTGATACAGACGGTATTCTTCTTCAGTCATCTTCGGGAACGCGGTTCCAGGTGCAGCCTTCTGGAGACTACCCACAAAATCCTTGACCTTCTCCGAGAAAATCTCGTCGATGTTCACAGTAGTCTTGTCCGTGAGCGGATAGTCACCGAGATTGATAATGTTGTTCTTGATTTTGACAGCGGTCAGACGAGCCTGTTCAGTCTTGTCTTTTGTGACCTGCAGGAACTGCTGATAGAGTTCACCGTCGCGAACAATACAGATCTGGCGATACTGCTTGCAGTTATGAGTGGTGCCATCCGGTTCCGTGAGCACGCCTTCCTGTTCAAAACTGATGTTCAGATTGCCAGCAGACGTGATGCTGATGTTGTGGATGGGCCATTCAGTTTCATTCGGCTTGAAACTTACGCCGTTATCGGCATATTCTGCTTCGGTCACCTTGTCATAGTTGGTAAACGGCGAGACCTTGATGCCGGCTTCTTTGATTGCAGTGAGAACTTCGATAATAGTCATGTGTTAACCTCGTTTGTTTCGTTGATGATTATAATATAGTAAAATACAGAGTTATTGTAAATGATAGACTCTGTATTTTTCTTTTGCAGACAGCCTAGACCATAGCAGCCAGGGCTTCGGCTTCAGCTTGCTTGCGAGCACGGTAACGCTTGAGACCCGCAGCCATCGCAGCATCACTATATGCACCAGTTTCGTGCACAGCATCGTTGATATGCTGGCGGATGTTGGATGCGTTAATCAGACCACGACGACCATAGCGGGACTTCCAGTATTCGTGACTGACACCGTGACCAATCTGACGGTATGCGAGATCTGCGATCTTGTCGAACAGCTGCTTATCGGCGAGATACGAGTAGATAGGACCATAGGCCTGGAGAATTTCACGACAATTCATATTTAAACCTCACTGTTTTATTGTTTACATGTATAATATAGTAAAATCTAAGACTTTTGTAAATAAGAAATG
>Ga0265301_10005644_pt1 | contig 12229 bp, 21 predicted proteins | sample AusTroGonzalo_MG_2_FD_193488 | JGI IMG/M metagenome (GOLD analysis project Ga0265301, IMG submission 193488) | Bovine rumen microbial communities from tropical cattle in Woodstock, Queensland, Australia - Gonzalo_04 | ecosystem: Host-associated > Mammals > Digestive system > Stomach > Rumen ...
GAGACGGAGGACATTCTCAAGCTGTTTGCGGTTGGGATTGCGTACTCCCTTGACGAAATTGGCAACGCTAGGACTCATAATATTTTTCCTTGTCTAATGGACGGACACCCGCCCTGCACTCCCCTATTGCGACTCCCTGCCCTGCTGGCGTCCTCCCCCGCTTCCCACGGTGGTGGCCACGGGGTTCCCCGTGGCCACCCTGGAAGTCCCCGGGGCTGCACTGGGAATTCCTCCAGATAAAAAAATCCCCCGCCAGAAGGCAGGGGGAGCGGGTCAGGGGTCAACCCTCAAAGGACTATTCTTCAAGCCTTACTGCGTGCCCATCGTCATTGATTACGTACACGCCCGTCTCAAGGGGGCACTTGGCGAGCATACCGACAGCGGTAAAGCTATCCCCGTCCTTGTCGGTATGGGTCAGCGTTACGGCGGAGTCAACCAGCTGGAGAACGTCACGCAGTGGGATATCCTTGTCGCCACAGCCCTCTCCGTAGTCGTAGAGTTCCCCGTTGAGCAACTTGAACGGGATATCGGGGGAGAGGACAGTATCTTCCTCGGACACCATTCCATCAGGGAGTTCGTAGAACGCACCCTCGCCTATGTCCTCGGTAACGATATAGGCCGTTTCCTCGGTTACACCGATAGCCACGCACTTACGGCCATTGTCATATTCGGTTACAAAAATCTTTTCCATAGTCTACCTGCCTTTAAGAGGGCGACACCGCCCTGCACCGCACGATTGCGACCCCCTGCACCGGTGGTGTCCTCCCCCGCAACCCACGGTGGTAACCACGGGCTCCCGCCGTCGGATTCCCTGTCGGCATCCGGAATTCCCTGTCGCTCGGAAAAAGGAAAACCCCGCAGGCGAGCCTGCGGGGTTACACGGGGTAGTCTAAACGGGCTAGTCAAGCACCATACCCGTGAGGTAGTCAAGGACTTCCTCCACGCTGTACATCACGGGCTTCCCGTCCTCCACACGGGCGGGGATTCCGGTATCAACGAGGGCGTAGGAACACACGAACGGACGCATACATACGACTTCCTTCATGACCACCATGTAATGCTTGTTGCCCTTGCAGAGGTGACCCATGCATTCCACGGGGTAGTCCTTCCCGTCAGCACCCCTGATGAAAGTGTGGACGATACGCTGTTCCCTCACGTAGCACACCTGCCCCGCCTGAACCGCACCCATAATCTGTTTCTCAACATTCGCTAGCATAATACCCTGCTTTCAAGAAATCGGGCGGACACCCGCCCTGCACCCGCACATTGCGACCCCCTGCCTTGGTGGTGTCGCCCCCCGCTCCCCACGGTGGTAGCCACGGGAGACCCCGCGGGATACCCGTGCCCTGCTCCTGCTCGGCCCGCCTGCTACCCCCCATACGAATGACGGGGCGGGCACCCCTGCCCGCCCCGTCCGCCCATGCGTCACGGCAACTTTACCCGATTACCTCCCATCTGTCCCCGTCCATCGGGCGGAGGGCACAACCGCCCCAACTCCCGTGGACTTGGCCGATATCGTCAATGCTCTCCACTACGCCCGTACGTCCGCTGTACTGCGGTTCCCCGACCATTTCAACGATACGGATTTTCTGACCTACCTTGAGCTGTCCCATAATGCTACCTCTGTCTAATGGGCGGACACCCGCCCTGCACCCCACTATTGCGACACACGGCACGTACGGGGTCCTCCCCCGCTCCCCACGGTGGTGGCCACGGGAGACCCCGCGGGGCATCAGCACTCTGTCCTGCCGACCCAAACGGAAAGAGCCCCCGCCTTACGGCAGGGGCTCTTGATGCAGGGGGATAACGAAAATTTATTCAAGGGAGTTCAGCGTGTCAATGATGCGGTCAATGTCGGACTTCCCGAAATGCCAAGACCAACTGCTGTGGTCGCCATCTTCCTTGTAGACGGGAGTTCCCCACAGCTCGGTCAGCCTTTTCCTCGCCTTCTCGGGCATGCACTTGTCAGCGCGGACGATGAAATCATCGGTCCACTTCGCAACATTGTCCGAGGTGTAGATGGTGCTGTACCCGCAGGAGACCGAATAGTTGGAGGTGACCCAATAGAAGGAAAAAATACTTTCTTTCTGCTTAATGGAGGTGCTCCAATTATTGTCCCTGAACGTGGAATCGTAGTCATAGTTCAGACGCTTGTTCAGACGCACCAACGCGGTGTTCAGCCTTTCGGTGTCCACAGTGTTGAACAGAATCCTCAGCTTGTTCCCGTCCCCGTCATAGATTCCCCCGTCAGCCGTGATGTAGACACGCATGCCGTAGAAGAGGGCCTTTGCCACGTAGCGGCCGCTGTCGCACCTTTCAACGGAATGGCTGTCAACGAGGTTGGCCACGAACGCGGGGACGATGTGGCTCACCCCGCTGAAGTCCTTGAGGGAACCAACGTCCACGAACTTCACTTCCTCGTTCATGGAGGTGGTGGTGACGATGGACCCGTCAGTGTTGCGGGAAATCTTGGAGAACCAAGTATCGGAGATGAGGTTGCCATCTGCGTCCACCAAGTTCCACTTGTTGCCCTTTCCTACTTTCACGTATTCCTCGTCAAAGGGAAGGACGATGGAATAGTCATACAATCTTGCGATGTTCATAACGTACCTGCCGTATAGCGGACGGACACCCGCCCTGCACCTGCCCATTGCGACACCCTGCATCGATGGCGTCCTCCCCCGTCACCCACGGTGGTAACCACGGGGCTCCCCGGGGGCATCAGGGTGGTTCCAGCCAGTTTCCAGGGCGGGCACGCCTGCTCCGCCCACGCGAAAGGGGAGGTGCCAATGCACCTCCCCCGTCACACGGGCAACGCCCAAACGGCCTACGTCAGCCCCTTCCTCTTCGCGTACGCGTCCCACTTCGCGATGTAGTCGCGTTCCTCCGCGGTGAGGGTGTCGGGTGCCTTCGCCTTTAGTTCGTCAGCCAACGCCATAAGTATCGTATCGTGAGCTATCCTAGCCATATCTGCCCTGCCTTCGTGTACCGCAGGGGCACACGCCCCTGCACCGACCCCTTGCGACACCTCGGTTTCCCCCGGTGCTCCCCCGGTGGACACGGTGGTAGCTACCGGGAGCCCGCCGGCTGCTTCCTGCTCTGCCGGCTTCCGGATTAAAAATTTTTCCCGAGTCCGCCCCCAAAGGAAAAGGGCTCCCGCAGTCTGCGGGAACCCTTGGGTAGGTAGGTAGGCAAAACCCTTATATGTATTCGGTCTCAACCACGCAGGGATGGCCGTCGGGGTCGTTCACCGTCCTCACGTGGCGCACGTGGCGCAGGAGGTGGGCGCAGTCCTCGTCGCTCAGCCCCGTCGTGGCACCCTCGCCGTCGTGGTGGACGAACAGCAGGCTGCCGACGAGCATCGGCTCGCAGGCCCCGTCGATGGCGCTGATGACGGGCTTGTCAACCATGAGCCCCTCGTCGTCGCAGATGATGTCGAAGACCCTGCCCCCGACGGAACGTTCCACGATGTCGATGGTGCCGCAGTGGAGGAGCTCGTAGTACTTCTTCAGCGACGGCTCGCACTCGACAGCCTCCGCCCTCTTCGCCTGAATGTCAACCAAGAATGCCTTAATCATAAATTACCTGCCTTTTCCAATCGGGGAACATTCCCCTGCACACGCCCATTGCGACACCTAGGGTTCCCCCGGTCCTCCCCCGCCGGACACGGTGGTTCCCACGGGGTTCCCCGGGGCTTCCCCGGCACATCCTGGTGCCGTCCCTCCCCGGGGCAAAGGAAGAGCCCCCGCTGACGCGGGGGCTCGAGGCAGGGGTATGGCAAACGGCTACTTGAACTCTACGCCGTCGACGCACTTGCGCACAGTCACGATGCTGTCCATGCAGGCGTCGTAACAGCCCGTACGCTTGTAGAACTCTTCGGCGACTGGGGTGTCTACCTCGAGCGCCTCGGCGAACGTGACCTGCTCGTTCCAGCACATCACGCTCGGTGCGGTCACCGAGCTGTCCCCGTCGGAACAGGCGCAGAGGAGGATTGCGATACCGGCGGCTACCGGGATGTTGATAAAGTTGAGCTTCTTCATGGTGTCTTCTCCTTTCTTCCGGGGCGGACGCCCGCCCCTGCACCGACCCCTTGCGACCCACGGTGTCACCCCGGTCGTCCCCCGGCATACACGGTAAAGCCCCGGGGCGACCCCGGGGCTGACTTCAGGAGATGCTCTGGAAAAACTAGTCGACCCAGTTGCGCATCCTTGCGGCGAAGCACCGCTGGTGTCCCGATGTCGTCCTGCTCCACTTCCCCAAGTCCCTCGTCTGTCCCCCTCCGAGGTAGATGGAGACTATCGTGGCGTAGCTCTGTAGGCAGATGACGCCGTTGGCCGTGTCCCGGACTATCCAGGCGTTCCCGGCGCCGACGTACGAGCCCCTGCCGACGTCCAGCTCCTCGAGAAGCTCCCACGAGGGCGCCTGCGGGTTCTCGAGTTCCGAAAGGTAGATATCGTAGTGGTAAGGCTCGACCCACTTGTGCGCAGCCATCATAAAATTTTTCTCCGTCTAAGCTTAAGGCAGTTTATATATAAAAAGACGGGGAGGCTGGCCTCCCCGCAGGATAACACGAACAAGACGGAAAAAGTTCCCTGTCCGGAAACAAATATAACTTTTTCCCTCCACCCCGTCAAGTCCCCCGGTCGTCCCCGGCAGTCCACGGTAAAGCCCCGGGTTCCCCCGGGGAAGACCCCGGGAGGACCGGCAGGATGCCCGAAAAAATAAAAAAAAACCGGCCTGCTGGCCGGTTCCCTGGTGAATCCAGGGGCTTTACCCGTGGTATCCGCCTATCCTGCTGAATCCGTATTCTGAGTTTCTCATCTTGATGTCTCCTTTTGTTTTCCGGTGATAAACGGGGACGCCCGCCAGGACGCCCCCGGAATGGTACCTAGGCCTCGTCGGGGTGTTCGGCGCACCAGGTCTCGAACAGGCGCTGGTGGTTCGTGGTGGACATGCTCCACTTCCCGAAGCTGACCGCGGTGTCGCCCGCTTTCATTGCCACGATGGTGGAGTAGCTCTGCAGGCAGATGACGTGGTTCACGTAGTCACGCACCACCCATGCGTTTTTCTGTCCGAAGCGGCAAATCTTCTCGAAAGCGGGAGGGAGGGAATTCTCGAGGTGCTCCCTGTACACGCGTACGTCGGTAGCTTCCTCGTACGGGATGCTCCCCCTCATAGTAGTATCTGCAACATAATGACGCTCTACCTTAGCCATAATAACCTACCTTTGCACCTAGAGCGGAATTGTCCTTATCGGTGCACCTTACGTTTGCGACCCACTGCGTGGCCGCCGTCCTCCCCCGCTCCCCACGGTGGTCTGCCGGGAGGTTCCGCCTCAACGAGGAAAGGGGGACGCACCTGCGTCCCCCGAAAGTCCGTGGGCTATTCGCCCTTCTTGTCCACTTCCGCCTTCTCGCCCTTCTTGGGGTCCACGTAGGAACACAAGAGCAAGAGGGAGGCAAGGCCGACAATGCAGACCGCACCGATTAGCGTCATATCGCACCCCTTGTTTCTTGCCCGACACTCCAAGGCGGTCGGGCGCGAGCCCCTGCACCTGCCCATTGCGACACCTAGGGTTTCCCCCGTCCTCCCCCGCTCCACACGGTGATATCCCGTACCCGACCCCCGCAGGATACGGGAAATCCCCCGCCTGCCGACGGGGGATTCCTTTTTTCTCTTTCGGAAGAAAGCCCCTACTTCCAAGCAATCTCGTCAAGGATAGCGTCAAGCAGGTCGGAGACGTAACGCTCGGTGCTGTCCGTCGGGATACTCGGGAGGCTCAGCTTACGCACGCCCGTACTTGCGTAGATTGACCCGTCGGCCGATACTTCCAGGTAGGCCTTGCGGTTCCCGTTGTAGAACTCGTATGTGCGACCCGAGGGGGAACGGCTGGTGATTACGGCAATGCTGTCGTTGGAGACGCACTCCACGTTGCTCTCGCCCGAGAATTCCTCGCAGATGGGTGTCTCGGTGCAGAATGCGGAAGTTGCGAGGGCGAGCCCTGCGATTACGGGGAAATGAAGTCCGAATGTCATATTGTACCTGCCTTTTCTACTAGGGGGAACGCTCCCCCTGCACCTGCCCATTGCGACACCCTCGGTTCCCCCCGTCACCCCCCGCCTGCCACGGTGGTGGCGGGATACCCCTCCCGGGCCCTGACGGCGACGAGGCAGCCCGCCAGAAACTCCACAGTTTGTGTTTTTGGCTCGGAATCGCCATTTTTGCCCGTCCTCCCCCGCCATCCACGTTGGTGGCGGGAACCCGACACTGGCGGATACAGGGCTGCTTTCGAATGTCATCAGGACCCCGAAATGCCGTTTCTGGCACGGAATCGCCACTTTCCCCCGTCATCCCCGGGAGTCCACGGTGGTGGCGGGAGGTCCCGCACGAGCCCTGACATCCGGAAGCTGGAAACGACTGTCGCCTAACTGCTCGGTCGTGGGTACCCCTTCATCAAGTCGGGGGCGACCTTGCTCCCCCCGGGTCGTCCCCGGGTGGACACGGTGTTGGCGGGACACCCGCTCGAGGGCCGCCACCGGCATCTCGACATGCCGCAGCGGGCACCCGTGGGGTCGGAGTTGCTCCCCGCCCCTCCCGTGTCGTCCCCCGGTGGACACGGTGGCGAGCAGGGGGCCGCTCGAGCATCTCGGATTCCGTATCGAACTGTACAGGTTCCAGACCGTGTCCGCACGTGGCGACCCAAGGGGTTCGGAGGGGCGGGTACTTCCCGCTCGCGTTGGCGGTTCCCCTCGGTACGCACGGGGTGTCCTCCCCTGCCGCCCACGGTGGAGGGCACGGGCTGCCCCGGGGATTACACGGGGCAGCCCAGGGACAGTGTCTGGGAGATGAGCGTGCTTCAGATGGGATGACCATAGGGCATATTTGGGCACGTATATTTGCAAGGGCTTAGCGCCCCTCCCGGGAATCCCGGGTATATCCCGGGTATATCCCGGCGCAGCCCCGTATTCTCCCCGTATTCGCCATGTATTCTCCCCGGGAAGGCACGCCGCCGTGGGAAGCCCCGCGGAAAAAAATTAAAGAATCTTTCGGGGTACGTAAAATAAATTTTACAATTCCGGGAAAGTGTTTTTTCGCAACAGAAATTTTGGGTAGGGGGGGTCCCGGGTACCCCGGGTATTTTCCTGGGGATACCGGGGGTGGTCTTTTCAGAAAAAATGGCCCGGGGGTGGCGCGGAAAAAGTATTTGGGGGGTACCTCCCGGGATTTCCGGGGGAGACTCCAGGGTACAGCCCTGGGGTTTGGTAATGCGCCATGCTGTATCAGCGGTTATACCAGTGTACGTACTTGTAGTCACGGTTGACGTTGCCCTCGGTTATTTGTGAGGGGTATACCAGGAGTTCGTCGAGGTTTTCGTGTTCCGTCTTGGAGTTGCTGTAGTAGCCGACGCCGTCGTAGTCGTTGAGAAAGCCGTTATTGCAGTCTTCGATGAATTCGTCAAGTTCTAATACCATATTGTTATCCGGCAAATTCTGTAGGGAATAGTCTATACACTTTTCATATTTTTTCCAAAGTGTCAAAGATTTTAAGGGTTTCCGTAAGTTTTTCTTCATCGTACGGGAAAGTTTCCTTGGCATTGCTGCATTTTAAAGCGTACGGCCTGTCTGGATAGACATAGTATTGGTTGAACATGTTTACGCACGAGGCGCAAATTTCCAGCTTTCCACCCTTATACTTGAAATCGCAAAGCATCCGCTTGTCAGGCTTTCGCTTGTTGCAAAGTTCCGCCCGGTAGGTCACGGATATTGTGTCCATTTCGATTACGGACTGGAGTTCATACCCGGCAGGCATGGACTTCTTTGCAAGCGTACTGACAACGGATTTCATCTTAGCTTCGGTGTACACTGACTGCTTGGCCAGGCTGCAAAAATACTCTGGGTTGTTAATCGTAGTCATATTTACCTTTTTTTCAATGCAAATATAGCAATTTGGGGGGGTCTGCTGGTTAGTTAGAAATTATGACAAAATGTTTACAGTTGACTTCCCGGGATTTCCTGGGGAGACTCCAGGGTCAGAGCGTATCGAGAATCCTTTCGAACTGCTTCGGGTATCTGACCGTGGCATGCCTGTCCTTGTGTTCGTCTTGCCGCCGGTAGGATACATACGGCGGTTCGGACTTGTGTATGTCCAGGGATAAGTACCTGAGGCCCATGACGGACTTCACCCTTCTGGGGAACTTTCGCTTGAGCATGGTGACTAGCCTGGCGTTGAGGCTTGTGTAGTCCATTGTGTTTCCTTTTGTTTACAACGTGGCTATGGGTGTCGGCCGTGCGGGTAGATATCGTGCATCAGCACGGAGATGGCGGCGGACTGCATCATCCTGGCCAGGCGGTCCGGGCCGGGGCATTTCCTGATATTGTCCCGGAGCAGGTGTATCCTGTCGCTCCTCAGTACCTCCAGTTCGTACCTGTTGATTTCCCTGTCCGGGTTGATTAGGGAGAACTTGTGCCCGTAGCCGGGTTCCATGTCGTTGAGGGTCTCGGCGAGTGCGGAGGCGGTATCGAAGTCTATGCAGGTGGCTACGCGGACGTAGTCGTAGGAGGACCACTCGCCTTCGGGTCTTTGGTTCAGTCTTGTATAGGTGATTCCTACGACGACCTGTACCGGGTATCCCTGGGATTTCCCGGGGAATTTCCGGGGTCTGTCCGGGGATATCCTCATGAGGGTTTTCCTGAGGAAGTGTAGTGCTATGGCGGCGTATATGGCTATGCGGAGGGATTTCATTTGGATTGCCCCAGGAGTTTCCTTATTTGGCGGGCCGCGTCGTTGGTCTGCGTCCTGTGCGGGTAGTATGGGCCGGATGTCCTGAATGCGTACGAGTATGCGTCCGGGAATTTCCTGGCGGCCTCTTCCAGGGAGAGCACGGGCTTATGGTGATTCCTGGCGATGTCGGCAATCTGCTCCGGTGTACGGAAGCGGATGTACCCATTTCCGTACTCCGACCTGATGTCGTTCTGCGGGCCGCAGGAGTCCTTGGCGACGCAGAGTAGTACAATCGGGGAGTACTGGTAGTGTGTGAAGCAGAATACCCTCGGAGTGTCGTCCGGGACTATACGGGAGAGAATCCTCCGGGCGAAGTGGAGTGCGATTAGGGAGTATATGGCTATGCGTACGGATTTCACCGGAATACCCTGGGGAGTGCGGATTTCTTCCTGTATTCGAGGTACCGGTCGAGGTCTCGCTTCTGGAGTTCGAGGCCTTCCTTGACGAAGGTGTCGAACAGGTCGTTGACTGTGCGGAACCGTTCCCGGACGGTCTCGAGGTGGGCCTCCCCTTCCGCCTTGGTGGCGGCATAGAAGCATATCTCGTGCCATTTGCCGTAGACGGAGGATGCGGGTGTACCGGGCCTGTAGCTCGGGGAGTTGGTCGGGGTGTACTGGCGTACTTTGTGCCAGAGGCGGAACGGGGTCCTTCCGATGACCTTGAACTGGAGGACGTAGTGGTGGTCGTCGTCCCTGACGAGGCGGAGCTCGACCGGTCTTTCCAGGTTCTTCCGGTAGTTGAATCTTGGGGAGTTTGCTGGTGTCATGGTATCCTCGGGCTAGATGTTGTCCAGGCGGGAGACAATCTGGCGGGCCTTTTCCTTGTATTCCTCCTTGTTGGACATGGAAATGCCGTTGGAGACCGCGGGCTGTTCGTTGGGAGTCCTGGAGTAGCTGTAGGTGATTTTGTTCCTGAGTGCGTACGGCACCAGGATATCCCGGACGAACTCGCGGAGGATGAGGTTGAACCCGACGAAGTCCGGCGTGTAGTGGTCGTTCACGACGATTCCGCACACCCTGGCGGACTCGTGCTGGTTCCTGAAGGAGATATGCACGTCTGCGGGGGAAATTACCGTGTTGACCTTGTGGCATACGATGAAGTCCTCCGCATTCGTACCGGGCACTGCCTTGAACGACCAGTATCCGAGTTTTTCGGAGTTGAAGAATTTACAGTAGAGCCACTTGAAGAACTCCTCCGCGCCTTCGGTGATTTCCAGGGAGTCCCTGGTGACGAATGCCGGTTCTTCCTTGGGTTCCTCCGGCGCATCCATGTGGGACAGGCTGTTTCGGATTTTGTCAAGTTCCTCGGCGCTGGCGGCTTGCGTGTCGAGCATCTGGTCGCGGAACATCTCGAATTCGGTTGTGTCCGGGATGAGGACCTGGAAGGTGTCGGACGATGTGTCGGAGGTTTCGTATGTTATGCGGACGTCGAAATAATGGCTGTCGTTTCCTTTGTTCCTCTCGGTGACACCGAAGTAGTTCACCTTGTCCTTGCGGAAGAAGTGTTCGCTCTTGACTGACTTGCCGTTGCCGGCAGTACGGAAGGATACGAATTCCTGAGTTTCCATGTTAGTTCTCCTTTATCTGTACGTATTTTTCCGCCGGAATTTCCGTGACATTTCCATGCTGGCGTTCGGGTTGATACCCTTGATATGCGGAGATAGCAATCCGGGAAATCCATTCAGGTTTATTGTGTGCGATTCCCGGTATATCCTTTCTGCCTCTAGCGCCTTAGCCCACGTTTTCTTCCGCTTTGCCATTGGTTTCTTATTGGACTATGCCGATGGATTTCGCGATTCCGGCCACGGCTTTCTCGAACTGCTTCCTGTATTCGGCTTCGGAGAGTACGTAGAGCCACTGCTTCATGTACTCGTACTTACCGGTTAGCAGCAGGTCGTTCACGCCGAGGAGGAACTCCTTGAAGCTGGGAAATACGTGCCCATGGAAATGTGATGATACCGGCGTGGTGTCGATGGCGAATCCGGGGCCTCCCGCGAGAATCTCCAGCTTGTTGTACATGCCTACTCTGACGTCGACCCGGTTGCACTTGAAGTATGCGAAATAGTATGCGCCCTTCTTGAAGCAGAGGCACTTGCCTATGAGTTCCTCCTTGATAAGCGGGGTGAGTTCCTGGACGATTTCGGCGTATATCTGTTCCTTGGTCTGCTGGAATACCGGTGCGGATTCAGGGGTCCTGCACTGCAGTGCGATTGTATCGGCCAGGTGTTCCACCTCGTCGAAGGACGGGTTGTCGTCATCTACGCGGATGAGCTTTCCCTGGAGCTCCTCGATGGCCTTGGAGATGCGGTCCCGCTTTCCGCCCGGGTTGTAGTAGAGGGTCGGGTCGTCGTCTGCGGTATGCTTGTACCGGAGAAGACGGGCGGCAATTTGCGGAGATGCTGTGAACAGTTCTTGTTTCTTCATGTCCCAAATATAGCAAAAATGCTCCGGTGCGGCGGGAAATTGCTATATTTGTGTCATGAAAGTTAAAACAGTGCCCATTATGCTGTTCGGCAAGGAGTATCCGGTATACACCGGGTCTTGCTGCTCGTCGAATTCCGACAAGCGCACCCTGTATGTCGAGGTTACCGACCAGTGCAACGCATGCTGCGATTTCTGCTCGGCTTCGTCCAGGGGGCATACGTTCCTGAACCCGAAAGTGTTCGAGGAGGTGCTAACCGAGCTGGTCAAGCAGGGAGCCGTCGACCGAGTGTCGATTACCGGAGGCGAACCGCTGTCCGTCCCGCACTTTTACACGTTCAACTACCTGGATGCTCTGGAGCGCAGCGGCGTGGACTACTATGCCATTACTACGAACGGTAGGTATCTATCGGAGAACATGTTGTACCTCGATAATACCGAGAAGCTTAAATACATCAACGTGAGCAGGCATCACTGGGACGACGACGAGAACCGTGCCGTGTTCCATGACGCGTTCATCCCGGGGATTCAGGAAGTGGCCAGGCTGCTTAACATGCTTCATAATCCGTATCGCCGGTTCAGGCTGAACTGCACGCTTGGGCATGCAGTTGACCCAGAATGGATACGCAAGTATATCGACATGGCGTCAGCGAATGAGTTTTCCAGTGTACTGTTCCGTCGCAACTACTTTGACCAGGATAACGGTGCATTTCGTGATATATTCAGCCAGATGGTTGCCGGCAGGAAGGAATCGACTAAGTGCCGGTGCATGCACGGGTATGTTGAATCTGCAGACCTTAACGTAGAATACCGCGAGGTTGATGCCGAGTTGGAACATCAATACGAGAAAGAGCACAAGTATATCCGAAACTTCGTCCTGCATGCCGACGGCCGTTTAACAGGGGGCTGGTCAGATGATTCACTGTTGATAAAGAGGTATTAAGATGAAGAAGCCAGGGAAAGAACAGTACGAGAAATGGCGCAAAGAGGCAAACCGGGCGTATTCTGGAAAATGGATTTACAACGAG
>Ga0265301_10005645_pt1 | contig 12228 bp, 11 predicted proteins | sample AusTroGonzalo_MG_2_FD_193488 | JGI IMG/M metagenome (GOLD analysis project Ga0265301, IMG submission 193488) | Bovine rumen microbial communities from tropical cattle in Woodstock, Queensland, Australia - Gonzalo_04 | ecosystem: Host-associated > Mammals > Digestive system > Stomach > Rumen ...
GCAAATGGTTACGAAATAAAATCCGTCATCATAATCGTGCCATTTAGCCCGTGCCGAATCTATCCGATATTTGTTTTTAAATTTATCGCAATCCATTGTAAACATTGCATATTATCCTGTAGAGACGTTCCCTGGAACGTCTCCGGAAAGAACCGTGAATCACATAATTGAGACGTGTCAGGTCACGTCTCTACCGCCAAAACCTGCATATTTTAATTAAATTTAAAATTAAATCAATTTTAAGATAATTAAATTTATTTTACGAAATATTTCAAGGTGTTTTATGAGACGTTTCAGGAAACGTCTCTACAAAAAAATGCGGTCTCTGAGGAACTGCCTCTACCTGACACAACGAACATAGTAATTGACCAACTTTTGAAAAAAGTTCACGTTTCCGTTAGAGAAAACCACGAGCCATGCTCTATCTGGAAGATCTGACAGAGTAGAGGAAGACCAAAGCACGACTTCATCACCATCACCCAATTTGCTGTAATAACCACCATTGTTTTCTTTGTATCTACAATAGACACAGTCATTCCAACAAGTCTTTGAAAGACAGCTGTTTGAAACTCTACAAAAACCGCCTGACTGCGTGTCTGAACAGTTTTTTATTGTTTTCCTAAGTTCATCAATATTCGGCAACCTCCAGTCGGTATAACCGCCTTCATTGAGGTTTTCACAATATTGTTTCGCGCTGTCCCAGTTCATTTTGTTCGCAGAACGTTTCGACCAGTAAAGGTTACCGATCTTCGTTCCGCCTCCCGCTTTGGCTTTCTGCGCTGCTTTGGCTTTCTGCGCTGCTTTGGCTTTCATTGCTTCTGCTTCCTTTGCCTTCCGTTCTTCCTCGGCTTTCTTTGCTTCTGCTTCCTTTGCCTTCATTTCTTCTTCCACGATTCTTGCACGTTCCTCGGCTTCTATTCTCTGTTGTTCTGCAATTTTGGCTTTGTTCTGTGCGTTTATGACAACACCGCAAACTATCAAAACAACACAAACTGCAGCCAATATCAGAACTATTTTTCCAGCTGATTTTTTCTTCGGCTTTTCTGATGTTGATTCGTTGATTGCTCCTTCTTTTTCTATTGTTTCCTGTTTATTGACTGTCTGCGCCATTCCTATACCGATAACAGGTTTCTTTGTTCCGCACTCTCCGCAGAAATTGTCGTCCATTGCATTTTCAGTCCCGCATTTCGGACATTTCCATTTTTCTTCTGACATAACAAACCTCCGGTTCGACATCAAACTTTAACGACTAAATATATAAAGTAGGAGACCTATTATCCAAAGAACATTAACTATTATACCTAGTATGTGAGAGACTCTTTTATTTTTTTCATTTTCGTAGCCTTCATCCCTCTGTTCAATATTGCCTTTGTTATCTGTGGCTTGCCTCAAATAATTTTCTGTCTGTGCAGGATTTGAATCCAGATTGGCCTTATCAGAGGCAGCTTTCCCGGCCATGCCTATTCCTGAGTTTGCCGCTTTTACTTCCGGCCTTTTTGTTCCGCATTCGCCGCAGAAATTGTCATCCATCGCATTTTCCGCCCCGCATTTCGGACATTTCCATTTTTCGTTTGGCATAAAAACCTCCTTATTATCCGCTTATTCAGGTATTCCCATTTCTTTCTCCTCCTTTTTTTCTCCTGTTACAAAAACAATCGGGTTTTTAAACAAAAAACGCGGTATTTTAGAGGGCATGACGACAAAGGCAAGTTTTTGCAAGATGTTTCGCGTTGCTCAACATGACAAGTCCCTCGCCACACTGGAGAGGGATTTAGGGTGAGGTTGTGATTTGCAGGTGAGCCGCCGGCGCTCCGACAAAATTCAATATTTTTCTTGAAATTGCAAAAACTCTAAATAAATTACGCGCGTTTTTTTAAGATGGTCTTTTTTTAGAAGGAATTCAGATGGGCAATTTGGTAAGAAACGACAAAATCAGGAACGTGGCGATCATCGCTCACGTTGACCACGGCAAAACAACACTTGTTGACGCAATGTTCAAGCAGAGCGGCGTATTCCGCGAAGGCGAAATCGTAAACGACAGAATCATGGACAACATGGATCTCGAGCGCGAACGCGGCATCACGATCGCTGCGAAAAACTGCTCGGTCGTATGGAAAGGCGTCAAAATCAACATCATCGACACTCCCGGACACGCAGATTTCGGCGGTGAAGTCGAACGTGCGCTTTTCATGGCAGACAGCGCAATACTTCTTGTCGATGCTTCGGAAGGTCCGCTTCCGCAGACGAGATTCGTTCTGCGCAAAGCTCTCGAAGCAAAACTTCAGATCATGGTAGTCATCAATAAAATCGATAGAAAAGATGCGAGACCTCAGGAAGTTCTTAACGAAATCGGCAATCTTTTCATAGACTTAGGTGCTGACGACGAGCAGCTTGACTTCCCTGTTCTCTATGCGATAGGACGTGACGGAATCGCTCAGGAAACTCTTGAAGAAAAAGGCGAAAACCTTCATATCCTCATGGATAAAATAATCGAATTCACGAAAGGTCCGCTCTACGACCCGGAACAGCCTTTCCAGATGCTCGTCACCGATCTCAGCTACAACGATTATTTGGGCAGACTCGCAATCGGAAAAGTCGTAAACGGCAGCGTCCACTGCAACGAATCGCTTGTCTGCATCAAGGAAAACGATGTTCAGGCACGCCTTAAAGTTTCTAAACTTCAGCTTTACCAGGGAGTTAAACTTGTTGACGCCGAAATCGTAGAACCCGGCGATATCGTAATTCTTGCCGGAATCGAAGACGTCCACATCGGAGACACCGTTGCAACGATCGATAAGCCCGTCGCCCTTCCGAGAATCAAAGTAGACGAACCGACAGTCAGCATGGTTTTCACGATAAACAACGGCCCTCTTGCCGGAAAAGACGGAAAATACGTCCAGCTCAGAAAGATCAAAGAGAGACTCCACAAAGAGACTCTGATGAACGTTTCAATCAGGCTGGAAGAGCCAGAAACGAACGATTACGTCATCGTCAAAGGGCGCGGCGAGCTCCAGATGGCGATTATCGTCGAGCAGATGAGACGTGAAGGCTTCGAGCTCTGCGTCGGCAGACCGACCGTTATTTACAAAGAGATCGACGGCAAAAAATACGAGCCGATCGAGCATGTCTACATCGAATGTCACGAAATGTTCACAGGCATCGTAACCGAGAAACTTTCGGCAAGAAAAGGAAGAATGACCAACCTCGTCAACTCGGCTAACGAACGCGCTTTCATGGAATTTACCGTTCCTTCACGCGGACTTATCGGCTACCGCGACCAGTTCCTCACCGACACGAAAGGCACTGGAACCCTCAACACACTTTTCGAAGGATATGAAGAATACCGCGGCAACTTCCCCGTCAGATTCACGGGTTCGATTGTTTCCGACAGACAGGGCGAAGCCATAGCTTATGCACTTTTCAACCTTGAGCCGCGCGGCGAACTCTTTATCACACCCGGAATGCCGGTTTATGAAGGAATGATCATCGGCGAGCACTCGAAAGACCTCGATATCGACGTCAACCCGTGCAAAGCTAAAAAACTCACCAACATGCGTGCAGCAGGAAAGGATGATGCCGTAACGCTTACACCGATAAAACCGATGACTTTGGAAAGAGCTATACACTTCATCAACGAAGACGAACTTGTCGAAGTCACTCCGAATTCGCTCAGACTCAGAAAAACCGTTCTTTCAGCCGCTCTGCGTCACGCTATGCGCGGCAAAGAATACATGGAAAGCCTCAAAGAAAACAGCTAAGAAACCGCACCCTTACTCCATCTTGACTATTTCAGCTGATTTCTTAAAATAAACAACTTTTAGTTTTTTACTGAGATTCGAGGGAAAATGATAAAAAGTCCAATAATTTCGAGATATAAATACGGATTTTTTCTGATTTTCGTTCTATTGCTTATCTTCTCCGTTTCCTCCTGTGACATCTTCAACAACTGCTCGAGTTCAAACTCATACTCAACACGCTGCAACGGGCTTTACCTTGAACAATGCGTCTACAGCGGAGGAAAATACAGATGGGAGCAGTACAAAAACTGCATAACAGGCTGTCCTTCCGACATAGGAAATCCGTCATGCATCGCCTCGACCTGCTCATGCTCGGTCCAGTCGAAATACGTCTGCGAGCGGGGCAACACATACCGCTGCAACGGAAACAATGCAGAAAAATGCGAAGGCCTTGACCACTACAACGGCTACATCTGGGAAAATATAAAAAACTGCGAATCCCTCTTCAGAGCAAGCGATGTCGTTGAAAGCGGATCATGCAGTTCGACAAATGAATACTACGAGCCGAAATGCGTTCCGAAGATAAAGAAAGCTTTCCGCGGAAAATGGCTGAGGCTCGACAACAGCACCGACTTCTACCTTGGAACGAACGGCATCACGAGAGGTTCCTACAACAGCCAGTTCATACCGAAATCGGTCACGAAGATCGATGACAACATGCTTGAAATAGCGACCGAAGACGAGACTTTCAGGCTCATCCGCAACAGCATCACCGACGCAACTCTGAAACTTAACGTAAAACGGGCGGGAAATTTCATGAGATCGCCTTCGGGAAGCGGTATCGGCGGTATCGACGTCGTTCTCGAGAACACGCAGGATTCTGGCGAGACCTATGAAAAGCAGTCGGGAAGCGACGGAAACACCGAGTTCGACGGCATAGTTTCGGGCGAATACACGATTTCTGTCGGAAGCACCAGCGTGACGCAGACCATCACAGACCACCTCAACGCAGGAAATTTCTACTTTTCACCGAACGGCTACATCTACAAAGCGCTCCTCAATTCTACAAACGATGTTTACTACGCCGAAGACCGCGACAACAGCGAGAACGGCAACAGATACACTATACATCTCCGCGTTTACAACCTCGGAAATCAGGATGCTTCAGCGACAACAATAACACTTAAGACCGATGACGACTCGGTCAAAGTCGATGCGAAAGACGAGATCTTAGGCACGATCGAGCCCGAAAGGTATGTTTCATACGATTTTTCCGTCGAAACGATCCCGTTTTCAAAGGTGGAGAGCCTGAAAAACGCTGTCTATCACGATGTCGAGTTTTTAGTTTCGCTCAAAGACATAAACAACGAAGTCTGGGAAGATGTCATAACTCTGCGGATCTTCAGAAAAGCGGTGCCGATATATCTTTATTCCACGATGTCGAACCCGTTCATCCTCCTTTCGCCGCACCGCGAGATCGTCAGCATGTCGAGCATCGTATGGGTTCCATACCGTCCCGATGCGAAATACAAGCTCATCGCGCAGAGCCTTTCCCTCAATACCGAAGGCGTTTATTCGATCGGCGTCGGTTCGTGGGATAACGGGAAATGGAATTCCGACCGCGAGACTTTCACAAACGTTTCCAACTATGAGCCGAACAATCAGGAATCTCAGGCAAAAACTGTATATATGAACTCGCAGACAACATCCTATCTGCACAAAAACGATATTGACTTCTGGATAATAGACATGAGCAAATAATGAACAAAATCAAATACTTATTTTTTATTTTCATCATACTTTCTGTTTTTGCTCTTTCGGCGAAAGAAGAAGCTAAACCGCAGAACAAATTCAGCGTGAACATCCAGTACAGCCAGACTTCGGGCTTCATTCCGGCGGCCGACATTCTCTGGCATTACACCGACACTGTCTTCTCGTCGCTCTACGGCAACTACTACATCACCGCCGAAAAAAAGACTTTGGAGAAGTATGAAAACAGCAAATATGCCCTTTTTTCAAGGACTTTCGTTGTCGGAGCGGACGTTATCGGGTTTTACGTCGCGAAACAGCCGGCATTTTTCGCAGTGAGCGCGGGAATCGAATACAAACGGGTCAAGAACGAAGAATTCGGCTTTTTCGACCTCGAAGATTCGACTGTCACTTTCGAAGACACGACACGGCTCGACATGATCTTCCCTTTCCTCAAAATAAGGATCGACAAATACACCGAGCGGATAAACAACCGCTTTCTCTTCGTTTTCTATCCGACTTACTGCCTTTTCACCGACCAGACGATGCTTTTCAAACCCATCACGGCCCGCGTCTATCAGACCGATTCTGTAAAATGGCAGGTTCCGGCGATCGAACTTTCCGACGAACTGCTTTTCGATTTCTCACCTTTCGGCGGAATACTTCTGAGCGGCAGTTTTTCGTTCTGGCAGGCAAAATACAAGTCGGCCGTACTCAAAAAAAGATCTGGAAAATACGTTTTCGACAAAGCGGATGTCGAACAGAACTTTCTTGAATACGCCGCAAGCATGTCTTACGTCCTTCCGTTTGAAATCGCAGGCAGGATCCGCCCGAAACTCGGGGTAGGCGTTCTCGGTTCGGCAGAACTGCGTGAAAACGACGGTAAAAAATCGACTCACAAAGATATCGGATACCTCATCGTCGCAGGGTTTTATTATTAATCGGTAGAGACGTTTCATGAAACGTCTCTACATAATCGGCAAAATATTTTTACCATCTCCCCTTTTCTTTCGGCAAAACGGAAATAAATAAAAGGAGGATTTTGTTTATTGAGCGTTTTTTTGTGGAGGATGATATGAAAAACCTGATCAAATTTATGTTTTTACCGTTATTTTTGCTTTTCTCTTTCGCTGGAATGAGTGCTTCCGACATGCACGGCCTCGAAGACGAACTCATCAAAATCTCGGAAAAAGCGAAAAAAAGCGTCGCTTCGATCAAAGTTGAGATCACCGAGCAGCAGAGAATGAGGGATCCGTTTTTTGACTTCTTTTTCGGAAATCCGATGCAGCCGCGCAGCAGAAAAAGCCAGGCTCAGGGCTCGGGTTTCGTAATCGACGACAAGGAGGGTTTCATCGTCACGAACAACCACGTCGTCCAGAAAGCCGAAAAAATCGAAGTCATGATCGACGGAAGGACTTTCAGCGCCAAACTTATCGGCACTGACCCGCACACAGATGTCGGTCTCATAAAAATAGAAGAATTCAAAAAAGGAGAGATCCAGGAACTCAAGTTTGCAGATTCCGACAAAATCAAGGTCGGAAGTTTTGCCATCGCGATAGGAAACCCGTTCGGCCTTTCCAACAGCGTAACATTCGGAATTGTTTCGGCAAAAGGAAGGAGCGGAATGCGTGTCACCGACTACGAAGACTTCATCCAGACCGATGCGGCGATAAACCCGGGCAACTCGGGCGGACCGCTCCTCAACATCGAAGGCGAAGTGATCGGCATGAATACTGCTATCCTTTCTCAGTCAGGCGGATACATGGGAATAGGCCTTGCAGTGCCTGCAAACATGGTCAAAGACATCACACAGCAGCTCAAAACCGGCAAAAAGATACAGCGTGCGATGATGGGGATCGTCATTCAGGAACTCAACGATGACCTCCGCAGCTACTTTGAGATCGATAAATCCGTGAACGGGATCCTTGTTTCAAGCGTCGAAGCAAAAAGCCCTGCGGCAAAAGCGGGACTTCAGCAGTATGACCTCATCACGAAGTTTGACGGCAAGGAAGTCGAGAACGTTTCGCAGTTCAGGACAGCTGTCGCTTTCAGCCCTTACGGCAAAAAGATACCTCTCGAGATCATCCGTAACGGCAAACCGATGAAACTTGAAGTCGTCCTCGACAAAGACTACCAGCTTTCGGAAAGTCCGCAGGAAATCGACCAGAAAGTCATGGACGAAATCGGCATCACGCTCACCGACAACAAAGGAAAAATCACCGTTTCCAACGTCGAGCAGGGCTCGCTCGCTCAGTCGGCAGGCATCATGCAGGGAGATGTGATAGTCGCGATCAACAAAAGACGTGTCAAAACCGCGGCTGAAGCCAACAAAATCATAAATTCGGCAAAGAAACTCCTCTTCACGATCAATAGAAACGGTCGTGATTTCATCGTGGTGATCAACAGATAGCGTTCCAATTATTTTGAAAATCTGACCCCTCTCTGACCTCATCCCCGTCCCTTCTCCAGTGTGGCGAAGGGTTCGTCATGTTGAGCAAAGCGAAACATCTCAGACCTCTCCGTCACTGCGTGACACCTCTCCTGCTTCAGGAGAGGCTGTTTCAGGGGCGCCTTGACGGGCGTGTGTGGTTTGTCGGAGCGCGGGCGGCTCGCCCGCATTCCCGTAGAAACGTGATCTGACACGGCTCCTAGCGAGGGCGTGTGATTCCCAAATGGATTCGGGTGGGTTAATCCGCAGACATTTTTGAAAAATCTCTGCCGCCATACATGATTCGTACAATATTCACCGCTTTCTGTTTTTCCTGCGGCAAATACCAAACAAGATAATTATCGATCGGGAAAAATCTTATTCCTTTGCTTTTCCAAGGTTCTTCCGGATAAACAGGATGCATCATCGGCATACTGTTAAGAGTTTTTACAGAATCCATTATCCGGTTTACTTGCTCTGATGCCGTATTCGGCACGTACAGATCAAAAGCAATGTATTCATATATCGCCTTTAGATCGTTGAATGCCTTTTCTGAATAATTTATCGTCCAGTTCATAGTTTATAAAGCCGCTTCATTTCCTCGGAAACTTCTTCTGCCGAATAAACATTGCCGTTTTCGATGTCTTTGAAACCTTTCGCGATCTCTCTGTCAAGCTCATCCTTGCTGAGTTCACCGACAAAAAGAGGCTTGTCTGCCGCCAGTTTTACTTCAAAAGGGATACCTCTGTGAATGACGACCTGCCTTAAAAACATATCGACCGCATTCGACATCGGAATTCCGAGCCGGTTGAGAACCGCTTCCGCCTGAACTTTTACTTCCGGCTCGATCCTCGCAAAAACATTGGATGTTCTTCCCATAGCATTACCTCCGCAACCAAAACGCAATCTAAAAGTAAGCTATCAGCTTGCAAAAGTCAAGCAGTTTTTTTTGGTTTTATTTCATTGATTTTTGCCGGAGCGCCTCTGCCCGCCCGCATTCTTGCCTCTCACTCCTTGGCTCGCCCTTGGGGAGAGCTGTCGCATAGCGACTGAGAGGGCTTCCGTCATGTTGAGCAAAGCGAAACATCTTTGACCTTGAACGTAAACGGGAATTATTTTAGGGAGTTAGCTTGCAGAGGTATTGCTAATTGTGCAGTCTGAAACTGCACAATTTGGTTACCTCGGAAATTATCGAACGAACTTCTTCAAATGATTTCTGAATCATGATTTCCATTTATATTTCCTCGCAGCATTTATGGTGGTCATTGGGTTTTGCTCCGTCTATTTTTTACATTCATTCGCTATTTCTGCCGCCATATTATTCAGCATAACACAATCATTGCGGCTGATATGCCGTTTGCTGGCATCATATTCCCATGGACTGAGGATAAGCAGCTCTCCTGCGGCACAAGCATCGAAGAGGTTATCCTGCGGTTTGTAATATTCACGAAAACCATTGTCCGCCAAATATATGAACGGCAGTTTTTCTTTCAGCAGAACTTCCATTACCTGCCGCTCCTGCGGCGAAATGAACGGAGAGACCATAACGGTACCGTTGCGGGCGGCAACAACACATCCGTTCATGTAGTCACGAAGCTGTTGATTATCGCCACGTTCAGCAGCCTCGACCATTGTACGGCGGACATGCACTGGTGCAAAATGCCCAGCTTGCAGCAGTGACACATTGCCGACTCCGGAATAAGTTCTGCCGGCTATCTCTATGCCGGTTTGCACGCGGAAAAAGCCTGGCTTAAGGTGTTTGGTGGCAAGACGCTGCGGGTTCATGTCTATATAGCGTATAGTTGCCGGCAATTGCCGTCTTTGCCCCATCGGTCGGATGAAAGGCATTTCGGTGAAAACAGGGTCAAGTTGATAATATGGCTTATCTCCCAAATGACCTCGAAGGAAAGCGGCGGTTTCTGTCAGTTGTTTCTGTAATTTTTGGTAGTTTTCCCGACTATCAGTCGGCGCAAGAAAAGAATATGCCCGTCCGAATTTTTTCACACCCTGCCAAAACCCCTGCACGGCACTTTTGATACCACGCGGCATTTCTTGCCGAACATACCACACTGCATGCAAGTGATCCGGCATCAGACAATAATGAATCACTTGTATTTCAGGGTGATATTTGGGTACTTCCCAAAGGGTGTTTACTAAAATTCTCCCTAATGGACGAGCCTCAACTTTTGCGCTCTTCGGGTCATTTTCTGGAATGACGAGTGTTCCAAGAAGCGGTTGTCTTGACGGTATAGTCAGTGTTATATGATAGAGACCGACCCCTTTCCACGCTGTGCCGCGCTCCTGCCAATGCCATTTATCCGGGTCGTTAGCCATATTATATTTCCTTCAACATCTATTTGCCCCCAATCTTTCCCGCATTCTGCGGCAATTCCTGCTTAAATTCAAGGGTGAATGCGCCGGATTTGAGTTTATTGAGCGGGGTCATCGGGTTGGGCTCCGTTTCCAAACAATCTCAGCAAAATTTATGTATTTATCAAGAAAGTCAGACAAATGTTCCTGAGCTGTTTTCGTTATATAAAAATATCGTTCTACAAGATTCTTAACTTTACCGAAAATCGCAACATGATGGGTGAAAGGAACATTGAAAAAATCTTCCAAAGGAAAATCCGGCGCATTGATTATGAATTCGGGAATTATAACTACCGCTTTTTCCAATTCGGTAGTTGCGACTACCGAATTTCGTCTCACAGGTAATTTTTGAATCGTATTTGTTAAATCTGAAGGATCCAAGAACTGCCAATTTTCATAAAACTGCCGCATTTTCTTAAGATTTTCGGCTGAAAATCCACGCAGCCCAGGAAGTTCATTTCTTAATTTAGTGCTTATGCTCTCAAGCACTTTAGTTCCCCATGTTCTTTTTCCTTTTTTTGAAAACAAAAAACGTCCCACGCCGAAATAAAGTGCCAGCTGCACCCGATTAACATCCTTAGCCGCTTGATATTGAGAACGCAAAACCGCATTTTTTATAGCTTCTACAGCAATCGCTATTTCATTCATCGCAATTCACACCTCATAAAATATCAAACTATATAATAGAAAATTCAATTTCTAAATCAATAAAAAAATCGATTATGATAAATTTTTATTGAATGATTTTAAAATTTAGATATTAGACAATGTTGAGTCTAAGAATGAGGAAATGCGAGTGGTGATTGCGTTGTGTCGCTGAAAAATATACGAATTAAAGTTTGTATTCGACTCTGATGTCGATCGGGATCTCAACAAGTTTGTCGAGTGCGTCGAGAATGTCTTTTCCGGGTTCTGCGTATTTCTTGAGGAATGCTTCAGCCTCTTCCGGAGTAGCTTCCGCTTCGATCCTGCAGAGCTCGTAAAGAAGTGATTCCGCTGCTTCTACCAAATTGGTTGAGTCAGTTTCAAAGTCGCCGTTCGGGAGGACTTTGATAACGCCCTTCTCTTTCAGCCAGTTGTATTCAACGACGTTTGCTGCGCCGTGAGCTTCGTGAACGCCGAATCTCATCGAGCGGAAAAGACCTGCGAAGAAGCTGTTGAGGATCCTCTCTTTGTCAAATCCCGGAATTCCGTATTTTCCGCCGCATTTAAGGAGCGAGTAAAGGCTTCCTGTGTCCGCTTTTGCCTCTTCGACAGCGGTGTAGTTCTTGCCTATCGCCTTTGCGACCGGCGTGCCGTCCTTTCTGTATGCAGGTCCCAAGCCGTGGCTGACTTCGTGCATAAGAACAAAGTAGAAGTAAGGATCGAAATCGGCGTGGATCTTGCCGTGAGAAACTTCTTCCGCGATTTTTACGGTGCAGGTGTCGAACTTAGCCTTCATGATGTTGTAGATCATGATCTGTTTCCAGCCGACATTTCCGCGTACCCATGCGTCGTTCGGAAGGTTGAACGCGCTTGCCATGATGCCCTGAGCCGCTTCGCCGCCGGTGTAGATCTGGTGAACGACGATCATCGGAGCCATGCCGCCGACAGCCGCTTTAGACTCAGCCGGAAGCGGGAAAATTTCCGAAATTTTGTTAAGGTTCTGCTCGATTTCGTGAAGTCTCGCCCCTTTTTCGTGGTCAACGACCATGAGGAACGCTTCATAAGTCGCCTTGATTCCCATAAAATCGTCTGCATAGACTTCGAACGGGCCGATAACAGGGTCGATCGGAACGTTTTTCATGCGGACCCATGTCGCGTCTGAATCACGGTAGTTGCCTGTTACAAGACCTTCTGCACGTGCAAGCAAATATTCTTTAAGTTCCTGATTTTCCACAGCATTCGCAGCAGCTTCCATATTGTCGAATATGTCAGCGAGCTCTTCGGCATAGTAAACATGGT
>Ga0265301_10005646_pt1 | contig 12227 bp, 3 predicted proteins | sample AusTroGonzalo_MG_2_FD_193488 | JGI IMG/M metagenome (GOLD analysis project Ga0265301, IMG submission 193488) | Bovine rumen microbial communities from tropical cattle in Woodstock, Queensland, Australia - Gonzalo_04 | ecosystem: Host-associated > Mammals > Digestive system > Stomach > Rumen ...
CAGTTACTGCAATAGGATAATAATTAGTGCCATTATCTAAAGATAAAAATACACCATTACCATGCCCAGCTATTGGAGTTTTAATAGTAACAATATCTCCATCGGTTGGGGTGATACCTTGATCAAATTTCCATAAAACAGGTTTATATGGAGAGGAAGTAACCTGTGCAGTACCAACACCATTAGTAAGAGCTGGATTAACTTTCTTATATAAGTATAAATTATTTATATGAGCATCAAGCCACTTATAACTTGTAGTACCGAGACTTCTTGTATTATTAGTATCTGGACGAGCAGTAGTATAAAATACTCCATCGCCATGAACTGCTAAATCTCCACCAACATCAGTAGTTCCACCTTCATTTTGGAGATATAAAGTTCCAGCAGTAGTACCAGATGCCTTGGACATAATTTCATTACCATCCATAGCAATATGTTGTCCAGCAGCATCACCAATAATTACTGCACCAGTATTAGCAGTAGCTTTAGCTACATCTTGTCCATAAGTAAATTTAGTTTGACTTGTAAAAGTCTTAACTCCACCAAAACTCTGTGCTGCATTAGTTACAATACCAGAAGCAGAAGCTGTTGCAGAAGGAATTGCTGCAGATGTGTAATCTACATTTCCTAATTTAATTTTTGCTTGCGGTCCAGCTGATGTGCCAGCAACCCAAGCTTGCCAGGCCGGAACATATGCAGCAACAGCACTCGTTCCATTGCCAGTTAATAAACCATTTGCAGTAAAAGTAGTTGCACCTGTGCCGCCTCTATTAACCGGAAGTGTTCCAAATTTTGGTTCTCCATTTGCGGCATCCGCATAAAAGGCTCCGATCGCAGTTGCAATCATCTTAATTTCACCAGTGCCATTACCTAATAATACTGCATTAGTAGTTAATGTAGAACGGCCGGTTCCACCATGATTTACACCTAATATACCGCTAATCATGCTAGTGGAAATTCCACCCCAATAAATACTAGTTCCATTAGATGTTAATACATTATTAGCAGCACCAGGTCCATATGTTGCTCCATTACTTTCTGTTGGAGCATTTAATATATTTGTATAAAGTTTAGCAAGGTGAGCTGCTCCTGTTACAGACAGATCGCCCAAAATGATTGTATTTTTTAATTGAGCCATGCGCGCTCTCCTTTCTTATATTTCAATAAGTTCATCCATTATAATTTTATCAGTATAATTAGATGAAGTATTATCTTGTTCAATAAATTCTTTAACTTCTACTATTCCATTTTTATAAAATTTTGGATTAGCAATTTCATTTTCTACAAATTCATAAGCATGTAGTCGTTGTAAATTATCAATGCTCATACCAGTATTATACAACTTTTTTATATCTTCTTCAACTAAAGCCGTCATATAAAGTCTAAAATCTGAAATATTTCCTGGAAAATATGGAGTGGAAGCATTCGCGGCAGCAGCTTCACATCCTAAAAATAATCTAGCATTAGTATTAAAATGAATTCCATAAGAAGTATTTGTATAAGTATGATGTAATTCACCATTTATATAAGTTTTAGTACCAGTTGTATCATAAACTAATGTAATCATATTCCATTCATTTGGAGTTAATGCAGAAATTTGAATTTCATTAGAATCATATTTATAAGCGGTTGTTGACCGATCAGATGCTGTATATACGTGAACAGGAAAACGCCAATATCCAGAATTACCAGCTTCTAAATTAAAACCACCCGTTTCAGTGCAGCTAATTAATCTTCCACCATTTGTTGGCCAAGTCGTTGCTTTTGCCCAAAGATTAATTGTTAATGCTTCACTTGCTTGCGACATCCAAGAATTAGTATTAACTTTAACATAACTATCAGTTCCATTAAAATTAGAACTACATAAATATCTTGGACTATCTGCAACAACAGTTATATTATTTTTAATTCCATTGTTATTATAACCACTTATATCATTTTCAATAGCTGTATTATAATTTAATGTTGCTGCTATTGGGTCAGCTGAATTAGGACACCAAGGAGTTGCTACAGAACCTTTTTCTAATTTTAAATTATCTATTCTAAATGTGGCATATGCAGTTGCATTAGAAGCATTTCTATATAACGCTGTATAACCACATAAACCATAATATTCAGGATGGCTAGTATCTGTATCAGGGGTAAAAGTAAAAATATGTGTATATCTTTTGACTTGCCCGACAACCATATTAGTTGATTTTACACCATCATCTACTATTACCGTTTGATTCCACCCAGAACCTTGATGTACTAAAATAGGTGACGGTCTATTTTCTTTGTAGGTATATGAAGAATCTGGAATAGTTAAACATGTTACCTTATAAGATAAGATATATTGTTGACCTGATATTAGATGTTCATTCAACCAAGTTTTTGGATAAAAATTATAAACCCAACCAGCAAATTCAAAAGAATTAGTTGAAGTTACAGCAGCATGAACACCAGCAGGTAATTCATTTTCTTGTCCCCAACCATTTCCATCTAATCTATAATGTAAAATTAACCCTTGAGCAATTTCTTTCACTTCTTTTTGAGATAATTCTTCGTTATAAATACGAACATCGTTTAAACTACCCCAAATACCAACCGTTTCACCTAACCAAAAAGCACCGCTAAGATGGCCTCCCGCAGGAGCATAACCTTCATTAATTAATGTGCCATCTCTATAAGTTCTTATTTTTGTAGATCCAACTGTTACACAACAATGATGCCATTCATCTTTATTACTAACAATAGTCACACTACCATTAACAGTAGCATTAGTTGCATTATCATGCCAACTTACCGCTCTTGGAGAACTACCATAAGTACATTCAAAACGAAATTGGCCATTGCTTCCACCAGTACTTACATCAGTAAATCCAATAATATCTCTCCAATTTTCAGTACTACTACTATTAGAATCAACACGTACCCAAAAACAAACAGACCATATTGTTGTATCTGCTAAAGCTGAACATGTTGCCGATACCCTTTTACTTAAATCATATGATTGTCCAAATTTACCATCATTTTTCCAACCAGGAGTACCAGAAAAAGTAAAACTATTTCCTGAAGAACCTATATTTCTTAAATCCCCATTAAGGGGAAGCCATATAACAGGTGTTGCCATATTTAACCTCCCCTTAACTAAAGATAAAATCTAAACTTTGTGTAGTTGCATTATATTGTAAAGTTACATGGTCATCAACCATATAACGTAAAGCACTAACTTGACCAATAGCACCAATACCTCCACCAACTCTTAAAGAGCCAGTTGATTTACTGGTTGAAGCAGTAGCGTCTTGAATTACAACATTATTAATAAATGTTTTAGCCCCACCAAATGACTGAGTAGTTGTTGTAACTATACCAGATTTAGTTGTTCCATCAGCAGAAGGAATTGCAGAAGCAGTGCTACTTACTCCTAATACCGTAATTTTTAAAGTTGGACCTGCAGTTGTTCCGTCTGTCCAAGTTTGAGATGGACTAACAGCAACAAATGCGGGAGCCGCAGAACCTTTACCCATAAGAGCTGTATTTGCGGCACCGGCTCCAGTTGAACTGATTGCAGTAGTTGTTGAATAATAAGCAACTCCATATTGAGTTCCTGTTCCAACATCAGATGCTAATGTTTTAGACATTCCTTTAATTTGTCCGCCATCAACATAAACACCCTGTGTTGAAGATCCAATAGAACCAGTAGTATTACCAGTATGAGGAACTACACTGCCACTTTCTGTTCCATTCTTTGCACGATTACCAGCAAAATAAAGGAAACCATTGGCAGCATAAATTGTATCCCATTTACCACTTGTTCCATTAGGAAAGCTAATACCTTCGCTTGCATTCTCTGATTTATCAGCAAAATACATACTATTTATACCAATAATATCACTATTATTTAAATGTATAGCATAAACATCATTAGAACCATAATATTGATTTGCTTTTAATTCAACTATACCATTTAATACTGATTTACCTTCAACATGGAAAGTTACTCCAGAAGCAGGAGCAGTATTAGCACCAATTTTCATTACACTATCAGAAATATAATGAGTAGATGCGGCCGCCACTTCATTAGCACTTTTATACCAGGCAATACGGTTTGCTGTGCCAGCATCCACCTGCGCAGCTAATTTAAATTGTGTAGCTATTGGACGACCATTACTGTCAAAATAAACAGGTTGATCTGTATTACCAATATTTTTCCAATTTGAAATATATACATTACCACCGCCAGAACGATAAATTATCCAATCAGCAGTAGCAGTATGTGAATATAAACCATGATTAGTTCCACCGGAGCCAACCATAATTCCAACCTGATGAGTTCCATTAGTAACAGAAATTTCAGGTTGTTCTGTATTACCTTTAGTAGTAGTAATGTTATCAGTAGTAGTAACTTTACCGTTTACATGTAAAGCAACTCCAGAGGCTGGAGCAGAAGTACTATTAATAGCAATTTGCGTACTAGAGGCATAATGTGTTCCTGCTTCAAATGAAGAAGTAGAAGCACTATAATATAATCTATTTGCAGTATATGTTAATGCAGTAGGAATGCCAGCACCACTTAAATAAATTGGATTGGTATTTGATCCAACTGCGCCAGGATTTTTAACTTTTCCAGTTGAAGAATCTCCAACTAAAATAGCTTCAGAAGTAAGTGAATTTGAACCATAATATACTGCCTTATCTACATTAACTTGAATAATATTCCATTTAGTACTAATACTAGAATATGTACTTGTGGTAGCAGCAGCCGTATTATCAGTATTACAAATAAGAAGATCTCCAACTTCAACAGGTTCACCATTAATAAGACCTGCTGTATCGACTCTATAAGTATCACCAGCATTTGCGGCAGGCGTCATTGTACCAGGCGAAGTTGCTGATCCACTAATCGCACCCTTATATTGCATAGCATCGGCTGCCGCAATTAACCCATCTGCATACTGTTTTGTAACTGCATGCATTGCATTAGTTGGATTAGCATGAAGAGTTAAGAAACCTGTCATAGTATCTCCACTCTTGGCTACTGCACCTATTGCTGCAGGAGTTATATTAACAGTATTATTAGTCATGGCTTCACCATTATAGGTGAATAAGTTGCTTCCTTCAGTAGTGCCACCATTGAGTTTTATAATCAATGAATGATTTACTTTATCAGCTGAAGTTGCATTACCATATAAATTAGTCGCGTATACTGCATTCCATTTACGAGCACTAGTTCCTAAAGAACCATTGTCATTAGTATTTGGATAAAAAGTGCTTTGTGATGGATTTAATTTAATTTTAGTAGTAGAACCATAATCAAAATCTACTGTTTCATTTCCATCATCAGCTAACCTAATAACTAATGCTCCAGTATTATTAGCATTTAATCTATAAAAGATTTTTGCACTATCACTTTCACCAGACCAAGATAATCCATAAGAAGAAGCAGGATAAGTCTGATCTTGTGCGGCTGGCCAAGTTCCAACAGCTTGAAAAGTAATATCACCAGTCATAGTGCCGCCCGCAAGTGCTAATGCACCAATTGCGGTTGGGGTAATATTAACTGTGTTATTGGTCATTGGTGAGCCGTTATATGTAAATAAATTACTTCCTTCAGTTGTTCCGCCATTTAATTTAATAATTAAAGAATTATTAACTTTATCAGCAGAAGTAGCATTTCCTGTTAAACTTGCCTTAATAGTGCTTGCAAGTTTTAAAACTACATTTCCACTACCATCAACTGAAACCGCATCACTTTGATTACTTCCATCAGAACTTGCAATTTTAAATTCTCTTGCTGTAGTCCATTTATCAGCACTTGCGGCCGCGCCATCATCAGCTAAGGCTCCAATAGCACTAGGAGTAATATTTACAGTATTGTTTGTCATTGGAGAACCATTATAGGTAAATAAATTACTACCCTCTGTAGTTCCTCCATTTAGTTTGATTATTAAAGAATTATTAACTCTATCTGCGGAAGATGCATTACCACTAAAAGTAGTAGCATAAACAGTTTTCCATTTATGGCTACTATCACCTAAATCTTCAGTATTATTATTTGTAGGAGCAACACCATCAGAAGAAATTTTAATTCCATCTGTAGTATTAGCTGAACCATTGCTTGCAGGACGGAAATAAATATTTCTTGTAGCATAAAGAGCTAAATCTCCACTAGTATTCTCTCCAATACGAGATCCACCAGTAAATAAAATACCTTTAGTATTATAAGCGGTAGAATCATTACCAAATGTTAATCCTCCTACCATAGTATCACCGTTTCTATTAACGGCATTTATACTACCTGGAGTAATATTAACAGTATTATTAACCATAGTAGAACCATTATAAGTAAATTGATTACTACCTTCTGTTGTTCCACTATTAAGTTTAATAATTAAGGAGTGGTTTACTGAATCTGCAGTTGTGGCATTACCAGTGATACTTGCCTTAATAGTTGCTGGTAATTTTAACGTAGCATTAGCAGAACCATCAACACTAACTGCTATACCACTATTAGTACCATCTGCATCTTGAATTATGAAGTCGCGTGCAGTTGTCCATTTTTCAGCACTGGCCGCAGATCCTGTAGTGCTTACCGCACCAATACTTGCCGCAGTAATATTAATATGTTTAGTTGAAGCTCCGTTATATGTAAATTGATCGGAATCTTCAGTTGTGCCTCCGTTTAGTTGTATTGTCAGGCTTCTTTGACCACCATCATCAGTAATAAAATATAATTGATTACTATTTAATTGCCCGTTAGATTGTAGGTCACTATATTGGCCGGAGGTTAATATATTGAATATCATGTCACTAACATGTGTATCTGTATATGCCATTAGTTCCCCTTTCTATAATTAGTTGTTGAATTAAATACAGTAGTCAAATCTGATTGTAAAACCCAACTACCATTTATTTTTTTATATGCTTTTGTAAATGGAGTCCAAGTTCCATTTATTTTTGCATAAAGTTTCGTTGTATCACCACCGCTAGCCACAATAACAACTGTGTGGTCAGCAGCAATATTTGAAATTGTATATGTCCAGTAATAGTCTCCGCCAGAACTTGGAACGGTATATGTTACATTCCATGTAACACCATATAATCTACCACCATAATATGCAACAGTAAATCTTAATTTTGCATTTTGTAATTCTGATCGTGTCCAAGTTCCAGGAGAAGATATGGTAATTGTCTGTCGTGATGTAGATGTAAATTCTTGTTCAGTACTTTTTAAAGTAGTTCCACTATATAAACCAATCATAGCTTTATAATTTGAACTTACATTAGCATTTTCTCTTTGTCCGCAACATTTTACTTCAATATTCGTAATGGTTGCATTTGAAGGAATACTACTAAAATCAAATGAATAAATTGCATAAGCAGTAGAACCATTGCTAGAAGCATAAATATTACTTGAATAAGTATGTGGTGATTCTGCTGTATATCCAACAGGATAACTAAAATAAGTACTGTTTGATGCTGAACCGCTTGTAGTATAACTTTCCGCGGTTTCAGAAACTGTTCCACCTGTTTCAATAGCATGTTGTACTAAAGAACTAGTTACATCTACATTATTATCTTTAACTATAATTCCAGTTAAAGTATTACCATCAATTCTAACTTCTCCAGAACCACCTTGGAATACTTCTTGTGAAGCAGGACTTGCAGTATATCCAGTTACATTACTAGTAGCAGTTATTTCATACATATAACCACTAATACTATAACTGACTGTAAGTGTCGCACCAAATACAGAGAAAGTAGCACCAGTTGAAGTATTAGAAGTGCCTCTTACTATATAAAAATGCAATTTTGCATTTTGTAGTTCTGCGGCAGTCCATGAACCAACTGATAAATTATGAGTTTGAGGAGAAGAATTAGAACCAGACATTGTAGTGGCACTACCTTTTGCAGTAGTGCCACTACACATTTGAACTGTTCTTGTACCAAAATAGTTTGTTCCTTGAGTTCCACATTTAACACTACAAGAAACTGAATTAATTGTAGCGCCGCTAGGAATATCTGCACATTCATCAAAATTTAAATATACATGAGTAACAGCTCTTGAACCCGTTGTTGTATAAAAAGCTGCACGAGTTGATGAACTTGCATCAGTAAAACAGTTTTCTAAAATATGTGTATTATAAAATGTTCCAGGATAAACTGAATTAGTATCATCTATGCTCATAGGATGAGTAGTTAAAGTTTCAGTTGTATTAACTTGTCTTGCCATTCAACTACCTCCTAACTTTGTAAATAAATATCTCCATTATTTCCAAGAGAGGAAGATGGAGTTGATGAACCAGTATAATAGGTCACAAATGAAACAGTACCAGCAACGCCAAATATTGAAACACCACTTAAAATATTTGAACCTACTAAGTTTGCATCACCTGAAATGGTTTGCGTTCCTGTCAAGTAAGTTCCAGAAGCAATAGTTTGATTTGAAGTTCCTGGAGTTATTGTTGCAGCACCCTTAGTAGTTACTGAAGCGGTTAAACTAACTGAAGAATTACCAGCCGTACCAGAACTAATATAACCAGCAGTAGTAACATTTGGAGTTACTGAAATAGTCTTTGTAAATGTTAATGTATTAGTACCTGCGGATATCGATGCACTCGTTCCAGAAATGCTGGATGGAGCAGTTACAGATCCATTAGCAACCGCACTAATTGTATAATATTTTGCAGTACTATTATATCCAACTGGAATATTAATATATCTTGTAGAAGTGCTTCTTCCAATAGCAGACATAGCTGAACTTCCAGATGAAGTTGTAGAAGTTGAAGTTGGTAATGTCATTGCTGCTACTGATTTGCTTGCGGCAGCTGCATAATATCCGGCCGGCGCAGTTACCGTAGCACCATTTACTGTTAAATCATTTGAAGTTCTTGTTGTAATTCCAGACCCAATATAATTACTCGGTATCGCATCTACTGTGATATTAGCGTTTACAAAAGTTCCATAACTTGCTATTGCTTGCTGCGATTCTGTTGGTGTTATTAACATATCAGATGAAATAACAGAAAAATCACCTGTAATTTCATCTGGATTTATAAATGTTTGTAGCCCAGTATCAACATAACCAGGTGTAGTAAGAGGCCATTGTATTCTAAAACTACCAGAGCGTCCACTATAATTTAATGTTGCATCATCAAATGTTGCAACTGGTACTGCTTCAATGGTTACTGTACCTAATCCAGTATAGCCACTATCATATGTAACTGTTTGCTGACTTGTGCTTGGAGTTACTGTTTTATTTTGATTACTTATATTAGTACCAGTATAACTACCAGTAATACCAAAAATAGAAACTCCATTTTTAATATTTCCAGCTACTAAATTAGCATCACCAGAAACAGTGACGCTATTTATATAATGATTACCAGAAGTTGGTGTTACTACTTGTTGTGTTGCGCTTGGAGTAATCGTTGCACTTTGTAAAGTAAATGTTCTAGTTACATTTGATACACTAGAAATATAACCAGCAGTAAAATTAGGATATGTTGCAGTAAGAGTTAATGTAGTAGAGTTGGAAGAATTTGACCAGCTATAATTACCAAGACTACCAGCTGCAACTGTATAAGTATTTGAATATGAATTATTTGTTGTATATCCTTTAGTCCAACTTCCACTTGCGGTAACCGTTCTAGTGGATGCGTCAAAACTGAATGTTGGGTTCGGGACAGCAACAGTTGTATGTGATACTTTACCAGAACCACTATGATATCCAGAAGGAATAGTAACACTAATTGTACTATCATCTAAAGTACTATTCCATGTACCATTATTCGCCATAGTACCACTAATTAATTGTCCATAGTGATTATATACGTCATAACCAATAAGAACTTGAGTAGCAGTTCCTTCTGTCTGCGGCGCTGGTAAAATTGTACTAAATTCTTTTGTAAGAGTTCCTGCATTATGATAACCAGCTGGAATATTGACTGTTACTCTAAAGCCATAATCTCCAGTTGTTTCTTCAAATGCAGTACCATTTATAATTGTATTTGTTAAAGTTGAAGCAGTAATTGCTGCAACCGTTACACTATTTAAATATTTACTATTATTTGTAGGTGTAATAACTTGTTGTTGTGTAGATGGTGTAACCGTTTTATCTTCAAGAGCAAGCGCTGTTTGTGATGATGGAGCACTTGAGAAATAACCAGCTTGGAAATCTGGATATGTAACTCTTGTAATTAAATGAGTAGAATCTTTTGTGGTAGTTGCACTACCACTACCATAGCTTCCAGTTGCTACACTTGCGGAAGCTGTTGAACTGTAATAACCAGCTGGCACACTAACTGTTGCACCACTAACTGTTAAATCTGTACTATCTCTTGTATCAATACCACTACCTACATAAGTGTCGGAAATAGCAGCGACTTTAATTTGTCCTAAAGTATATCTACCAGTATCTGCAATTAATTGTTCACTTTCAGTTGGAGTAACTGTTATTCCAGCTACAGTAGGAACAGATTGTGAAGAAGAATAATCTCCTCCAGTAACATATCCAGCACCAACACTTACACTAGCACTAAAAATACAAGTTCCATTTCGAGTATCAATAGTTAAAGTTGGATTTGGAACATATCCATTAGCAACTGTTCCACTAGCAGCATTAGCATAATAACCTGCAGGGACATATACTGTTCCTTCAGATACGGTTAAACTACTACTATTTCTACGATCTATATTACTACCAACATAGTCACTTGAAATAGCGCTAACAGTCACGGTACCAAGGCCGGTATAACCGGTATCCGCACTTACAGATTGACTACTTTCAGTAGGAGTAACAGTTTTGTTTTGATTATTAATTGTACTTCCTGTTGGAACATTAACAACAATTTCAGCAAGATCTGTCACATCATAAGTATTATTAGTAGTAATAGTTTGACTACCAGAAGGAATAATATATCCACTTGGTATCGGATTTACTGTTACGCTAGTTAAATACTTTCCTGTGCTTGGTGTAATAGTTTGTGTAGTGGTATTTGGTGTTGCAGTTTTAGTTTCAGTTTGAATTGCAGAAATGCTAACACTAGTTAAATATTTACCACTACTTGGAGTAATGGTTTGAGCAGTGGTGCTTGGAGTAGCTGATTTGGTTTCTGTTTGAATTGCTGCGATAGTAACTTGTGTTAAATATTTACCACTTGTGGGTGTAATGATTTGTTGTGAAGTGCTTGGTGTAGCACTCTTTGTTTCAGTTGCTATTGCATTAACTGTTACTGTTCCTAAACCAGTATATCCAGTATCTGCTGTTACAGTTTGTTGTGAAGTAGTAGGAGATACTGTTTTATTTTGATTATTAGGTTGGACATTAACAGTAACTTCTGATAAAAATTTATTTGTACTTGGAGTATAAGTGCCATTTAATGTATATGTGGCAGTTTCAGTAGGAATTGTGAAACTTGCAGCATTCGCATAATATCCAGCAGGAGCACTAACAACACCATTAGATAATCCTAAATTTGTACTAGTGCGTCTGGTAATACCAGAACCAACATATGTACTACTAATGGCATTAACAGTTACAGTTCCTAATCCATTATATCCGGAATCTGCAGTAATATTTTGCTGACTTTCAGATGGATTAACAATTTTATTCTGTAAAATAACCGATTGAACTGGAGCTGCTTGTCCTGCAATTAATGATCCATTTGTTGGAAGAATAAATGTATCATCAACCAAATTATAAAAACCTACTGTATTATTTGTTGAAGCTGGGACATAATGAAAAATTTGCACATCATTAACTTCAATAATAGCTTCATTAATATCTGCACCTTCTGTAGCTAAATAATTTCCTCCTGCATTACCAAATAAGAAGAAATTTGTAGTTGGAGATCCAACACTATAACTACCAGTTTTTACATTATGAGTGCCATTTGTTAAATCATCTACTGTTAATGTAGTGGTTCCATTTTGAAATACTACATCAATTTCATATGTATGACCAACAGTTCTTGCTATATCTGAAGTGGTTGAGTTACCATTCCAACCAGCAATAATTGTCCCACCTGTTCCAGAACCAGAAATACCAAAAATAGTTCCACTAGAAGTAGCTCTTGACTGGAATAAATAATTAGATGAAGTAGTATTACATTGGAATTTTATATACATATGAATTTTTGTTGAACTAGTTACTGTCATATTAGCCCCATAACCAGTATCAACTCTTGTACTTGCATTATTAGAAGCACTTAATAATTCAATATAATTACTTGGTAAATTGTGTG
>Ga0265301_10005649_pt1 | contig 12225 bp, 6 predicted proteins | sample AusTroGonzalo_MG_2_FD_193488 | JGI IMG/M metagenome (GOLD analysis project Ga0265301, IMG submission 193488) | Bovine rumen microbial communities from tropical cattle in Woodstock, Queensland, Australia - Gonzalo_04 | ecosystem: Host-associated > Mammals > Digestive system > Stomach > Rumen ...
TCTGGTCACGCTCTGTGAGCCACGCCTCGATGTCTGCACGGGAAAGGGACAGGAGGGGACGGAGGACTTTTAAGTTTAAAGTGGTAGGTTTAACGTTTAAAGTCGATATAGACTTCATGCCGGTGAGGCCATGGATACCTGTGCCACGGATGAGGTTGAGGAGGAGGGTCTCGATATTGTCATCACGATGATGGGCAACACAGACGGCTTGTGCACCCTGGGTTGAAGCCACCTCGGCGAACCACTGGTAACGCAGATCACGCGCTGCCATCTCGACGCTGATGCCGTGGCGCTGTGCATAGCTACGCGTGCGGAAGTGTTTGACGCTGACCGGGATGTCATAGGCTCGACAGAGGCGTCGGCAGAAAGCTTCATCGCCATCGCTGGCCGTGGCACGAAGTTCGAAATTGCAATGCAGGGCATGAAGGGGATAGCCTAGTTCATGCAGTGCCAGCAGAAGTGCCACGCTGTCAGCTCCACCGCTGAGAGCTACAAGCAATGCATCGCCATCCTGACGGATAGCAGCATCCGTCAGGACTTTTTGTATGGGAGAGAGGAAGGGGGACATGAAAATTGAAATATTGAGATATTGAGAAGGGAGATATTGAAAAAAGAGAAGGAAAAGATTAATGAAAATGAAAGGGAAAAGGAAGGATTCTAATAGAATAACGTTGTTTTTTGAAAAAAGTTGTGCAAAAGACTTGCAATATCAAAAAAATGACGTACCTTTGCACCCGCATTCGATAAGGTGCCTTGGATGAGTGGCTTAGTCAACGGTCTGCAAAACCGTCTACAGCAGTTCGAATCTGCTAGGCACCTCTCAATAGAAATCCCCGCCGCAGCGGGGATTTCTATTTGTTATTTCACCATCACCTTCTTGCCATTGATGATATAGACACCCCTTGGTAATTTACAATTGGACAAATTACCATTTACAAGTTGCTGTCCTGCCAGATTGAAGATGGCCTCCTCTCCTGCAAAGTTCCCCTCGCCCTTTGGAGAGGGGTTAGGGGTGAGGCTTATGCCATCCGTAAGGCTGGCGATAGCGGCTATCTCATCAGCCGAGAGGGCGGTGTTATAGATGCGGAAGTCATCAATATAAGCGCGCAGGAGAGGATCTGTGGTGAACTGGCTGCGCCCGATGTAGTTGAAGATGGGTCGGAAGTCCGCAGGACGAATCGTCATCGTTGTCGATCTCGCTACCGCGACACCGTTCAGATAGAGCACCACCTCGCTTTCTCCGAAGGTGACAGCGACATGCAGCCAACTACCTGTTGTCCATGTCGAGGGGAAATCCAACACCTGCTCATCACCGCCATTCTTGATGCCGAGGCGTGGTTTATTGGTAGTAGCGTTCTTACATGTCAGGAAGACATAGTGGTCAGTGTCCGTGCCGAAATCAAAGACACGCTGCCAGTTGGAACCATTCCGCATATTGACCCATGTAGCAATCGTGAGCTGAGGAGAATTGGCTATGGTCGCCGGCAACTGTATAAACTTGGCCGTTACGCCATTCAACTGAATGGCCTTCTCCACCTTGCCTGCCTGCTGGATATATGTACCCAACAAGGCGCAATGATTTCCGTTGATGGTAGCATCCGTGAGGCTGTCACCTGTCATCTTCAGAATACAATCCGGTGTGCCTGTCACCTGTGCCGTGATGCTCTCGGAGGGTTCAGAACGGTTCAGGAAGTTATCCACCGCACGCACACGATAATGATAAGTGGTGGCGGGTTCGGCTGTATTATCGATATAGGCTGTCATAGGCACGCTGTTATGGATTGTGTACCACTTTATGCCATCCTCCGAGCGCTGTACGATATACTGTGCCACATCGTTGTCGGTGGGTGCCGTCCAGTCGAGGCGCACACTACCTGGCTGCGGCGTTGCCTGCAAAGCCGTGGGTGCTGCGGGCGCGGCCATCAGCTTACTATAGTTATTGGTGGCGACATTGGCCACCACACTGGCAGGAATCAGTCGCCATTGCTGGTAGGCCTCCCCTGTGAAAACACCCTGTATGACAGGCCTTCCCGGATTGGCCAGTTGCTGCGCCGTAGCCGGATTGCCGTTCACCAGCGGGTCTATCTCCAAGCACATGGCACTATTCCTGTTGCGAATATAGAACCAGCCGTCACCTGCATATTCCAGATACCACTGTTCCAGCGTGCCGCCATCACCAGGCCAAAGAATGATACTCCCACGATCCTCCAGTGACCAGTTCTTGACATCAGTGTAAAGAGTGTTATCCCTTCCGTTTCTCATGGTGAAGACGGGCGAGAGGTCATCACGCTCCATGGGCAACGGTGTCAGGATCCACTGTTGCTGGGTATAACCTTTGTTATATTTCAAATGTGACAATGTCTTCGACTCAACAGCTTGGTTGTTGAGGGGTGCAAGGGGCTGACCGCTACACCGTGCCACGATGTAATAGGAACCTTCCTCGGTAGGAATGACTGGCATAATGTCGTCACCGCCCTGAATGTTGAACACAGTCTCTGCATTCACCTGTCCTTTTTGATAGCCTGTTCCTCCAGGAATCGTCATCACATATTCGCGAGTCGGTCCCTGGCCGTTGTAGAAGACATCGTGGTCCAAGGCAGCAAAGCGGTAAGTGGTCGTATATGCCTGCCGCTCACTCGTGCCTACAAAACCCTGTACGGGGCATCCCTCCTTATAGCTATCAGCATGGCGATAGACAGCTGCAGCCGTCCATTTGTCCCTATTCTCAGCATAGGCCAGACGTGTGCCGCGACTGGCTTTCATGAACTGGCTGCGGGTGTGCTCGCAAGTGCCCCACCAGATGCCTTTTGTCAGACCGTATTCGGAGCCCACCATACACTCCATGGTGTTATGCAGTTCATCGCCCACACCCACCTTTCCGTCAGCTGCGACCTGCTGATAGAAAGCAGCAAAGGTATCGAAAGATCCAGCCAGCTGGTGGGTATTGCCTTCGTCGAGGTAATCTTTACACTCGTTGTACCAGGGTAATGCCTGGTCGTTGTTCAGCGTATTGCCACCGCAGAGCAGTATGTCCTTGAAAGACTCGGCATAGGTCGGATCCTCGCGGAAGATGCGACAAATCTCCCGCATCTCTTCTTTGGTGCCCTGCTTCCAATCTGTATAGTCAGGTTCGTTGAAGGGCGAGACGCTCACCACCTTCAAGCCCTTAGACTCTACATAATCCTTGGAAGCCGCAATAAGGGCCGCCCATCGCGGCGGGAATACCGCCACGGGGTTCTGCACGTTGGAGTGGTACCAGTCGATGACACCTGCCTCCTGGTCGGAATTCAGGTTGATGCCTGCATTGGGAGCCCATTTCTTTACATAGCCAATGCGCGTATCCAACGCTGCTTTCTGGGCGGAAGAGAGCTGTCCGTTCTCCACCGCAGCCGTCGTCTGAAAGCTCAGCCGTACGATGTCAATAAGCTCCTTGCCTGCGTAGTTCACACCACGCGCGAGATTTCCTTCACTAATCCATGCGAGGTCGAGGCCCCACGTGATATCAGGCAGCTTCGTGCCTTTGTCTTCGATGCGATAGGGAACGGTTGTGTGCGGTACCTCTGTTGCCACCAGGTTCGAGGCCCCGGAGATGACCTGAGCCGCTATCGGAGCGATGCCGGCACTCAGTACAGCCAGCAATAAAAAACTCTTTTTCATTCGTGTTGTGTGGTAAATGATGTTTTTTCTTTATTGAAATGGATTCCTGTTGTAGTGGTCTTCATCGGCGGCCTTGAGGTCGTTGATGTGACGTTTGCAAAGCTTGCGCAGCTCGTTGCAGAAGAGCAGGAGTGTGATAGCCAGGAGCCACTCCATGCCTGGTGACACCTCCTCCGTCATGGCTATGGTGTCGAAGATACCATGTGCCAGAATCGGCGCGAACAGCACCCAGACAGCATTCCGGCGCGGATGGTGTCCAAAGTGTACGAGGCTATAGTAGTAACCCATGAGGACGGCAAAAAAGAAATGCGCCGGCACGGAAAGTACGCCGCGTAACAACGCCGTCGCCGCCCAGTTCTCCCCTGCTCCAAAGACATACATGATATTCTCGAAGGCTGCGAAGCCGAGGCCTACGCATACGGCATACACGATGCCATCGAGATGCTCGTCGAAATAAGGGTTCCTGCGCAGTAGCAGCCACAGGCAAAGTAACTTCGCACACTCCTCGGGAATCGCCGCCAAAGCGAAAGCATTCCAGAGGGCGCCCCAAAATGTCGTGTAGTTGTCCAAGGTCCCTGTGAGCGTGGACAGTGGCGTGGACAACGCCAAGGAAAAGAAGACTGCCATGACACCGAACACAACACCCCTCAGCAAGAGTCGTGGAGGCTCGGGACGTTCCTTGTCGCGGATGAGCATGATAATCATCAGCACGACAGCAGGAAGCAGTGCGGCAGCAATGATAACCGAGGCGTAAACAGACATAAAAGCACAATTTTCGTACAAAGAAATGAAAAAGTTCAATGCGCTGCAAATTTTTCAAAAGAAAAATGCACATGAGCGCTCACTTTACAATTTCTTGCAGAAAAAATTTGCAGGAAGATAAGAATGCCATTACCTTTGCATCACCGTTCTTTGACACACGTGGACAGTTTTCTGTCACATCGATTATAGCCGCATCGGTTAGATTGGGAGACTCATCAATTACATACAGAAAACCGAGACACGCTTCGCTCTCCAATGGCGGGCTGCGCCCTTCGGGGTAACCTCTTCACGAGGCCGGCAGATTACAAAGGAAGTGGGCACTCAAATCATTCATACTCGGAGTTCTCATCACATCATCGATGCGGCTTTTTCATGTCTCCACTACTCACATAATACTCGACAATAGTTTCTTGAATTCCAGAAACTTCACACTAATCTCTTCATCTGTTAATTGAGGGTTGTCTGCACGCAGCCAAACCACGAATGCCTCCTCGGCTTTTCTGGTCGCCATGGCCCGTCCCATCTTCAATCCGCTGGCATAAGGTGTCTGGGGTAACAATGCCCTGTTGAAATTACCGTCGCTCATAAACTATACCATCTTTTTGCGTTGCAAAAATACAGATAATAAATGAGAAGTGAAAAGTGAAAGAGTGAAAAGTGCAGAATGAAAAGAGAAAAATGAGCGCTTTCCCAAAAAAACTTTAAGCTTTAAACCCACATTTTTCATTTTTCACTTTTCATTTTTCATTATTCTCCGTACCTTTGCGCCCATAAGGAGTAAAAGAACATTCATGAGACGGTTTCTATTCATTTTGGTGAGTTTTTTGTGCGCGTGCGACATGTGCGCTGCGAAGAAGGTGGTATGGGTCATCGACGCCGGGCACGGCGGCCACGATGTAGGTTGTGAATTCGGTTATGTCTATGAGAAGAGCATCTGTCTGGCCGTGGTCAAGGAGGTGGGCCGTCTCGTGAGCAAGAACATGAGCGATGTCCGTGTGGTCTATACGCGCGAGCGGGATGCCTTCCTTTCCCTGCAAGACCGTTGCGATATCGCCAATGCACGCGGTGCCGCACTCTTCATTTCCATCCATGTCAACTCCGCCCCGAACCCCTTCGCCCGCGGCACCGAATCCTTTTACGCCACGAATGTACCGATGAAAGGCACACAGGCTGGGAAAAGCGAACTGTTAGCACTGCTGTTGCAGAAGCAATACCTGAAGAACGGACGCGAAGTGAGCCGCGGCGTCAAGCAGCGCGAGCTTTATGTCTGCGAGCACACCAATATGCCCAGCGTACTCACCGAGGTAGGATTCATCACCAACTCCATCGACAGGGACTACATCAACTCCAAGGAGGGGCAGGCCGAGCTGGCGCAATCCATCTACGAGGCATTAAGTGAATGGAAGCAGTTGACGCAGGATGGCAAGGTGCCGCAGCGCACGCTCCGCAACCTGCGCTACACCCATCACGACCCCATCACGATGATTACCACGCCACAGAAGGAGAAGGAAATGGCAGAAGCCGACGCCCGCGCTAAGGCAGCGGCGGAGGCCAAAGTCGTGGCGGAGGCCCAGGCCGAAGCTGAGGCACAAGGCCAGAGCCAGACGGAGCAAGGGGTGACGGTTGCCGAAGCCATCGCGCCGTCCACAACACCCGAGGTTGCTGAGGCCAAGACTTACTTTGCCATTCAGCTGATGAATACAGCCAAGAAACTGGAGGAGGGTGACTACCGTCTGAAAGGCTTCAAGGACGTGCGCTTCATCCCCGCCGGCGAGCGTTTCAAGTGTATCTTCAGCTATTCCGAGAGCTATTTGGACATCAAGAATGAGCTGGTGCAGGTGCGCGAGACCTTCCCCGAAGCCTTCATCGTAGCCTTCCGCGGCGATCAGCAGATCACCACGGCCGAGGCCCTCAAACAGAGAATGTAAACTTTTAACTATCAACTAAGCCTTGGACAAACACTATCATCCTGTCGTCTGCCAGCGCCTGAGCGCCATCTTCGAAGGGCGCGAATGGGACATACTGATCCCTTACCTGACGACACTCTCCAACTCCCATTTCCGCACGGCAGGCTATCTTATCGGCGAACGCTGCCTGCCTGCCGTCGGCGCAGATGACTTCTGGGCCGTGGCACAGCGACTGATCCTTTGGGATGCTAAGGCCTTCACCGTCACCGTAGGCAAGGCAGCCTCAGCACGTTTCAAGAGCGGCAGCCTCAGCCTCGACGATGCCGGTTTCCTGCATCTGATGAGCGCTTTACAGGATGACAGCCATGTCATCGACCGCGAGAAGCTGCTACGACTCTGGCTGCCGTCGGCAACGAAACCCGAAACGATGGAACAGCTCTTCAACCACTTAGGTGTGCTGACGCCACGCCGCCGCGTCGATTTCCTACTGCAGTACGACAACCTCTGTGCTGCCTTTGTACTGCTGCGTACGCTGCGCTTCGAAGAGCACGACCGCGATTACCTCACCGGCGTCTGCCGCCAGCTAATACGGCGTGCCGCCACACAGTCCTCCGCCACCAGCAGCGGCGGCAGCCTCAGTTTCAATCTGGCCAGCCTGCTGCGCACCTATTTCGACCTTCCAGATCTTCGCGGCACCTTCTCGCTGCACCTGGAGCCCTACGAGCTCACCAGCATCGACACCGACTTCGATGTCTTCCGGCGTGCCGTCACCAAAGTGTGAAACTTTTAGAAGTACCATACAATAAAAGTCAACCCTCGCGCGTTATTAAAAGGTAAAAACGCACGTAAGCATTATGATAGAATACATCCGCGGCTCCATTGCAGAGCTCTCCCCCACCCAGGCCGTCCTGGACGCCAACGGCGTCGGCTACGGCCTCAGTATCAGTTTGAACACCTACACCGCCATTCAAGGTCTGAGTGGCGATGTGAAGTTATATGTCTATGAGTCTATCCGCGAGGATGCCTACCAGCTTTGGGGCTTCGCCACGAAGGTGGAGCGCGAGTTGTTCCTGCTGCTGACGACGGTCAGTGGCGTAGGTCCTGCCAGCGCCCGCGTCATCCTGAGTTCGATGACGACACGTGAGCTGTGCGACGCCATCAGCCGCAGCGACGAGCGACTGCTGAAGTCCGCGAAGGGCATCGGCGGCAAGACAGCACAGCGCATCATCGTGGAGCTAAAAGACAAGATCGTGGCCTTGGGAATCGATGCAGCTGCCGGCGGGCCAACAGGAGAACCTGCGGGAACCGCAATAGCCAACAAGGAGGTGATGGACGAGGCCGTGGCAGCGCTGACGATGCTGGGCTTCTCCCCCGCCCCCTCGCAGAAAGCCGTCCTGGGCATCCTGCGTGCCGAGCCAGATGCCACGGTGGAGCGAGTCATCAAGTTGGCATTGAAGATGCTCTGAAGAGTGAAAAATGAAAGAGTGAAAAGTGAAAAATAAGCGTTTCTATATGTGCTTTGATAACTGTGGACTGGGAAGTCTGCATCTGCTGCGCATACTCTTATTTTTCATTCTTTCATTTTTCACTTTTCACTCTTATGCCCAAAGGGATTCCCTCCGCGTTCGTCCCCAGCGTACCATCCCCGAGACGTATGAGGATTTGGATACGACGGCGGTGTCGTTACACAGGCCCGACAACCTGAAACAAGAGGCAGAGCTGGATTCACTGACGGGCAACTACCGTGTGGGTACGAAGCTGGGCACAGGCGGCTATCTGAACACGCCCATCCTGATGACACCCGACGAGTACCAGCGGTGGACGCTTCGGCAGTCGATGGGCGCGTACTACCGCCAGAAGAACCGCGAGGCATTTGAGAGCAGCGGTAAGAAGAAGTTCGACTTCACCGACATGCATTTCAACCTGGGCCCCGCCGACAAGATTTTCGGTCCCGGCGGCGTGAGCATCAAGACACAAGGCTCCGCCGAGGTCAAGCTGGGCGGCAACATAAAGAAACAGGACAACCCGTCTCTGGCCGCCAACCGGCGCAAGACCTTCGGCTTCGACTTCGACGAGAAGATCAACCTCAGCGTCACGGGTAAGGTAGGCGACAAGGTGAACATGAACATCAACTACAACACCGATGCGACGTTCAACGTGGATGCCCAGCAACTGAAACTGAAATACGACGGCAAGGAGGATGAGATCATCAAGCTCGTGGAAGCCGGTAATGTGTCGATGCCTTCGAACTCCACGCTTATCAGCGGCGTCAGCAGCCTCTTCGGTCTGCGCACCGACGTGCAGTTCGGCAAGTTAAAGCTGCAAGCAGTGGTGAGCCAGAAGAACTCCGCCTCGAAAAGCGCCAGCTCCAAGGGTGGCGCGCAGACCCAGAACTACGAGCTGTCAGCCGTTGACTACGAAGAGAACCGCCACTACTGGCTGTCGCATTTCTTCCGCGACAACTACGACCGCTGGATGAAGACGCTACCCACTATCGCCAGCGGCTTGACCATCAAACGCATCGAGGTATGGGTGACCAACAAACGCGCCGCCTCGACACAGAACAACCGCAACCTCATTGCCTTCACCGACCTGGCCGAGACGAGTCACATCAGCAATCCCATCTGGAAGAGCACCGGCGCCAGCGTGCAGCCTCAGAACCGTGCGAACAGCCTGTATGAGACCATCACCACGAACTACCCCGAGGCACGTGACATCAGTATGGCGACCACCGTGCTGGACGGCATCACCGAATTCAAGGGTGGCACGGACTACGAGAAGCTGCAGAGCGCACGCCTCCTCTCCAGCGGCACTGACTATACGCTCAACAGCGCCCTCGGCTACATCTCGCTGACAGCACAGTTGGAACCTGACGAGGTGCTGGCCGTAGCCTACGAATACACCTACGGCGGGCAGACCTTCCAGGTAGGCGAGTTCTCTGCCGACATCACCGACAACACACAGAGCCTCTACGTCAAGGCCCTGAAGAGCACCAGCAACTCACCCCGCATGGGCAACTGGCCGCTGATGATGAAGAACATCTATTCGCTGGGCGCCACCTCGACGCAGAAGGAGAAGTTCCGCCTCGACATCAAATACCTGAGCGACTCCACCGGTGTCTATCTCACCTATCTCCCTGAGGAGAGCCTGAAATCTACGCCGCTGTTGCGCGCCGTGAATCTGGACCGCCTGGATAATAACAACCGTACCAACTCCGACGGCCAGTTCGACTATATCGAGGGCTATACCATCTCCAAGGGCCGCATCATCTTCCCCGTGGCAGAGCCCTTCGGCACCCACCTCCGCCAATGGATTGGCAACGATGCCGTCGCCGACCGATACTGCTTCGATGCCCTCTACGATAGCACCAAGACCGTGGCCAAGCAGATTGCCGAGCGGAACAAGTTCATGCTCACCGGTCGTTATAAAGGCACCAACGGTGCCGAGATCGACCTGGGCGCCACCAACATCGCACAGGGTTCCGTGAAGGTGACGGCGGGCGGCGTGGAGCTGACCGAGAACGTGGATTATCGCGTCGATTATTCCATGGGTACCGTCTATATCCTCAACCAGAGCCTCATCGATGCTGGCACGAAGATCAACGCCAGCGTGGAGAGCAACGACGTCTATGGAATGCAACGCAAGACATTCCTCGGCGTCAACTGGGACTATGAGTTCTCCAAGAACTTCGTCATCGGCGGTACGTTGCAGTTCCTTAACGAGCAACCCATGACCACGAAGGTGAACATGGGCACGGAGCCGCTGAAAAACACGCTGTGGGGCCTCCACATGGACTGGAAGAAGGAGAGCCAGTGGCTGACGAACGTACTGAACGCCATCCCGTTCCTCCACTTCACTGCACCCTCGCAGATTGCCTTCAGCGCTGACTTCGCACAGCTCATCGCTGGTCAGAACCACAAGGTGCAGGGCAGCGCATCGTACATGGACGACTTTGAGAACACCAAGAACCGCCTAAGCATCTCCACGCCCACGGCCTGGATGATGTCCTCTGTCCCCTACCCCTTCGAGGGCGCACGCCTGACCAACGATGTGCGCAGCGGCTACCAGCGCGCCCTCCTCTCGTGGTACTATATCGACCCCATCTTCACGCGCCGCAGCAGCTCGCTGACACCCTCGCATATCAAGAGCGACTTGGCACAGCTCTCCAACCACTACGTCCGCGAGGTCTATGAGCGCGAGCTCTACCCCAACAAATCGCAGACCAGCTACAGCGAGGCAGCCTCACTCAACGTGCTGAACATGGCTTACTACCCCTCCGAGCGCGGCGCCTACAACCTCAACCCCGACGTCGATCAACATGGCCATCTGCTGAACCCCGCGCAGAACTGGGGCGGTATGATGCGTAAGATTGACAATCCCGACTTCGAGGCCCAGAACATCGAGTACATGGAGTTCTGGATGATGGACCCCTTCTTCTATACGGGCAGCGATGAGAGCTACGGCGGCGAACTCTATATCGACATGGGTGAGGTCAGCGAGGATATCCTCAAGGACGGTAAGAAGTTCTACGAGAGCGGTCTGCCTCTTGACGACAGCCCCGCTTACTTCACTGAGACGTCGTGGGGCCGCGTGCCCGTAGGGGCCAGCGTCACCTACGCCTTCAACAATGAAAGTGGCGCGAGAGAGAAGCAGGACGTGGGTCTCGACGGCCTCAGCTCCGCGATGGAACGCTCCTACGGCGCTTATGCGCAGTATCTGGCCGATGTGCAGGGCAAGGTGTCGCCCGAGGTCTTCGACAGCCTCCTCAACGACCCCGCCGGCGATAACTACCACTACTATCGCGGCACCGACTACGACCAGCAGCAGAAGAGCATCCTCGACCGCTACAAGCGCATCAACATGCCCGATGGCAACTCACCCGACACCGACAACTCACCCGAGAACTACGAGACGGCCTACAAGACCACGCCCGATGTCGAGGATATCAACCAGGACTACACCCTCAATGAGTACGAGAAATACTTCCAGTACCACATCACCCTCCATCCCCGGGATACCGTCGTGGGCACCAACTTCATCTCCGATGTACGCCACGCCAGCGTGAAGCTGCGCAACGGCGACACGCAGACCGTGAAATGGTACCAGTTCCGCGTGCCGCTGGAGGAGTTCGAGCGCGCCGTGAACGGCATCACCGACTTCACCAGCATCCGTTTTATCCGTATGTACCTCACCGGCTTCCAGAGGCCCATCGTATTGCGCTTCGCCACCCTTGACCTAGTACAAGCCGACTGGCGCAGCTACCAGCAGAGCCTGAATGCTGGACAGAACCCCTCGGCAAGTGCCACGATGGAGGTGAGTGCCGTGAATATCGAGGAGAACAACGACAAGGAGCCCGTCAACTACGTGCTGCCGCCGGGCGTCAGCCGTGTCACCGACCCCTCGCAGACACAGCTCGTGGAGAGCAACGAGCAGGCCCTCTCTATCATCGTCAAGAACCTGGCACCGGGCGAGGCCAAGGCTGTCTTCAAGAACTGCAACTACGATATGCGCCAGTACAAGCACCTGCAGATGTTTGTCCACGCCAATGCCCTGTTGCAGAACATCACTGATCTGCAGAACGGAGAGACCGCCATCTTCCTGCGTCTGGGTTCCGACTACCAGAACAACTTCTACGAGTATGAGATTCCCCTACACCTGACACCTTCCGGCCACTACGACACCTACAGCATCGATGGCTGCACTGCCGTCTGGCCCGAGGAGAACATGATTGACCTCGACCTCGAAAAGCTCACCAACGTCAAGAAGAATCGCAACCGCGAGAAGAGCCTCGGCAACGCCAGCTACAACCGAGAGTTTAGCGAGTTCGACAGTGACCGACCCAGCAACCGCATCACTGTGATGGGTAACCCCACCATCGGCGAGGTAAAGACGATCATGA
>Ga0265301_10005650_pt1 | contig 12220 bp, 10 predicted proteins | sample AusTroGonzalo_MG_2_FD_193488 | JGI IMG/M metagenome (GOLD analysis project Ga0265301, IMG submission 193488) | Bovine rumen microbial communities from tropical cattle in Woodstock, Queensland, Australia - Gonzalo_04 | ecosystem: Host-associated > Mammals > Digestive system > Stomach > Rumen ...
GTCACCTCTGATGAGGCATGCCTCGCCATCATCCTCTGAGAGGATCTCCATATGTAGAATATCTGTATAGAAGCCCAGGGATCTATGGACATCCCTGACTGGAACGGTGCATACATGGATCGATTCCGGCAAGCCTTCAACCGTGTATTCGAAATTCGCTCCGTGAGGGTCCCCTAATGGCATACCTACGTCATCTGATGATGAGGATAAAAGACCACTTCCCAGGAACCTGTGGCCGTATCGGCTCGGGGACCGTAACAAGACTCCCCAAACGGTTAAATATGAATCCATTATACTCTGGATTGTTGCCCTGGTAGTGTAGCGGCCTATCATGAAGCCCTGTCGAGGCTTCGACACGGATTCAAATTCCGTCCAGGGCGCTCATCTTTTCTCTCTTCGACTTCGAATTGTGTTCTTCTTCTGTCCGATGCCGTTCCGAAACGGTTCTCTGTGAGGGCAAAGCCATTCTCCGTTGCTTTCGCACGACCCTTCACGCGTGTAAGTTAGTATATAAAGGGCCCAATCGCAGTGGCGCCGTTTCTTAGTAAACTACCGACATTTTCATAAACGAGACCGCTGTAATGAGTGACATGCGTTGGATGCTGCGCAGCAAGATCCACAGGGCCACCGTGACCGAGACCCGTCTAGACTACGAAGGTAGTATCACAATAGACGAGGGTCTCATGGAGAAGGCAGGAATGTGGTCGGGGGAGAAGGTCCTCATCGCCAATGTGAACAACGGCAACCGTTTTGACACCTATATCCTCCCTGGAAAGCGCGATTCGGGCATCATCGCGATCAATGGAGCCGCCGCTCATCTCTGCAAAGAGGGAGACAAGGTCATTATAATGGGATTCGAGCTCACTGACGAGCCTATCGGAGCAAAGGTCATCCTCGTTGACGAGAAGAACAGGATCTCCAGGGAACTGGTGTACTGATGATAACTGTCTATTCCGACGGAGGCTCAAGGGGAAATCCCGGTAAGTCCGCATACGCTATCGTCGTTGTGAAGGATGGCGCGATCGTTCACGAACATGCCGAATACCTTGGAGAGCACACCAACAATTATGCGGAATACAGAGGCCTCATAGCTGCCATCGCCAAGGTTCTAGACATGCAAGGAACCGTTGCAGAGTTCGTAATGGATTCACAGCTTGTCATCAAACAGATGAACGGAGAGTACAAGGTGAAGAGCCCCGATTTGAAACCGCTTTACGACGATGCTAAGAGCCTTTCTTCGATGATACCTCAGGCCAGCTTCCGCAACGTTCGCAGATCCGAGGAACTCATACCTCGCGCAGATTTCCTTCTGAACCAAGAAATGGACAAACACTGAATCTTAGTTCGGTCACGACGGTCACTGTATGCTAATACTGCCGTTTGGATTCCAATGATTGGCATCTGATATGTTGGACTAAAGCTCCAATATTCTTTAGACTGTTCTTCAGCCTATACTGTCGTTTTTAATATTCTTCGGTAAAGTATGTGATGAGGCAATCGAATGGATGAAGAATCCACAACTATGGAAGCATGGAATTCTGCAGCCGAAGAGTATAGCGAGATAGTCAGGGAACAGCTCAGATCCAAAGACAAAGACCTCTGGATGGATCTTGTCTACAAATATGCCCCCACAAAAGAGAAACTTAAGGTTCTCGATATCGGAACTGGCCCTGGTTTCTTCTCAATATCTTTGGCAATGGATGGTCACGACGTCACAGGGATAGACCTCAGCATCGGTATGCTAAAACATGCTGAGAAAAACGCCCAGGACTTCGGAGTCAAATGTGACTTCCGCCCCATGAATGCCGACAACCTGTTGTTTGATTCCGATACATTCGACCTCGTCATCAATCGTAATGTAACCTGGACAATACCTGATATGATGGATTGCTACAGAGAATGGAGAAGAGTCCTAGCACCTGGAGGACGTATTCTTGTTTTCGATTCCAACTTCAATTGGAATCTTTTCGATCCGAATCATGACAGGATATTCAGAGAACTCGTCCGTGAAATGAAGATTGCGGGTGTGGATTCGGGTTCAGTTAACACCGGTTTCATGTTCCGTAATTCGTACATGGAAACGCGCCCGATGCTGGGAATGCCTCGTCCGCAGTGGGACCGCAACATGCTATTCAAACTGAGATTCAAATCGATAATCACCCAGACTGAATGTCTGGTTGGAACCGAATTGGACAGGATGCCAAATCCTGAGGACGCAGCCCCACTATTCTTGATCTGTGCTGAGAAACCGTCCAAAACCGATGAAAGGAAGATGCTTATCGAAGAGTATTGGAATGGAGTGGCGCCTTTCGACAGCGGAACTTGCCACAGACTATGCGAGAATGGAAGAGGAAAAGAGTACCTTGACAGATTCAAGGATTATCTCAAAGTCGGATCCGTTTTGGATTTGGCATGCGGGGCAGGATTCCTTACCATCGTATTGGATTCCGAGGGGTTCGATGCCACTGGGATGGATTCTTCAGAAGAGATGATCAAGGAAGCTAAAAGATGCGCATCGGAAGTTGATTCAAAGGCCAGATTCGTATTGGGCGATGCACACGCAATTCCTTTTGAAGACAAATGCTTCGACTCTATCATCATACGTAACAGTCTGTGGACATTCAATGATCCCTCAGAGGTGTTGAATGAAGCGAATAGGGTACTGAAACCGGAAGGCATCTTGATGATCATCGATGGGGATTGGATCGAAAAACTTACACTCAAACACCCCTCATTCAACGATGATGGCGTCCGTATAAGGTCCGGTGAAACTGGTTTTGGAGGAACTGATGTGATCGATCCTATCTTCCGCAGCCTTCCACTAACAATCAAAAATCGCCCGGATTGGGAAATCGCACAATGCGAAAACATGGGCATGGAAAAGATCGAATCCACATCTTTCACTGATGAATTGATAGACAAAAGCATCCATGAGATCGTGGGGGACAGTTTCATTACGGTCTTCAAAAAGAAATGAAATCAGGTGATCTCGCTAAACCTTTCCATCACTATTCCGCTCTTAGGGACCGTCTTCTTCAGTGCATACAACACGCACGCTACCATCAGTAACGCGCCTGCGGTTTCTGCTATATCGAGGGACCAGTAAATAGCAGTCATATCGAAGAATGTCGAGATGTAGAACAGAACCAAGAAGATTATCTCTCTTATGAACATGGTGACTGTGGCGAGCTGAGAATAGCACAGAGTCTGCAGAATCGATGAGCATAGATGGATGCCGGTGATCGTTATCAGGACTAGCGCGTAGATCCTGATCACCATTGCTATCTCATCTCTAAACTTGACCATATCATCTGAGTAGGTGAATGCCCAAGCAAACGGATCTGCCAGTATTATGAGGATCGCTGTAAGCACTATGCTTATGATCGCAATCAGTTTGGCTGAGTACTTGAAGCAGAACACAACATTGTCCCTGTCCCCTCTGCCTATGGAATAAGAGGCCACGGGAATCATAGCGGCTGCTATGGCCTGTGCAGGCACCATCGCCAAAGATATGTAACGGTAGGGAAGACTGTATGTGATCATACCATCCGTTCCGCCAACGGCGACCACCAATGAATTCTGTGGCATCATCAGCATCGGAATCACAGCGAGTTCGAGAGAATGCGGGACTCCTACTCTGCAGATGTCCCAAATCTGCTCCTTGTTGAAACGGAAATTCTTGAAGGTTGGCTTGATGAACATCTTTCCGCGGAGATACCACCACAGTCCAATGACCGTAGTGATTATGAAAGAAAGACATGTGGCCCATGCCGCACCGAATAGTCCGAGATCCAATGTGTAAATCAGAATTGGGTCCATGATGATATTGATAAGAGATGCAAATATGGAAAGAGCGGATGAGCGCCTTGCCTCCCCCTCTGCCCTGAGCATTCCTATCACGACTCCGTTCAACATCAGGAAGGGGCTGCAGATCAGATATGGGATCAAATACTCCATGCTGAGATCTACATTCGCTCCGCCGCTCATGAAAGAGATCAGTGGTTCAGCCACTGCGAACAACGCGATGGACAGCGCCAACGACACTAGCACCATCAGGACGATTATCTGTGAAGCTAGACTGTTGACGCGAGGATAGTTCTTAGCGCCTAAGGCACGAGATATCGCTGTGGACGCACCTACACCCAGTCCAGCACCGACGTCCAGGATTATCCAATAAATCGGACCTGCAAGGGTTATCGCGGAATTGGGATCTGGCCCTAGCCCTGCACACCAAAATGAATCGATGTACAGTTGAAGGCTTGAAAGCAGAAAAGCAAATACCAATGGGATGGACATGGTCCTGATAGCTTTCGCTGGATTGGTACCCATTATGCTAATGTTCTCTGTTTCCTCTACCATCTGATCCCTTCGAAAAGAGAATGCCGTCCGATCGCTCGGACGGCTGGATTGCTTATTTCCTAGCTACGATGATGAAACCGCTCTTGAGAATCGGCTTGAGGTCCTCTGTAATCATGGGGTCTTCGAACTTCTCGCAGACATCCACGGCCATTCCGTCCGATTTCAGGATCTTGTCATCCCATGACGGCCTGTTCTCCAAATTCAAAGGAAGTCTGTTGTAATAGACGTTGATGACATCGTAGGCACCGAGCCCGAGATCGCGCTTCTTGCAGTTGGGGAATGCCTCAGAATTAGGATTTGCGCTCTCCCAGGATCCTATATCCGCCTGCCAGTTACCATCGGTGATAATCAGTGAACCGCCTTTCTTGAGAAGACGCTCTGCCTCTTTCATTATCCTTTCAGGATGGAATGAATTCCACACGACATTCCTGAGTACGACCGCATCGAAAGAACCGTCATCCAATCCTGTGCATTCAGCATCAGCCTCGATGAACTCGACATCTGCTTTCTGCTCTTGTGCGGTCAGCTTAGCCATGTCGATCATTGCAAATGCACGGTCAAGTCCAGTTACCTTGAATCCCTTTTTGGCAAGAGCGATGGCAACTACTCCTGAACCTGTTCCCATATCCAATACTTTGGATCCGGCAGGTATCTTCGAAGCTATGGCATCCGCATATTTTTCTGCCAGGCCGTTGGTCAACATCTGGACTGCCCTTGCACTTACGCAACCAGCGATTGCGTTCCAATACTCATTGACTATGAATTCATTCTCCTCGTCCTGACTAGGCTTCTCTGCCCTTATCATGAACATAGGTTCCGAGGTTCCGCTTCCTTTCATATCTCCAAAGAGGTTCTCTTCCGTGAATATGTCAACAAAACACAGCTTGTATAGCATATTCCTATCCCACTTTGGTCTAGGGGTACCGATCATCGGACAGTCTCCCCAATAGTTCCATCTGACGTGGAAGTCGAAATGGTCTGTGAATGGCTCCTTGCCATCAAGAATGTGCTGACGCATCATCAGCCTCATCTCTTTCGCTCTTTCCTCATCAAAAATGTTAGCATAATGGTTTGAATCGAAAACGATAATGCGCCCATTGGGGGCGAGTACTCTCCTCCATTCGCGATAGCACTCGTAAAGGTCAGGGAGGGTCCAGGTGACGACTCTGTTGATGATGAGGTCGAACGTATTGTCTGGGAATTCCAGGGTGTTGGCGTTCATGACCTTGAAGTCGCAGGTAAGACCCTGCTCCTCGGCATTCTCCTTTGCGACCATCACCATCTCACGACTGATGTCGATTCCTGTGACGTCATGCCCGAGCTTGCTCAGATTGATTGTGAAGAAACCAGGCCCGCAACCAATGTCCAGGATTCTCATCTTGTCCTTGTCAGGAGCGTTCTCTAGAATCTTTTTAATCCATTTGTCGCTGATATTCTTGTTCTCCAGTTCTTTCTTCACTCCTTCCTTGTATCCCCTGGCTGACTCGCCCCAGAACTTTAGAGTTGATTTCCCTGCTTCCTTTGCCATTTTCTAATTCCTCCATTAATAACATATTTGGATCCACATCGATGTTACCTTCTTCATCCATCATAGATTGACCCAAGATGACGATCGGAACTCCGTAATCATCATCCTGAATGATTTTACAGTGGACTCCGTAAACTTTTTCCACATTCTCCTTAGTGATGACGTCCTCGGGATCACCAATCTGGTGGATGATTCCCGGTTTTGCCATCATTATAACCTTATGAGCGTACTTTGCAGACATGTTCAAATCATGGCTTATCATGAGAACTATCATCTTCTCATGCTCTGCCAGTGCACGAAGCAATTCTGTCACGTACACCTGATATTTCACATCCAGATTGGCGGTAGGCTCATCCAATATCAGCACCTTGGGCCTCTGGACTAAACCTCTGGCGATTGCGACCTTCTGATGCTGCCCTGCAGACAATTCTCCGAAATTCTTGCTTGATAGGTCTCCGATATTCAACAGATTCATGCTCTTGTAAACAGCCCTCATCTTGGATTCATCGGAATCATTTTTATTCTGACATCCGACAAGAATCGTTTCCAGAACGGACATAGAGAAAACATCCCCTGTGGATACAGGGACATACCCTATGTACTTTGCGATATCCTTATGTTTAATCTCCTTGACGCTGCGACCATTGATCGTAACATCTCCCGAGGTGATGTTCAGGATCTTGCACATGCATTTGATGAGGGTAGATTTACCGACGCCGTTCGGACCTACTATACAGTACAATCCAGGTTCATTGATCGTGATGTTTATGTCCCTTATCACGGGTTCCTCATCGTATCCAAATGAGACGTCCTTCATGATTATCTCAGCTGGACCTTCAGTAACGACTTCTTCATCATCCTTGAACAACGTCTTGAACTCCATCATTAATTCTCCGATACTCATGAGATCACCACGCTTTGTTTCCTTTTCTTAGAAGCAGCCAGATGAACGTAGGTCCTCCGATGAATGCCATCACGACACCCACTGGGAGCGTTGCATCGGGAATGATGCTCCTTCCCAGAAGATCGGCGACGACCATGAGCATTCCACCGAATAATGCGGATGCAGGAATCAGATACCTGTTGTCTGCGCCTATGAATATCCTCACTATGTGAGGTGTGACTAGACCTACAAAACCTATGATCCCAGTGAAACTGACAACAGCTGCTGAAATCAGCCCCGTGAGCCCCAGCAAGAGGATCCTCATATGATGAGGGTTGATGCCTAACGCCTTGGCATTGTCGTCACCGGTAGCCAATACATTCAGTTTTCCTGAAAGGAATTGAATGATGATGGCCCCGGGAATAACTACGGCCAACATGTATGGGATGTCGTCCCAATCTACCTTTGCAAGACTTCCGACCTGCCATTGGTAAACTGCCGCGAGATCCTCTGGGCTCGACCATAGCATCAGTACGGTCGTGAAAGCATTGAAAATGTACATCAATCCGATACCGAACATTATCATGACGGTGGGCGATGCGGCGGATTTGTGCCTGGAAAGCAAGATTATGGATAATGTCGGAAGCAAAGAGAAGAGGAATGCAAGAATCACAGTAGCGTAACTGTTAGCGACTGCGAAACCAAATGTGATCGCAACCGTAGCTCCAAATCCGGCTCCAGATGATACTCCTGTTGTGTATGGATCGGCAAGAGGGTTCCTAAGAACACTCTGCATAACCACACCACAGACGGCCAATCCGATACCGCCGATAATTCCAGCAACAATTCTGGGCGATCTCACAGTGATTATGATGTAGTCCATTCCAGTATCTGTGATGTTGCCTGTTATGTGATTCCATATCGTTATGTATGTATCCGCAAAACTGATGTCGAGTGGCCCGTAAGCGACAGCATAACCTGCGGTGACAATCATGATGAAAACACAGCATACAATGAAGAACATGCGCCTTTTCAGCGTACGATGATAATCCTTCATCTGTTTTCTAAACCCGGCGTCATCCGACTCGTCTGTCGCTGACCACCTCTTCACAACCGCTGTCAATGGGCCTGCTATCAGCGGATCTTTCTCTATATCATCAATGAACTTCATTCCTGCGATCCCTCAAATGATTGACCCCCTCAAGAGAGGGGTAAGATGTTTAATGAGGTTCATGGAACCAAATATGCTCCGAACAACGATTCCTTCAATTCATCGACGGTGAAGTTCTGACCAAGGAATGTGTTGTAGTAGAATGCAAGATCCTTCCAAGCATCTGCTTCCTTGTAGAAGTTCTCACCGTAGATTAGTGAGGACAGAAGAGGAAGAACGGATATGCTAGGTGCATTTCCGATCACATCGTAGGTGATTCCTACAATTTTTCCGGTGAAACCAGCACTCCTTACCCAGCCGGAGACCTCAGCAACCTTATCATGGAACTCCTTAGGTGTGTTGACGCCCACTGCCTCGACGAATATGATGTCAGGCTCATACTTCAGAATCTTTTCCAGCTCGAGACCGGTGATGTAACCGCCCTCGATGGCAGGGTATGAATTGACCAACTTGAGGTTGGATACGGTAGCAACATCTCCGTAGTTCTCCTCACCGGTAGCGAAGTTGTCTATACCGATGTCCGCAGGCGAGTTGCATGCGTGTGTAACAAGGAGTGCATATGACAATTCATCTCCGGAGCTGATGTTAGCAGTCGCTTTCTCAACTATGGTGTTGATGTTGGCAACATAATCAAGATATGCCTTGTACAGGCTGTTGTCGAAAGCATTCATAAGTGCACCGAGCGTAATTGTACACGCGATACCTTCTACGCCATGCATGTATCTTGCTTCGTGGAGTTTCACAGTGTCCAAACGGAAGCTGTTGTAACCGCCCTTCACTTGCTTGTCGAATGTCTCATCATACATGTAGGGCTGACCCAAAGTTATGGTTGCTCCAGCACCAACTACGTCTTCATAATTGTAGGGGTATGCACCTACCTTGATCCATTTGGAGCTTCCAGGATAGTCCTTCTCATTTGCCTCCATATCTGAAACGCATGCCACAACGAGATTCTCTTTACCGATGATCTTCAGCATATCGACATCGTTGAAACCTCCGACAGCAATTTTACCAGTCAGAGGGAATTGAATCTTGCTCGTATCCAGATTCGAATCGAGATAGAACATGGGTGCTGACTTTCCAACGAGGAACTGCTTCAGAAGTGCAACATCCTTATCGGAGATCTCTCCATCAGCATTGGTATCTGCAAGCGGATTAGCTTTCTTGTTCCAATTTGACTTGCCATCAACAATATCCTGGATGAACTTAACATCATCATTGTTGAGATAAACATCATTATTTGCATTACCAAACACCAGGAGCTTTGTATCGATGGAAGCGACTTTGACTGTACCTGATTTCGTTGTAAGGAAGTCATCAGAAATGACGGGTCCGTCATCACCTTTATCGTTTCCACTCATGACTACAAAAGCACCAACTGCTGCGATAACTACTACGGCGACCACAGCGACGATTACCATTGTTTTCGAAACTGCCATTGTATCACAATTGGATGTATTATCCAAAACATCAATTCAAGGATGTGTATAAAAAATAATACGAGTGTCAATTTATTACTCCAAAGATTTTTGGACAATCAGTGGTGAGACGATATCTCGAAGGCCACTTTAAATAGGTTCAAAACTGCTGGCAGATCTGTGTGTGAGTAGATGACTTCCCTACCTTTTTTCTCGCTCTTTACTATCCCGAGGTCTCTCATAAGCGTCAAATGATAAGATGTCATCTTCTCGGAAAGTTTGACCGTCTCTGATATTGTGCTAACGCTTGCAGGACCATCTTTGAGAACATTTAGAATCTTCACTCTATCGGGGTTCGACAATGCTTCGAAAACCTTAGAAAGATCCTGCTCAGTGACCTCCTTATCCTTAAACAAATCATCGACATAGTAATCCTTCTTGGTAGTGAATTCCTCGTGATCGTAAGGCTTCTGTCCTGTCAATGTATATCTGACAGGGACTTTCACCCAACCGTCCTCTGTCAGTTTTTTGTAATCATCCACATCATTGCAGACAATCGTTATATTCTTCAGACCTAATCTTGTGAGCAGGTATAGATCTCCATATGGTCTGCAAACTCTGTTGACCTCAAACGTTTTCACCAGATCTTCTAACTCTTGGTATTGTACATCGGACATGTCAGTCATTTTTTGATACTCGCCCATTCTGTCACGAATATAGTAGTAGTCGTGCCTGTGAAGGTAATCCTCGTCATGAAAATGAAGGAAATAATTACCATCTATGACAACCAGATATCCTCCCGGACGAATGAGTTCAACCACTTCCGATGAGACTCTTCTGATGTCTTTGATATTATAGATTACATCTCTAAGAACAACGAGATCGAAGTATCCTTTCTCCAACTTTGTGTGTTCGATATCATCCAATCTAAAATCAATTTTGACATCGTATTCTCTAGCATTCTTTTCTGCTTCTTCCAACATTTTTTCGCTAATATCTGTGGCCACGACCTCGTGGCCCAATTGTGCAAAAGATATTGCCACAAATCCGGCTCCAGTACCAAGGTCGGCAATCCTTAGGTTGTTCATATCTGGGAACAGACCCTTCAGCTTCTTCCCCATCCATTCGTTGTTCTGAAGGGCATCTCTGGTGTAAATGCTGAATTGGTTCGAATAGCGATCCCAGAAATCGATAATCTGCTTTCTGTCGTCACATTCAACTGCTAATGATGAACGACCAGAGATTGTCATACAATTCGAAATGGCGCATGCGTATTTTTACCTAATTGACGACGTTTGTCGACAATAAAGCAACAATCACTCATTGAATGCTAGAGACTACATCGCTAATTTTCACTAACTTCTGTTCTCCTGTATTCATATCCCTGAGCGTAACTGAATCCTCTTCTAGTTCCTTCGCTCCGACTATGACTACATATTTGGCCCTAATGGCTGAGGCATACTTCATGGCCTTGGCCATCTTGCGTCCCATGATATCAATATCGGAGGAGATTCCTGCTGCACGGAGCATCGCAACGATTTCTGCGGACTTCAGCCTCACGTCGTCAGAAACGGGGACGATATATGCGGAGATTCCCTTGGGTTCGTAGACCTGACCTTCCTTCTCGATTGCCAGAAGGATCCTGTCGAATCCGATGGCGAAACCTGTGGAGAAAACCTTCTCTCCTCCGAACAGCTCGGAAAGAGTGTATGAGCCTCCTCCGCAGATCTGCTTCTCCGCTCCAAGAGCGGGAGCCTCTGCCTCGAAGACCATTCCAGTGTAGTAGTCTAGTCCGCGTACGACTCCGAGATCGATATCGAAGTTGTCCACACCCATGGCATGCATGTAGGCGGTGACCTGCCTGAGGTAGTCTCCTGCCTCTCCGGGAACCTTCGAGAGGACCTCTGTGCCTCCAACGGTCTCTGTGAGTGTGAAGATCGAATCTATGACATCGGACTTGACACCCATCTCCTCAAGGAGCGGGCGGGCCTCGTCGTAGAGCTTCTTGTCGAGCTTCTGCAGAACCTCCGCTGTCCTCTCCTTGGGGACACCAGCATCTGCGATGGCTTGCCTGAGCACACCGATGTGTCCGATGTGGATCTTGTAATCCTTCAGGCCCAGCTGCTTGATCATGGCCGCTGCCATGCAGATGACCTCTGCATCGGTCTCCGGGGTAGCTGATCCGATGAGCTCGGCTCCGAACTGGAAGAACTCTCTGTACCTTCCGCTCTGGGGCCTCTCGTACCTGAAGCACTGTCCGAAGTAGAATATCTTGATCGGCTTGGGGTCGTTGCTCATACCGTTGACGAACATCCTGATGGCAGGTGCGGTCATCTCCGGACGGAGAGCGATATCCCTGTCCCCCTTGTCCTTGAACGCGTAGAGCTCCTTCAGGACGTTGGGTCCGGACCTAAGAATGAACAGCTCAGCATCCTCGAAGATAGGCGTCTCGATCTCCCTGAAACCGAAAGTCTGCGCAGTATGCCTGAGTTGGTTCTCATAATACCTGCGTTTCTCCATCTCATCTGGGAGGAAGTCCCTCGTACCGCGCGGACACTGAATCATGTGCCGAGGATTACTGATGCTTTATAAAAACAATTACGCGTGAAAAGAGAATGATATGGGGGCTCCCGCCCCCAGAATTGTTTAGATCTTGTCGGGGATGATCTCTTCCTCGAGCTCATCCTTGACTTTGGCCGCCTTGGAGGTCTCCTCGGTAATCTCCTCGATGGTGGGGATCGGTCCAAGAATGTCATCTGGATCGCCTACCGCCTTACGGATGGATTCCACGTCGGACACTTCCCTGTCAGGGACGTTCTTGGCGGTTCCCATGTATTCGGAGACTCCCTCAATGAGCTTGG
>Ga0265301_10005651_pt1 | contig 12219 bp, 11 predicted proteins | sample AusTroGonzalo_MG_2_FD_193488 | JGI IMG/M metagenome (GOLD analysis project Ga0265301, IMG submission 193488) | Bovine rumen microbial communities from tropical cattle in Woodstock, Queensland, Australia - Gonzalo_04 | ecosystem: Host-associated > Mammals > Digestive system > Stomach > Rumen ...
CGGTGGTGGTACGTTCGATATCTCCATCCTAGAGTTCGGTGGCGGTGTGTTCGAGGTGCTCTCAACCAATGGTGACACCCACCTCGGCGGCGACGACTTCGACCAGGTCATCATCGACTGGCTCGTACAGGAGTTCCGTAATGACGAGGGTGCCAACCTGAAGGACGATCCTATGGCTATGCAGCGCCTGAAGGAGGCTGCTGAGAAGGCCAAGATTGAGCTGTCTTCTTCTACCAGCACTGAAATCAACCTGCCGTATATCATGCCAGTTGGTGGCGTACCCAAGCACTTGGTGAAGACGCTGACACGTGCCAAGTTCGAGCAGCTGGCTCACGAGCTGATCCAGGCTTGTCTCGTTCCCTGCCAGAACGCCATGCGCGACGCTGGCCTGAACACGGCCGATATCGATGAGGTTATCCTCGTGGGTGGTTCAAGCCGTATCCCCGCTGTGCAGACGCTCGTCAAGAACTACTTCGGCAAGGAGCCTTCAAAGGGTGTGAACCCCGACGAGGTGGTGGCTGTGGGTGCCTCCATCCAGGGTGCCATCCTGAATAAGGAGGGTGGAGTAGGCGACATCGTGCTGCTCGACGTCACTCCGCTGACGCTGGGTATCGAGACCCTCGGCGGCGTGATGACCAAGCTCATCGAGGCTAACACCACCATCCCCTGCAAGAAGAGCGAGACCTTCTCTACTGCAGCCGACAACCAGACCGAGGTGACCATCCACGTGCTCCAGGGTGAGCGCCCGATGGCAGCCCAGAACAAGTCCATCGGCCAGTTCAACCTCACCGGTATCGCACCCGCCCGCCGTGGTGTGCCCCAGATTGAGGTCACCTTCGATATCGATGCCAACGGCATCCTGAAGGTCAGCGCCAAGGACAAGGCCACCGGCAAGGAGCAGGCCATCCGCATCGAGGCTTCCTCAGGTCTCTCTCAGGACGAGATCAACCGCATGAAGGCCGAGGCCGAGCAGAACGCCGAGAACGACAAGAAGGAGCGCGAGCGCATCGACAAGATGAACCAGGCCGACTCGATGATTTTCCAGACCGAGACCTTCCTCAACGAGAATGGCGACAAGCTCGGTGCCGACAAGGCCAACGTCGAGCAGGCCGTACAGCAGCTGAAGGATGCCCACAAGTCGGGCGACATCACTGCCATCGACAGCGCCATCAACAACCTGAACCAGGTCATGCAGGCCGCTTCTCAGAAGATGTATCAGCAGGCCGGTGCTGGTCAGCCCGGTGCTGATCCCAATGCCGGTGCCGGCTTCCAGGGTGGTCAGCAGGCTCAGTCCAATCCTAACGACGACGTCCAGGATGCCGACTTCGAGGAGGTGAAGTAAGATTACAAAATTCTATAATTAATCAAACAGCGTGTAGCACTATGTTACACGCTGTTTTTTGCTATAAGGGAATATGTACTATACACAACTAAATGTTGTTCCGTATCATTTATAAATTTTGAGTAAGACATGCTAAACACAGGGCTTCATGTCTTTATCGCAGGACTTAATGGTGCTACCAGTATGGCTCCAAGTTCTGGTGGCGGAGGCACATCAAACGACATGCCTTGGCGAGACAAAGACGAAGATCTTCTCGATTGGGCCCACCGTGCCATGCTTTATGCCCATGCCAAATGTTATCCTGGTAGTCGGCACAAACGGACGCAGAGCAGATAGTCTCACGCGCATGCGTATATATAATAATGAGTGGCTTTCTCTAAGTTGGGAAAAACCACTCATTATTTAGTGTGACATATGTGTTAATAAATGCAAAATATAAAGCCATCCAATAGGCACGCAATGCAAGTTGCATACAGTTGTATGTTGACAAGCTGTTATATTATATACAATACGCTACAATACATTTGTATACTACAAAAATGGAAGATAAAGAATATTTAAAGCAGTTTGCTCAAAAAGTTAGAGCGCTAAGAGAATCGCAAGGAATATCACAAGAGAAACTTGCAGAACGTTCAGATCTTCATCGTACATATATTGGTATGGTTGAGCGACTTGAACGTAACCCATCCCTTGTTTGCATTCACAAGATTGCAAATGGCTTGGGAGTTCACATAACGGAATTATTTCAATAACATTTAATTATGATTTTAATATGAAAAAGTTTAAGATTTCAAATGACGAGGTCGCAGAACTGTCAAATGCACCTCAATACGAATTCCCAAAATACGTTACTCAGGTAATAAACCTCGTAAATAGTAACGCAGGTGGAACCCGTCCCAAAATTGTTGGGCAGATGTCAGAGCTTGTTAAAGAGTTCGATGGCAAAACAATTGATGAATGGATAGCGTGGTATACAGAGCGTTATCCTAATGCGGTTAATGATGCAACTGACAAGATTTGGAATATGTATGAAACAATGAAGAGTGCTTTCAATGCCATTACAAAGGAAATGGTTGAGAATTGGGTGAAGGATCTCGTCTATGGTAAAACTTATTGTGGTCTCAAATTTCAAACCGCTATCATTTCTGCTATTGCATCTCAACTAAACAAGGAATGGCGTGAAGCTAATCCTGAAGAAGAAGCTCAAGGCATTGATGGCTTCATTGGCGACAAACCACTTCAAATTAAATCTGCAACATATAAACTCGAAGCCCGACTTTCCGAGACGATTGATGTACCTATTGTGTACTATGACAAAAAGAAAGATGGAATAAGTATTGAATATAACCCACAAGATTTCTAAAGTATGGCAAGAAAAAGAAAAAACATTGTTCCTGACATTCAATATAAAGAAGGCCAAAATCTTTTTGACTTAAACAGTTCTCCGGAACTACCTAAATATACTTCTGGGTTTATTAATGATGTCAATGGGTGGGCTGGTGGTTCAAAAGCCGAAAATGTTAGCCAAGTGTCTGAAGTAATCAAGCAATTCAGAGAGGACATCCCCGAAGGGTCACTTGAAGATTGGATATCCTTTCATCAAGGATTAGAAGGAACTGATATACAAGTCATAAAAGGAAAAGGCAAAACCAAAAGACGTGAAACTGTTCAAATGGCAGGTATCGAACAAGGTGTTCGGGATATTATGGACAAGATGGAAGAAGTCAAGAACAATATCAATCAGTTGACAGAAGACATGGTTCGTTCATGGTTAAAAAATCTTGTTTATGAGAAAACGTATTGCGGATTGGAGGCTCAAGAACTTATTCTCCAGCATATTGCAGAACAGAATGGTTTTGAATGGATGTTAGGCTCGATGGAAGATGAAAAACAAGGAATAGATGGATATATTATTGACCCCAATGGCCCAAGATACTATCCTCTTCAAATAAAAAGTTCATCATATAACAATAAACACAAACCAGAGCATTTCATATGCCCTGTCGTTACATACGATTTGATAGAAGAAGGAGTAAACTACAAAATGCCCAATAATGCACTTGTGGAACCTCAAGAATCAGATGCATGGAACAGTATAAAAGAACGCACTATGATTCGTTACAACAATAGACTTATTGACAATTAATTTGTACTACCGAAAAATAGAGGGCTCGACGAGCCCTCTATTGTATTTCGTCCATTCCAGCAATCCTTGCTTTGAAAGTATTATATCCTTCATTAATCTTCAAATCTGCACGAATTTTGAGCTCCTTTGAATTGTCAAATTGCAGCACCACGTAGTAAGCTGCATGCGCTGGAGAAAACCCTATTTGTTCAAGATTCTCTTTTGTCCATATTTTGAAACACCCTTTATTCTTTAGCTTGAATAGATGAGCATCTTCGCCATTTGTGTGAAGCAATACATATTGCATTCGTTCAAAGCCGGGAGTAACCAATACAGAACCTTTTGAATCGCCTGCGCGTAGATAGCAAATGCCTTTTTCAATCATCAACTTCTTAAGAGAGGCACGAGCATGATTGATTAAAACCGTTGGCTTTATATTCGCAGAGATGGCTACGAGATCACTATATTCCCTCATCTCGTCCTTAATCGTAGCATCAACTTCAAACTTAGAACCATAATTATGAGCTTTTACATCTACCTGCTTGTCAATCTTGTGTACATCCACATAACAATAAGGTAATTTATCTAAAGCTGGTTGATAGTCAAAAGAAGAATCATCTTCGCTAAATGAGTATTCACACTGCTTGTCGATGCAACCGTCAATTACCTTTTCTTTGTAGAAAGCTCGGAAATCTTTGTTGAGTTCATAACCAATAGAATTTCGTCCAAGATTGGCAGCAGCTAACGCTGTTGTGCCACTCCCCATAAAGGGATCACAAATAGTATCATCAACATAAGAGAACATTTTTATTAATCGTTTGGGTAGTTCTTCGGGGAATACAGCAATGTGCCTATTTTGTTTGGCTCCATTGAATGCCCAATGTGAAGAGAAGTACTCATTCCATTCTTCCATTGTAAGAGCAGACGCCTCTTTTGTTGTACGAGAAGGTGTTGGGGCTTTACCTAACTTCTTGAACAGGAGTATGTGTTCAAAGTCGATTTTTACAATTCCGCCTCGGGGGTAGGGATAACTACCCATAACTTTTTCGCCACCTGTTGTATGCATAGAAGTTGGCTTCTGCCACACAATGCTGCCCATATAGTCAAAACCAATGGTTTCACAGAATCGAATAATCTCAGAATGTATGGGAACAACTTTATAGCGACCATAATATGCAGAACGGGCAAACTGATCCCCAATATTTATACACAATCTACAGCCTGGCATCAAAATACGATGGCATTCTTTCCATACAAAGTTCAAATTGTTGATATATGACTCGTAGGTGTCATTAAAACCTATTTGATTATCCGTACCATAATCCTTAAGCTGCCAATAAGGAGGCGAAGTCACTATTAAATGTACGGACTCGTTTTGAATATGTGACATGTTGCGACTATCGCCATTTATTAAATGATGCTTGGTTGACATTTTCGAGCTATTGCAAATATATTTTCTTTGAACGGTATTGTAGTTAGGTCCGAGTGAACTTCATACTCTACAACATACTCACCATTTTCGTTTATTTGTATGGATGTCAGATAGTTCAGTTCAATTTCAGACTCTTGTTTGGTCATCACCTTATAGTTGAGGGTGTTATTGAAATGCTTTACGTCTTTACCTGATTTCTCACGATTTTCAACAAACTCTTTGTGAGAATCAAATCGTTTCTTTATTAATGCATTACAAAGATCAAGATCGAGTTCTTCAACTCCTTCTCTTATTATTGCCTCAAAGTTGGCATCAATATCATAGCCACAAGAGTTTCTTCCTGTAATGATAGCTGCTTGCATGGTTGTACCTGTTCCCAAGAAAGGATCGAGAACGGTATCACCTTTTTGGGAGAACATATTTATCAAACGATATGGAACCTCAAATGGAAATGCAGCACTCCTTTCTCTCGTATTTGATTTTTGAAGATTTTGTTTTGTACCTTTTATCTCCCATATGTCTGAGAACCATACGTTGCGTTCCTCCCAAAAGAAAGAACTCTTCATTCTATCAAGTTTCGCATCTGCAGTTTTATATGTACGCTTGTCTCCTTTTCTAAAAACAAGAATCCACTCATGCTCAAGCGTAACATAAGCGCCACAAGGAAGCATTCCACTTCCCATAAACTTGTTGGGCGCATTTGTCTGCTTTCTCCAAATAATGTTTGGCAAGCCAACAAACCCTAAATCAATGCATGCTTTAGATATTCGGCTATGATTATTATAAAGAGTAAAATTTCCATTGATTGTCCTCGTTGCATCACCAATGTTAACACAAAGGAATCCACCAGGCTTGAGAACACGTAAACATTCTTTCCATACCTTGTCAAGTTCCTTGTGCATAAGTTCAAATGCCTTCTCAGGATCTTCTTGTAGATAATCTGCAATTTCTGGATTCTGATTAGTCATAATTTCATCCCACATTTCAATCATTGGGTATGGAGGTGAGGTAACCACCAAATCTACGGTATTGTCATCTATTGAACCCATATGCTGAGAATTACCTATATATATGCTATGATTTGTCGTCATTTTCTAAATATTATTTTAATCCTAATTTCTCTTGATTGAACTCTTCTTGTCTTACCAACTCCTGTACAGGCACTTCAAGCGCATTTGCTATTGCAATGAGGGCTTCAAGGCTTGGCTGGGTGGTATTGGTGACCCACTTGGATATAGTTGCCTGATCCTTTCCAAGCTTATCTGCCAACCACTTGTTGTTAAGGTCGTGTTCGGCCAGAACGATTCTTATCCGATTTAATTTTGCCATGATAGATTTCTCTTGTTTGACGGCAAATTTACTAAAAATAATTGTTATAAATGCAGAAACCTTCAAAAATCTGAAATAAATTAGCTAAAATTTGAATAAAAGACCAATTTTTTGATGTATATATAACAAATATCATGTATATATTATATTAATGTGTATCTAAAATACCATTTAGTCTTCTTAGTGACAATCCCTATTCATGATGGAAGCAATGAAAGTTCGGAGAAAGGTTCGGAGGTAATCGCAAAAAGCCCGAGGACATCCATACAATAGAGAACAAGCGAAAAACATATAAAATATCGATTTAAGTACTATTTTTGCGAGAAGATGGTAAAAATCGAACTTAAAACATGGTTAAACCTTGATTTTGGGAATATTCTCTTTGTTTATCCAATGGATGTAAAGAGGAATGGCCTGAAATTAATAAGGGCAATATTGGCAGAAAATTAATGTGGATTACAAAGGCATCGATTACTAAAAGTTGTCAATTGACAGATTTGGGTAATGACAGGTATACGTCATCTACCTTTTTTGGGCGTTTCTGCAAATCATCCACAATCCACAGGCAATTAATGAGACAAAATATGGGTAAATGATGCCTACCTTGTATACAAAACACGTCTGTTTTTCATAAAAACACAATCATCCTGTTAATTTTCGCCAAATCTTTCTTTTTTTAAGAATCTATTTAGTAAATTTGCGCCAAAATTTAATAAGTTAAAGAATGGAGAATTTGAATCGACTAAAAGCAGTACTCGCTGATTCTGGCAAAACGAACAAGTGGCTCGCAGAGCAACTCGGCAAAGATCCTGTGACTATTAGTAAGTGGTGCACAAATACTACGCAACCAGATTTGCAAACACTGTCAAAGATCTCCGAATTGTTACAGGTTGATATTCGAGAATTTCTTGTAAAAACAATTAAGAAGTAAATGAAATATCGAGATTATAAAATAGTTGCCAAAAAGCATTTGGATGCTTGTAAATCAATACTGTCTCAATATGATGGTGATATTCCCGAAAATGTTTTAAGAGAAATACACTATCTTTCAGGTTATATCATAGAAGGAGTTTGTGTATATGCAATATATAAACATTTTGAGTGGGATGAAAATAAAGACATAAAAGAATATGATCCTGATTTTACAAGAGAGACAGGATTGGATTATTATAAGAATGGCTTAAGACGTAATGAATTAAATCAAATTGTAACAACTGGAGCTCAGTTCTATATCACAAGTCATGGCTTTAATCAATATATTGCAATTCTTGATATCCCTTTTCAAGGAACCAACATTCCATATGTTGATGCTTCTGCCGAGATAGACGAGGATGTAAATGATATGATATCAGCCTGGAAACCAGATTTGCGCTATCGTTATGGAATATTAGACAGGCATAATAAAGAAGAAGTAATGAAGCTGATCAATACATGTCAGAAAATATACCAACAAGTAATAAATAGTATTTAAATATGATAGGAACATCTTTTCTTTCGAGAGCTTTGGAAGGCTTTTGCAAGTCTTCAAACGACATTGAAAAATACAAAATTTATGTAAGGTTGAATTTTTCAATAGATTTATATATTATAGTAAACAATGCATATAGTGCAGAACAGTTTTATAAGGACTTCAGCGTATATGCTAAAGAAGAGGATTGGGGATACGATTTTGACCTAAAAAAGTGGAAAATTAAAATTAACATCTGCAATCATTCAGAGGCATTGGAAGATTCTTTGTTCCAAGAACTATTTGATGAAAAATATAATAGTATTGAACAAGGACCACGATTGAGATTGAATAGTCTTCTTGACAAGAACCTCAATCTACAATTTCGTCACGAAACACCTATAATTACATTTTATAGTTATAAAGGTGGAATGGGACGAACAACAACACTCATATCATATGCCATTGATCTTGCGCTAAATAGAAAGAAGCGGGTGTTTATTATTGATTGCGATTTGGAAGCACCAGGTTATTTAAATTTCTTTAACCTCTCACAACATAAAAGTTTATCAAGCGGAAAAACAAATGGACTTGTAGAATTCCTTAGCGATTTGCAGTTCTCAAAAAGCGAGAAGACTCTTGACTTAAATAACTACATGGTTAACGTTTCTTTTGGTAACGATGGACTTGACGGAGATGGGCTCGAAAGCATTTACTTAATGCCAGCAGGAAATCTTAACGAGGATTTTGATTTTGGAACAGGTGAAAACAGACGTCAATACCTTGATGGTCTTTCTAGAATTAATTTGTCAAATGAGATTTCTCTTATTAAATCTATACAAATTCTCATTGATAAAATAAATGAAGAAGTTCATCCTGATGTTATACTTATTGATTCACGTACGGGGTTTAATGATATTATTGGAACTTCATCTTTGTATATAGCAGACATGATAGTAGGATTCTTTGGCTTTAATGAGCAGACACTTCCGGGCTTGTTAAATCTACTGGACTCATATTACCATAACAATTTTAAGCTCTTGCTAATATCATCTATTCTTCCCAATCAAAACAGCGAGGAATTGTTAACTGAGGAGATTAATAAGATTAACAGATACGTTGACATAAAATATGGCAATGAAGGAAAATTCAACAAAGACATACCACAATTACTGCCACTTAGGAGGGTTTCCCAATTAGAAACTCTTGGATCATCAAAGCTCAAATATGGTGATTATGTAACTATAATAAAAAATAGAACTATTGCTGATTATAATAATATCTTCGATGCGCTTTCTGAAACAATTTTCCCTATTTCACAGCCCAAAACAGGTATGTTGGTTGAGAATAAGACAGGAATTTCATCCTCTTTACCTGCTATTCAACTGCGTAATATCGTCCTTAAAGCCCTAAAAGACAATCTATCATCGATAAAGTCATTTGCAGAAGCAACAGATGTCAATGAAAATTTGTTCTTTTATCGAAACTGTATGAATGAGTTGTTCGAAGAGAGGAAATTCTTAATCTGTGGTTACAAGGGAACGGGAAAGACATACTTGTACAAATCCCTCTCAGATCCTTTACAAGATAATATTGCACGTAAGATATTAATCAAAGCGAATTCTGAAAGGAAAACAAGGAGATTGTCTCAGTTGTCGTTGGATGTAAGACTTAAGTTTATTGATATTTTGTCATTTAATGAAGATGGAGACAAACGTTTTGATTTTCGAAACATCAATTTCAGCGATATTGAAGAGCCGGAATTCTACTTTAACAGTTTTTGGCAGATTCACACATGGATTTCCGTTCTATTAGATCCAGAATTTAAATCAATCCGTGAATCAAGCGAACTTTCAGAATACATAGCCCCTATTAAAGGAGCTGAAGCAGTTAGGAGATTCCACAAATTGATATCTGCAGGCATAAATACATTGATTGTTATTGAAGAAGATTTCAATAAAATTAATGAGTATTTAAAAGCAAATAACGTGAAACTGTTTTTAATGTATGACCAATTGGATACACGTATTAATCCAATATATTGGGGAAAAGCCGTATCTCCTCTGATTGCTTATTGGAGAGAAAACTTTACGATGAACAGCAATATAATCCCCAAAATATTCGTTCGTACAGATTTATATAAGAGAATTGAGGGTACAAATAAAGAACGACTTAAAGATAACATAATAAGTATTGAGTGGAGTATCGAAGAAGTTTTCGCCTATTTCTTTAAGCTCATTTTTTCAAATGATGAAGCGGCAAAAGCATTTTGGGCTATTTCTGAAAAAACAAATCTTCACCCTCAATACCGAGCTGGACTTATTAAAGAATTTGCCAATAACGATAATCAATTTGTTTCTTTAAACAGGGCTCAAATCGGTCCTCTTGTAGATATTTTCTTTGGAAATAGAGTTGTAGTTAATAAAGTTAACCTAGGTAACCCTTGGGATTATTTTTGGAAGGAATTAGCTAATGCCGATAATAAATCTATCAGTTTACGTCCATTTATTAATATGTTGGATGGGAATGCTGTAGAATTAGCTCTCCAAAAGACAGAAAAATATGTAAAGCAAATTATTTCACCCGAAATATATGCTTCACGTGAAGTTCGTCTAAGAACTGCAACTTCATATTTTGATGATTTGACTCAGGATGATTTTAGCAAAGATTTGATCTGTGTAAAAGATTTTATTAATAGTGATAAAGGCCAAGAGTTTAGGTACAAATCATTGCCTGAAGAAAACTTTAATCTTCTTATAAAATTTATCTATAATGATTATTATAATTCTGGATTATTTAAAAGCGTCAGAAGTCAAGATGATTTGAAAACCCTATTATACGCAAATGGCATTATTGCAGAAAAAGTTAAGCCAGGTGGGAAGATATATCAATTTGCTTCAATGTACACTTACGTATGGGCATTGAAAAGCTCAGAACTTGATAAAGAAGCCAATCGAAGTTTAATGAATGGCATGATAATGAAGGGGTATTATAGTGCTGCCAGGAAATCAGTATGTGTGTATGGTAAGTATTATAAGGTTAAAAGCTTTTTGGAAGATGGTACTGTGTATGATGGTGATAGTGTTTCATTCAATTTGGAGATTGATAAGAACAATTATCAATGGGCCAAGGATGTTAAACTCATTTTCGCAAATAGTGATTTAAAAGACAACAAGATAGAAGGCGTTTACAAATCTGATATTAATTCAGTCGTTGTATCTGAAAATGGTAGAGAGTTTAAATACAAAGTAAAAAGTACAACCGAAAGATTGTATGATGGTGCCGAAGTGGTTTTTAGAACAGAAGAAGACCCCCAAAGGCCACGTTTTATGTGGGCTGTAGATGTAACTATCAAGGACTAAATATGTCACGTCAAAATCTTTTTGATGGCGAAAGTTTCCATGCTATATTTGCACAGGTAACCTACAGATGGCTAATAAGCCGCAAGTGGGTTACTTATGCTGACATCATGGCTGATTATCTTGGTCTAAAATCTGCTAAAGACCTTACTTGTAACGTTTCCAATTGTGACAACTATGGAGAGTTAAAGAAGGCCTTTAGAGATATCAGGAGTGCCATAATTGAAAATGTTGGAGAACGCTGCTTTGAAGAAGAAGGCAATAATCGAAGCAAACGTTTCAGATATATTGGCAAGGACAATGACCCCTTGGCTGAGATGAGAAATGCCAAGGTTATCAGCAACCTGCGCCAATATTGGAAGTTTTGTCAAGACTCTGCTGGGTTCTTTCCTAAATCCTGGTTGGAGTACTTCTTTAAGGATTGTCAAGATTTGTTGGAAATGAGAGCCCGAAAGCAGAAGGGAGAGCAGGTAATTAGTGCGAGCCTTGATAGGATTCTTACCAATATCGAATATTTGCCAATGCTTTATGAGGCCATTGTCAACAAACAGGTGTTAGAAATAGACTACAAACCATTTGGAGGAGAACAAGAGACTCTGATTTTTCACCCTCACTATTTGAAAGAGCATAATGGCAGGTGGCATCTGTTCGGGCATGCGGAAGATCATTCTCCTGAGAACGGCTATGATATTCCACTTGATCGTATTCAGACCAAACCACGCGAAAAGTCAAAGGTAGGATACATTCCAGAGCCTCCATTGTTCTACGAACAGTTTTTCAAGGATATCATCGGAGTTAGCCACACAAAAGATACCACAAAATATGACATAGTCTTACGCGCGCATACATATTATATTTATAAGCTGACCGAAACGAAACCAATACATCAGTCACAGTCCATTGCCACTCTATGGGGTGACCATGAAGATGGAACCTATGGTGAGTTCTCTTTGGAAGTGGAGGTGAACAATGAGTTCATTGGCCGTATTTTACAGATGGGAGCGGGTCTTGAAATTGTATCACCCAAAGAAGTGAGGGATTTATTCAAACAACGAGTAAAAGATTTAGCAAAGTAAGCCATCAGTAAACCCCGTATTGCAGGGTTCCTCCTAAATTGTTAGAGAAATCTTCAAAATCTTATAGGATTCTCCAAGATTCTTGGAATAAGTCCAGGATTCTTGGAGG
>Ga0265301_10005652_pt1 | contig 12216 bp, 8 predicted proteins | sample AusTroGonzalo_MG_2_FD_193488 | JGI IMG/M metagenome (GOLD analysis project Ga0265301, IMG submission 193488) | Bovine rumen microbial communities from tropical cattle in Woodstock, Queensland, Australia - Gonzalo_04 | ecosystem: Host-associated > Mammals > Digestive system > Stomach > Rumen ...
TGAGATTTACAATGAGAATTTCTATACGGATCTTTCGGCATACAAGATGGAGTATTTTATAACCGTTAACGGTGTTGAGGCCAAGGGCTCCCGTGCTGAGTACAAATTGCCTAAGATTGCTGCCCAGCAGCGTGTAAGGGTTACTGTCCCCGGCATTGCCAAGGCGATAAAGAATGCCCCCTCAACTGGTGCTGAGATCCTTGTGGGAGTGGAATTCAAACTTAAGGAGGCAACGGCTTTGCTGGATAAGGATTTTGTCGTGGCCCACAATCAGATTCAGGTTACGGATTATGCCTTCCCCGCTATAGGTACCGAGACATTGGCCGATACCAAAACCGCCGGTGAAAACGTAAAGGTTGATGAGGCCGTAGCGTACGTCAAGCTTGAAGCCGCAGGCGTGGTCTATACCTTCAACAAGAATACCGGATGGATAGATTACATTGATGTTGACGGCAAGCAGGTTACCCAGAACGGCAGCCAGTTAAAGAGTGATTTCTGGCGTGCTCCTACCGATAATGACTATGGCGCAAACCTGCACACCCGCATGCAGGCATGGCGCAATCCCAATCTCAGGCGTACTGCTTTTGAGTGCAAGGTTGAGGATGGCCTGGGTAAGGTGAACGTAAAATATGAGATTGATCAGCTCTACGCATCGCTTGAACTGGAGTATGTATTGGACCGTGAAGGTAATATGCACGTATCACAGAAGATGATAACCCGTCCCGAGGAGGCAGCACAGGCTATGGCTCAGGCTGCTCCGCAGCGTCAGGGTCAACGCGGACAGCGCCCACAGGGCATGCCGGATCTCTTTAAGTTCGGTATGACCATGAACATGGCCAAGGAGTTTGACCGTGTTGAGTTCTACGGCCGCGGCCCGATTGAGAACTACTCAGACCGTAACAGTTCACAGTTCCTGGGCATTTACAAGAGTACGGTGGCAGACCAGTATTTCCCCTACATACGTCCGCAAGAGAACGGTAACAAGACTGATGTACGCTGGTGGCGTGTCCTGAATGCCGACGGCAAGGGCTTGGAATTCTACAGTGACGCTCCGCTCAGCATGTCATCACTCAACTATGCGACTGCTGATCTGGATGAGGGTCCCAACAAGCATAACGTTCATGCCGGTGACCTCACGCCACGTCCTTATACTGTTGTGCATATTGACAAGGCTCAGTACGGATTGGCCTGCGTGAACAGTTGGGGAGCAACTCCGTTGGAGCCTTATAAGTTGCACTATGGTGATTACTCATACAGTTTTGTCATTGCTCCTGTAAGATGACGGCAGGCGGTGAGACACTTTGGATGGGGGTAATAGACAAATATTACTCTGATAACCAGCCTTTGAGGGAACTGTTGATGCTCCATAGCCGTCTTGTTGCCGATAAGGCGCTTATGATTGTCGATGCGCATCCTGAACTTGAGGCAGACAGGGCTTTCGTTGAGGAGGCGTCAATGCTTCATGATGTAGGAATTTTCCTTACAGATGCCGAGCCTATCCATTGCCATGGCAAATATCATTATGTATGTCATGGCTATTTGGGTGCTGACCTGCTCAGGACTGAAGGATTGCCACGTCATGCACTGGTTGCAGAACGGCATACCGGCACCGGATTGACCTTGAAACAGATAGAGGAACGTGATCTGCCGGTTCCACACCGCGATATGGTTCCAATAAGCATTGAGGAGAAAATCATATGTTTTGCCGACAAGTTTTTCTCCAAGACGCGTCCCGATCAGGAGAAAACGGTTGAACAGGCGGAACGTAGTCTTGCCAAATTCGGGCAGGAGGGAGTTCTACTGTTCAGGCAGTGGTGTTCGGAGTTTTTGTAGGCTCTTCTTTTTTAAAATAACTGAAAAGGCACCCTTAAAGGGTGCTTTTTTCACTAATAATAGATACCTTTGCAGTTTGTTGAAAAAACGGTCCAAAAGTAATCATAGTTTCGCGTGACAGCCCGGTACAGAAAAATACGCTTTTCAATTCTTGCAGGATTGCTCCTGTGGGCCGTTTGCGCGGTTGCCCAGATACCTGTCGATTCCATATCACCTGTTGACTCGGTGTTGTCGGCATCAGCAGTAATTCCCGTTTCTGATACGCCTGCCGCCGTACCGGCAGACACAGTTAGACAGGAGGTTGCTGATTCTGTTCCGCCCCAAAAGAAAAAAGAGCCGCTTGATGCTCCTGTGGCGTATGAATCAACTGATTCAATGATCTGGAATTATGGCGGATATGCATCGTTGTACGGCAACGGAAAGGTAACTTATCAGAAGGTTGAGCTTACGGCTGCCGTCATAAAGATGCAGGTGGACAGCAGCCTGGTATATGCAGACGGAGTCAAGGATTCATTGGGTGAATGGACCGGAACACCGATTTTTGTTGACGGTTCCACTCCATACGAATCAAACCACATAAGTTACAATTTCAAAACGGAAAAGGGTTACATCAATGAAATCATCACCCAGCAGGGTGAAGGATATATGACCAGCGCCGAGGCGAAAAAAGGCCCTGAAGGTGAATATTATATCGCAGATGGCGTATATACAACTTGCGATCAGCATGACGATCCTCATTTCAATCTCAGGATAACCCGTGCCAAGGTGCGTCCGGGCAGAGACGTGGTGTTCGGTCCCGCATATCTTGAGGTACTGGGCGTTCCACTGCCGTTGTTTGTTCCTTTCGGCTTTTTCCCGTTTCTTGAAGGTGACTATTCATCGGGCATAATATTTCCCACATACGGAGATGAGATGGAGAGGGGATTCTACCTGAAGGACGGCGGCTATTATTTTGCATTGTCTGACTATTTTGACCTCAAGGTGTTAGGTGAGATTTTCACCAAAGGTTCCTGGGGAATGTCAGCAGAAAGCAAGTATAAACTCAGGTACAAGTTCTCTGGAAACGTCTATGTCAGTTCGCTTACAACCAAATTGGGTGATAAGGGCTTGCCTGACTATTCTGTGACCAAGAACCTTAAGGTCCGCTGGACACACCGGCAAGATGCCAAGGCTAATCCGTATCAGAACTTTTCTGCCAGTGTGAATTTTGCCACCCAGAGTTATGAGCGTTCAAATCTGAGCAGTCTTTACAATCCGTCTTTGACTTCACAGAGTACCAGAACGTCAAGTATCAGTTATTCACGCAACTTCCCGTCAATAGGCCTGTCACTCTCAAGTTCCATGAATATGTCACAGAACATGCGTGACTCCACAATATCGCTCAGCCTCCCTTCATTGAACCTCAGCCTGCAGCGAATTTATCCTTTCAAAAAGAAAAAGGTTGCCGGTGCAGACAAGTGGTATGAAAAGATATCATTCACGTATTCAGGATCATTGAGCAACAGTATCTCATCAAAGGAGAGTGAACTGTTGGACAAGAGCCTTGTCAGTGATTGGAGGAACGGTATGAAACACTCAATTCCAGTCAGTGCCACTTTCCAGATTCTCAAGAACATTAACATAACGCCCTCACTCAGTTACAACTCCCGATGGTACAGTTACAAGGTAATGCAATCGTGGGATGATTCCAAGAACCAGGTGCATAGGGATACTGTATTTGGTTTCAACCGGGTATATGATTACCGTTTCAGTGTAAGTGCCAATACCAAGATTTACGGTATATATCAGCCTACTGCCCTGTGGATCAAGTTGTTCGGTGATAAGCTGGTGATGACGCGTCATGTCTTCTCTCCTACAGTCAGTTACAGTATGTCGCCTGACTTTGGTGACCCTAAATACGGCTACTATGAAACTTATGTCTATACTGACCAGAAAGGTGAGGTCCGTACTGTAGAGTACTCGCCGTATTCCGGATCATTATACGGCGTACCTGGCAAGGGAAAATCCGGAAGCCTCTCTGTCAGCATTGGTAACAATGTTGAAATGAAGGTCCGGTCTGACAAGGATACTACAGGTGTGCGCAAAGTCAGTCTTATTGATGAACTGGGTGCATCCATGTCATACAACTTTGCTGCAAAAACCAGGCCGTGGAGTAACCTGAATACCAGACTCAGGTTGAAACTCACCAAGAGCTATACGTTCAGCCTTAATGCTACCTGGGCAACCTATGCTTATGAATTCAATGAGGCTGGCAATGTTGTCGTTGGTGAGCGTACTGAGTATTCGTATGGTCGTTTCGGCCGATTCCAGGGTATGAGTCAGAATTTCTCATACACATTCAACAATAATACATTAAACCAGTGGAGGAGCAAGTGGAACTCCATATTCCACAGGAAATCTGATGATGACGATGAAGATGAAGAAAGTGATGCATCTTCTTCATCGGGCTCTGGAGTCCCGCTCGTTGCGTCTGCACCGGGAAAATATTCTCAAGGTGGTGGCAGTGGCGGCGGTTCGGCAAAAGTTGATGAGGATGGTTATGTTGAATATACTCTGCCATGGTCGTTCTCTATATCATATGGTATAACCATGCGTGAAAACACACAAGCTCAGATAAACGTGAAGCGCATGCGTTATCCCTATAAGCTTACGCATAGCATGAATATGTCTGGTAACATGAAACTTACCAACAAGTGGAACATCAGTTTCTCATCGGGTTGGGATTTCACTCGCCATGATTTCACCACCACTACAATGAGCATTTCAAGAGACCTGCACTGTTTCAATATGTCATGCAGCATGGTTCTCAAACCTTATACCTCATACGATTTTACGATTAGAGCCAACTCGAGCATGTTGTCAGACCTTCTGAAGGTTAAGAAACGCTCCAGTTACAACAGCTACGTGAAATGGTATGATGATTGATTGATGATAGACTAAAAAAACAGATACTAACATGAGTTACTTGATCGTTCCTGAAAATTACAAGCCTCTGATGTCAATGCGTCAGACAGAGCAGGGTATCAAACTTATAAAGGAGTTTTTCCAGCAGAACCTTTCTACAGGTTTGCAGTTGCGTCGCGTTACAGCACCACTGTTCGTTCTCAAAGGCATGGGTATAAACGATGACCTTAACGGTGTAGAGCGTGCGGTGACATTCCCAATCAAGGATCTTGGCGAGGCCAAGGCAGAGGTGGTACATTCATTGGCCAAATGGAAACGCCTCACTCTTGCAGAGTATGAGGTGAATCCCGGATATGGTATTTATACCGATATGAATGCCATACGTGCCGATGAAAGTTTAGGTAACCTTCATTCGCTTTACGTTGACCAGTGGGATTGGGAGCGCGTAATAACTGCCGCAGACCGTAACATAGATTTCCTTAAAAGAATTGTTCGCAAGATTTATTCTGCAATGCTGCGTACAGAGTACCTTATTAATGAGACATACCCCCAATTGGAGCCATTCCTGGCACGTGAGGTGTTCTTTATCCATTCAGAGGAATTGCGCCTTATGTACCCTGGTAAGACTCCCAAGGAGCGTGAGGATGCTATCTGCCGCGAGCATGGAGCTGTATTTATCATGGGTATTGGAGGTAAGCTTGGTGATGGTATTGAGCATGATTTACGCGCTCCGGATTATGATGACTGGACTACTCCTAATGAGGACGGTTTTCTTGGACTGAATGGCGACCTGTTGGTATGGAACCCTATCTTGGGACGTGCCATGGAACTTTCTTCAATGGGTATTCGCGTAGATAAGGAGTCACTTCTGCGTCAACTTGACCTCTGCGGCAAGCAGGAGCGTAAGGAACTCTATTTCCACAAGAAACTTCTGGCAGGTGAACTACCTTTGTCAATAGGTGGTGGTATAGGCCAGTCGCGCCTGTGCATGCTGTTCTTGCAGAAAGCCCACATTGGTGAGATTCAGGCCAGCATCTGGCCTGAGGATATGCGGGCTAAGTGTGCTGCTGCGGGAATTCAGTTGATATAATTGAAAATTGAGAATTGGCCATGCGGTGCGATTTCTCAATTTAGTTGGGTATTTATGGAAGTAAGGATAGACCAAAGCTGGAAAGAGCATCTTCAGTCAGAGTTTGACAAGCCATATTTTAAGGTGTTGACAGACTTTGTAAGGACGGAGTATGCCCGTGGCACTGTCTATCCTCCAGGTAGACTGATTTTCAATGCCTTTGACTTGTGTCCGTTTGATCAGGTCAAGGTGGTGATAATAGGACAGGATCCATATCATGAGCCCGGTCAGGCTCACGGTCTCTGTTTCTCTGTTAATGACGGCGTACCTTTCCCTCCGTCATTGCGTAATATATTTAAGGAGATAAGTGATGATTTAGGCAAGCCTGTTCCTGAGAGTGGTGACCTTACCCGATGGGCACGTCAGGGAGTGCTGTTGCTGAATGCCACACTTACAGTCCGTGCAGGGCAGGCCGGTTCACATCAGGGTAAGGGATGGGAGGATTTCACCGATGCTGTCATCAGCCAACTTAACAGCTCACGTGACGGTCTGGTGTTTATCCTTTGGGGCGGTTACGCCAAAAAGAAAGGTGCTATCATTGACCGTTCCCGTCATCTTGTGCTTAGCAGTGCACACCCGTCACCGTTGTCTGCTTACAATGGATTTTTTGGAAACCATCACTTCAGTCAGGCTAACCAGTGGCTCGTAAATCACGGTAAGACACCCATAGATTGGTAAAAAGTGTCCAAAAAATGGACACTTTTGGCGTTTTTTCTGCTGATTTTGGACTTTTTTTTTGAAATGACAAAAAATAACCATTCCTTTGCAAATGCATAATTATTAAACCTTTTTGTAATATGAAAAAACTTTTCACATTTGGAGCCTTTGTTTGCTTAGTTGCCTTTTCAGCTTGCGGCGATGACAAACAAGCTGACGTACCTGTTGTTACTAATGATGTAATAGAGAAAGAAGTCATTACGTCATCATTTACTTTCAGAGTCCATGCAACATTTACAGGTCTTACTGAAGATGATCAACTGTATGGAAGATTAGGTGTCTTTTACATTGAGAAAGGTGCAGATACTGAGAGCCTGTTCCAAAAATGGGCTGACAGTGGCAGTGCCGGCAAGTTAAAGAAAAAGAATGCCGTTGTACAGGAGGGTGCCGGAGTGATCAATCTGTTGGTTGACGGCCTTACTCCTAATACAGAATATCAGGTATGCCCGTTTTTCCAGGCATCAGACAACTCAAAGAGAATCATTGGTAAGGTTCATAACATCAAGACCAACCCATTTGGAAGTACAGTTTCTAATTTGGGTGTGACAGAAGCAAGATTCTTCTCTGCAGATACAAAATGTACGGTAAGCAATCTTGATTCATTGGATAGCAAGTATTGCTATTTCGGCTTGCAATATGCTGGTGCTGATCAGGATATTACAAATGGAAAAAGTTTGGAGGCACAGGGTAATCCCAAATCCCAGACATATGAACTTAAGATAGCCTCGCTTAATGCCAATACCGAGTATAAGTTCCGTCCATATCTGGCAGTGAAGTCTCAGGACACCATTTTTGGCGAGATTAAAAGTTTTAATACACGTGATTATGATGAGGCAGCCGTTGATCTTGGAACATCAGTGCTTTGGTCAAAATTCTTCTTGGGATCAGAATCGGAGGATGAGTCTGGAGACCCATACCGTTTTGGTCAGACTGAATCAGTAAGGGGCGGTCAATATGCTTTTGTTGACATAAATGGCTATTTTACGGATGCTTGTCCTGACAATATCAGTGGAACGGAATTTGATGCAGCCACCAAGAAACTTGGAGAAGGTTGGAGAATTCCTACCAAAAAAGAAATTCAGGAACTCCTGGATTCGGTTAGGATTACCGCTGTGGGTGCAAGTGACAGATATAAAACCAAGTTGAAATTTACAAGTAAGAATGGTAATTCCATTACACTCCCACAAACGGATTATTGCTATGCATATACCCGTAAGGTAAACAGATACAATCAGACGTCTGCAATTTATTTCTTTGCTGCAGACATGGAAGTTGAGGAACCAATACAGCGTATCAGTTACCATTATGATATGACTGATGAAATGTTCAATGAATTATTGAATGAAATGTTGGATAAATATCTTGAAGAACATCCAAGTGCAACAGTCATATATACAAAAGATTTGTTGGAGCCTCTAATAGATCAGGGATTGGTATGGTTTGATACGACATGGTTCTCATATAAGTCTTACACTATGTTTGAACCGAACAATAGTATGTATTACATAACTCCCGGTGGTGATTACGCCGAAACATTGAGGGATGGAAAATGGAATTTCATGCCTGTTTCATTCTCTTATGGAGACTATGCATTCTGCATACTTCCGGTGCGTGACCGCGTTGTCAAGAAAGAAGAAGATTGATGATGGCTCCCCGTTGGGATTCGCCATCACTTATGTGATGCCGCATCCCGCCCCCGCAGGGAGGCTGTCTGAACAAGCAAAACATTAAGGACGGCATGGCGCCGTCCTTAATAAAAAAACTTAGCCACGTGCTCGTGAAAGTGAACTTTCCCGGACACGTGGTTAAGTTTTTTTTGAAGGCACTGCGTACCTTCGGGTTTTGCTCGTGACCCCGTTGGGACTCAAACCCAAGACCTGCAGAACCGGAATCTGACGCTCTATTCAACTGAGCTACGGGGCCAATGCGGACGCGAAGATACGCATTTATTTCGGGATTTATTTTCACACTGAATAATAATGGATTATTTTTGCACCTGTAGATTTTTAATATAAACTGACCTATAGGACCTAATAGACTAAAATTTAAATGAAAAGACTGATTTCTTCATTGCTGGCTGTCGGTTTTGCCCTGTTTGTTTCGGCCCAGGACAACATGGAGGCCTTCAGGCATCTTTCCATTGGTGCCGAGGCTGGACTTGGTGGTTTTGGCGTAGAACTGGCACTCCCCATACAAAAGCATTTTGTCCTTAAGGCAGGTTATAACTGGATGCCGTCAGGTGATCTTTTCAGCACGAACATTTCACTTGATTCAAAGGAATTGAAGGAAGCCCAGGATAGGGTAGAGGATTATAAGCATACTTTGGGTGGAGATCCTAGCTTTGCTTTTGCCAATAAGTTTGCCGATGAGGCTGTCATTAATGCCGGAATGCATGTGGGCTTGACAAATCTTAAGGCTATGATAAACTGGTATCCTTTTGCTTATGGACGTTTTTATCTTGCAGGTGGTGTTTTCTACACTCCTGAGTCCAAACAGGATGATTCCTTTATCAAGTTGAGCGGCAAAACCACAGAGAATGATTGGGCGGCTTTGAGAGAACTGAATGAAAATGATCCTCAAGGCAGCAATAATGAGCTGGCACTTAAGATTGGTGACAATAAATATCCTGTTATTGAGAAAGACGGCTGCGGATATATGCAGGCTGATTTCAAGATTGATCCTTTGAAATACTATTTGGGTTTAGGTCTTGGCCGCTGTGTTCCTAATGGCAGGTTGGGGTTGCAATTTGAGGTGGGTGCCATGATTTATCATAACTCAACATTATACTGTCAGGAGCAGGAGGTGGATATAAAGTCAGTAGGTAACTCTTTTGGCAGTGATGCAGAGGAGATACTGGAATATGTTGACAAGTATCCTGTCTATCCTCAATTGACCTTGCGTTTGAGTTTCCGTCTGTTCTGATATCATGTTTTTTCCAACTGAACATTATTTGAAAACTTATATCACTTTAATTATGAGAAAATTACTAGCAGTTGCACTTACAATGACCTGTCTGGGCGCATTCGCTCAGGAGAATCCAACTATCTCTGATTTATCCAGTCCTGACGGACGTCTTGTCGTTTCATTCAACCTTACGGGAACGGAGAATCCTACCTATTCTGTAAAATATAACGGCAAGCAGATGCTTGAGGAGTCACCTATCGGCATTATGCTTGACATGGGTTCCAAACCTACTCTTGAAGGCCTTCCTCAGGGCCGCGAAGCCGGTAACGGTGATTTTACAAAGAACTTGAGTCTTGTTGGTGTCAAAACAGACAAAGCCCAGGTTGACTACACTATGGACCGTATCAAGACAGCCCATGTTAGTCATGAATACAATTATTCCGTAATAGAGTTGCGCAATGCGGCCAATCAGAACATTGAGTTCGAGTTCCGTGTAAGTGACAATGACATAGCAATCCGCTATAACATTCCCAAGCCTCGTCAGCGTGCAAGTACCCGTGTGTTGTTTGAGAACACAGGATTCCGTTTCCCTGACGGCACTACTACATTCCTGACTCCACAGAGTGACGCCATGATTGGCTGGCAGCGCAGTAAGCCCAGTTATGAGGAGGGTTACTCAAATGATGGCCAGATGAACGTACGTTCACAGTATGGCCATGGCTATACGTTCCCCGGTCTGTTCCATGTGGGAGACAACGGCTGGGTGCTGCTTTGTGAAACCGGTGTAAGCAGCAGTTACTGCGCTTCACGCTTAGGCGATTGCAAGGACAATACCTACAAGATAGAGTTCCCCATGCCCGATGAGAACAACGGCATTGGCACCGTTTGCCCTGCAATGCGTCTGCCTGGTTCAACACCCTGGCGCACAATCACCGTGGGTGCTGACCTCAAGCCTATTGTTGAAACTACAGTTATGTGGGATTATGTTGAGCCGCTTTATGAGGCACATCATGATTACAAGTATGGTCGCAGCACCTGGAGCTGGATTGTATGGCAGGATGCATCGTGCAACTGGGACGATCAGGTCAAGTTCATTGATCTGGCCAGCGAGATGGGTTGGGAGTATATCCTGATTGATGCCGGTTGGGATGAGAATATAGGCTATGAGCGTATGGAGCAGCTTATAAAATACGCCAACTCCAAGAAGGTTGATGTGTTCCTGTGGTACAGTTCAAGCGGTTACTGGAACGATATAGTACAGAGTCCTATCTGCAAGATGGACAACTCCATAATCCGCAAAAAGGAGATGGCCTGGTTGGAAAAGGTTGGCTGCAAGGGAATCAAGGTTGATTTCTGGGGTGGCGACAAGCAGGAGACCATCCGTCTTTATGAGGAGGTATTGTCCGATGCCAACGACCACGGAATCATGTGCATATTCCACGGCTGCACACTGCCGCGCGGATGGGAGAGAATGTATCCCAACTACGTAGGATCAGAGGCTGTTCTGGCATCTGAGAACATGTTCTTCGGCCAGGGCTCATGTGATGAGGAGGCCTTCAAGGCAACCCTGCATCCGTTTATCCGTAACACTGTGGGCTGCATGGAGTTCGGCGGCTGCTTCATGAACCGTATCCTTAGCAAGACCAACAGCTTACCCGGTTCAAGGCTCAAGACCACTCCCATATTCCAGATTGCAACCGAGGTTATCTTCCAGAATCCCATCCAGAACATAGCCATATGCCCCAACAACCTTGAGGATGCTCCCAAGATCTGCATGGACTGGCTGCGTGACGCTCCCACTACATGGACCGAGACCCGTTTCTTGGACGGCTATCCCGGCAAGTATGTGATTCTGGCGCGTAAATCTACTGACGGCCGCTGGTTCGTGGCTGGCCTGAACGCTACCGGTGAGGTTATCAAGTCCAAGATTGACCTTTCATTCCTGGGTGACGGTGAGGTTCAGTTCTATACTGATGACAAGAAGACAAAGGAGCCTTCACTGAGCACGCTCAAACTCAAGACCAAGAAGCCTTATCAGTTTGAGATCCAGCCCAGTGGTGCTACCATGATAATGAAGTGACATCATTTTTAATATAAAAAGACTATGAAGAGAAAGATTTTTGGTTTTATTGCCGTTGCTGCACTTTTAGTGTCCACGGTATCATGCGGTGTGTTAGGCATGGGAGGCAACTCTGACGGTTCTGTTAACGGACAGACATCAGGTGCCGCTCTTAAGAGCCTTTACTCTCAGTACAAGACAGACGGTAAGGTTGATCTGGCTAATCTGAACAATGTTATCAGCATGGCTCAGCTTGTGAACGGCATTCAGGGACTTAAGAATGTTGATGACAAGAGCAAGTTCTATGGAGATTTTGCTGCCGGTCTTATTCTTGGTTCTAACAATCTTGTAACACAGCAGACCTCTAATCCTGTTACCAGCACTCTTCAGGGTCTTGTACAGGGTACTGACCTGACTGCTATCGCAGCTGCCGGTCTGGCTGCCGCTGCCCAGTCCAAGCAGGGCCAGCAGGTTCAGCAGACTGCCACAACAGCAAGCAACAATGTTGCCAATACTGTTCAGGCTATCTCTGAGACAACTGCCGGTGTAACAAACACCCTGTCATCACTTGCCACCATATTCAACATGTTTGGCGGTAATTAAAAAATTCCATTAACTAGTTTAAGAACCCTTGCCAACCGGTGAGGGTTCTTTTTATACCTCCGCGGAA
>Ga0265301_10005655_pt1 | contig 12214 bp, 14 predicted proteins | sample AusTroGonzalo_MG_2_FD_193488 | JGI IMG/M metagenome (GOLD analysis project Ga0265301, IMG submission 193488) | Bovine rumen microbial communities from tropical cattle in Woodstock, Queensland, Australia - Gonzalo_04 | ecosystem: Host-associated > Mammals > Digestive system > Stomach > Rumen ...
CGTGCGCGACCTAGAATAATCGGGCAGGGGTTGGGAAACGGGAAAAGGCTGGATTGAGGCTGGATTTAACGGGACTTGAACGCGTTTTGAACGGCGTTTGAGGGTTGGGAAAATCGGGCCGCCGGATGGGGAGATTCTAGCCGAGTTGGGAAAAATCGCCCCGCTGTGCCCGTCGCGTGTTCGCCTTTAAGAAGACAGATGATCGTGTGCGGGGGGCCTGGCGGGGCAAAGCGTTAGGGGCCGGGAGGTTGAACGGTTATCACGACCTCGTTCGTGCTGGTCGTAGCCGTCAGGCGGTCTAGCGTCCGCTGTATGGACGCGATCCGGATCCGCGCCTGGGCCTGCGAGACTATGAGCTCGTCGTTGGTCGCGGGGACGGTGAGCTGTTCCCGGAGAGATTCGAGCCGCGCCTGTAGGGCGTCTATGCGCGCCTGTTTTGCGGTGCGCCGCGACGCCGCACGCGCGGCCGCCTCCTCCGGCGTGAGCGCCTTGCGCCGCGAGGCGGGGGCGATGTACTCCCAGCCGTCGGGGTAGATGTCGGCCCGTTCGATGATGCGTGTCGTCTCGTTCGTGCGATACTCGGACACCGGGTTGCCGCCGTGCCAGCGAGCGCGTCCGGCGGAGGACTGCATGTCGTGGGCGTACGCGGCGGCGAGCAGCGCGTCTGGAGCGGTGTCCCTGGCGACGGCGAGGATGGCTTCAACCTCCTGCGCGGTGGCCACGCCGGACGCGACCACGGCGTTCGTGATCTGCGCGAACTGTGGGTACTGGTCGGAGAAGAACGCGGCGGCCTGCCATTCGTCCGTATATCCGGCGGACGCGATCCACGACTTCAGTACGTCCCACTTGCCCGCCGACTTCGCGGCGGTGATGATGCGGAGCTTGGAGTACTGTGCGGCGACAAGCGTTCCTGAGCAGATGCACAGAACCGCCGCGGCGCAGAGGAATGTCTTGGTTTTCATTGCTGGTTCTCCTGTTGTTCGGGAAGCCGGATGCTGACGCCGATCGGGACGACCTTCTCGTCGTTTTCGACGGCGCGGACGTGGTAGACGCCGTTCGTGACGACGGCGGGTCCTGGCGTCCAGTCGCACGCGACGAAATATACGTAGTTCGTGGCGTCATGCGGCATGACGGTGGCCATCGCGCCCGCCAACATCGGCGCGGTCGCGGCGGCCTCCACGTCGGGAATGCCCGCCGTGCGGCTGTAGGCGTTCAGGATCGCGCGTGCCGTCTCCGGCATCCACGCGGGGGAGGACCATCCGAACGATATGCGGCGGAGGTCGTTTGTGTCGACCGCGTAGGACTTATTTGAGAAAAGCTCGTCCCATGTGACGGTCACGGACGGCGGCTTGGTGCCCGCGTAGAGGATGGCTGCGACGGCGGCTGCGGCGAACGCTGAGCTCGCCGCCTTCGACTGCGCACGCATGCGCCGCCACGCCTCGCACAGCGGCGGCAGCACGGCGGAACAGAAGACGATCAGCACGACCGCCACAAGCCCCGCGAGACATGCGTACATGAGCCAGCGGCGGGCCGTTTCTACAATGGCTGCGTCTATCATCGCTAGTTCTCCAACGTGAGGTACGTCTTGCCGCCCGAGGTGTACGGGACGAGCCTGTACGTTCCGTTGCCGATCTGGATGCCGCCGTCGAAGCGCGTGGGGGCCGTGTTGATGACGGCCACGCCGCCCTCCTGCTTCACCTTGGCCCGGAGGAACAGCGCCGGGGGGAAGGCGTCCGGCGTGATCGTGGCCACCCAGGCGCTGATCGCGTCGTTGCGCTCCCACGATACAGTGAGCCCGAGCGAGTTCACCTCGCCGTCCACTTCCTCGTGCCAGACAGTCTCCTGCAGGTTGGTGGATGCGGACAGTACCGGTGGAGAGGCGTAGACCTGACCTTGCCTATTTGTTGACACATAGTAGCACAGTATGGAGTTCTGGGATTCGCGCGGGAAGATGCCGTTGCAGATGGCGCCCACGTCGAAGGAGTCGGTCTTGGAGACCTTGAAGTGCGCCTTGCCCTCGTCATCGAGAACGGCGAAGAAATTGCCGTTCGTGTCGCCGCCAAACGAGCAGAGGCCGCTCGACGTGAGCACCCACACGGACGAATTCCCGACCTCGAGGTACTTGTTGAACGTGCCGCCGCCGGTGAGGAGGACCGTCGGCTGGTTGACGATCGCCACCTCGCCCGGCTGCGGATTGTCCGTGCCGTCCGACTGGTAGTTTCCCCACGCCTTTGACGGGATGCGGGCCTCGAGCTCCGCGCGCAGCTCGGACGTCAGCACGCGCACCGTGTCCGTGATCTCCTCGCGGGAGTCGTACACCAGGTTAGTCGCGCTGCCGCGCACCTCCCACAGCTGGAGGGACGGTATCACGCCCTCCACCGTGCGCATGTAGTTGGTGACGGCGAACCACACGCTCTCGCCCAGGACGATGCGCATCGCGATCTCGGCGTTCAATTTGGCGGTCACGGCGTCATTCGAGACGGATGTGAGGACGGGCACGATGGACGCCGGGGCGGCGCCGACATCCGCAGCCGAGTACGACGGCGGACTGGGCTCCTTCGCCCATTCTGGCACGGAGGGGTCGGTTTCCGCTGGGATGTCGCTGGTGAGGGCGACTCGGCCGACGAGGTTGGTAAAGTTCCCAAACGTAAACCTGCCATTGTCGAGCGACGTGGCATCAGGCCCGCCGGCGAACACATCCCACGGCGATTCTGCCGAGTTGTGACCGTTGTAGTACCACCCGCCGCCAGTACCGCCGACATATTCCATTGCGGCGGGGTCGTAGTCAAGATACCCTCTCATGTCGCCTTCTCCCTCTGACGGGAAGATTGACGTGCCGCCCCTAAACACGTTCCCTTCTGCGTGGTCAACCCAGACGTTTAGCATGACCTCCCACACGCAGCCGGTCGCGTCCGTCCACCGCGTCGGCGTGCCGTATGAGAGGGCGCGGGCGACAGTACCGGTGGCGGCGAACGCGCCGAGAGCGCTATGGGTGTAGTTGGTGGAGTCGGAGAGGTCGATCATGGAGCCGAACGACCAGCCGTTGGTGAGGGCGGAGATGTTGCGCAGCTCCACGGTCGCGAAGTCGAGGACGGGCACGGGAAGCGGCAGGGAAGAGGGAGTGAAGCCGGGCGCGTGGGTAAGGCGGAGGACCGCCGCCGCAAAGACGTTGCTCGGCGCGCCGAAGAAGAGGGAAACGCGATCTGCGCCGCTGTCCTGCGCCGGCCCGAACGAGGCCGTGATTGTGCTGCCGTCGAACGTGGCCGGCGCGCTCCACCACGCGGAGCCCATGCCGTTGGTCTGGTACCAGAGGCGCACGTCCGCGCCGTCCGCGATCGGCGGCGATGTGTAGCCCTTGAGGTTGACGGCGAGATCGACCGTCGAACCGTGCGGCACAGGCTTGATCGGGTACGGCGGCATCCCCGGAGAGTTGGTCCACGCCACGGGGACGGCGGCGATTGCGGCGAGCTGCAGGGCGGCTGCAAGGGTCGTTGCAAGGGGTTTGTAGTGGGGTTTCATGTCTATTCCTTTTATTTGTTTTCTACCTTTCAGCCGCGACAGCGGTCAGCGCGCCAGTCACAAGAATTGCCTTGATGTTCGTCATGGCGTCGACTAGGCTTTTTCCAACTGTATGATCTGCCTCTGCAACCAATCTACGTCTATCGACAATCCGCGTTGATTCCATTTCAGCCCGTCGCCCAGAAGCCCGCTGTCGCCCTTCTTCACGAACTGTCCCGAAAGGTCATTCGTTATCGCGCTTGCAAGCGCGGTAGCGTTGATGCCGAACGAAAGATACGACGCTTCGCCAGCACCTTCAACCGTCACCCTGATAACGTCGTTAGGCGAATGAAACTTCGTCAGCATATTCGCGACCTCGTTCAACCACGACACGGGTATCATCAAAACCGCTCTCTTGCCTGTGAATTTTGACGGCATTGAAAATCCTCCTTTATGAAGTTGTCACTTGATACGTGATTTCGCTTGCGGAAACCACGTAATATCCGTTCCCCATAGGGCGAGACGTGGCCGAAATGTCAGTAGCCGCCGTAGCTCCGTCCGTTCCGCCGCCGCGCACTTGGATATTCTTGTAAGTAGTTCCACCCGTTCCCCACGACACGACAACGCGAACGTCTATCACACGAGAGCCGTTGGACGCTACTGCGTCTACCTTCGCGGCCGCCTCGCTTGCGGTCATGTAGCGATATTCCCTCACCACCGAAGTCGTGTTCTGGTAAACGGGCGTATTTCTGTCGTATGCGACCAGCACCTTCTGCTTGTTCGTGGAGACAACCATGCCGTTCTTCGCCTCGTTCGGCGGACACGGTATGAAGGCCGGATTCATGTCTCTGGCGTATGTGTTGTACTGCGGGCAGAAGTAGATTATTGTGTCAACCGTCACCCTGTAGCCGTCCGCCTCGTTCGCCCTTGCGTTGCCGACCTCTACCTTGCGCCCTGCGCCTGTTGCGTTTACGCCGGAAATTGCCGTCGGGTACGTCACGGAGTCGCTAGTCCATGTGCCAGTACCGTTTCCGCCTTTCTTGTACCCCATTTTCAGCGTTCCAGAAGCCGCCGGGCCATACGTGCATTGGCAAGTGTGTATCTCGCCGTCCTTGTCGAGGCCGTACATATCCCAGACTACGGAAGTGTCCTCCTGCAAGTACAATGCAAGCCACTCCGAAAGGTCTAGCGTGATTCCCCGTATCTCCACGGTTTCGTGGTCGTATTCTTGCTTGCACGAGATTCCGTTTTTGGAATAAACGGTTTCTATTGGATGCGTGTGTGATAGCGGCACTACGTGCATTCGGTCCTTCAACCACGCAAGCACGCTCTTCGCCGCCGCGTTTGTGTCGGCGGTCACACCAGCACCGCTCTTCGCGTCCGCTTTAGAAAGCCACGCCATGTCATACGCCTCCTTCCTCGAACGCCGCCTCGATCGTTTCGAGGGCCTCGGCGGCGCGGCGCGTGTTCTCCGCCGTTTCCGCCACGGCGCGCTGCGCGGAGGCCTCCTCCTCGCGGGCGAGGGCGACTCGACGCACGGCCTCCTGGTCGAGCGAGAGATCCTTCGCCTCGCGCCAGTCGCGGCGGAACTTGAGCTTGTCGAAATCCTTCTCGAATTGCGCCTGCGCGGCGGCGTCCGCCTTTTCCTCTTCCAGCTGCGCGCGCAGCGAGTCCTTGTCGCGGTACCAGCCCCAGGCGCGGTCGACGGCCTGCTTCGCGGCCGCGAGGCGCTGCTGCGCGGCCGTCTCGGCCTCCGTCGCCTCGCGCAGGTCGCGGAGCCTGGTGTCCTTCACGACCTTCGCCGCCGCGAGCTGGGCCGACTTGACCTCTTCCGCCGCCTCGATCGCCTTCTCCTTGATTTCCTCGATCTCCTTCTTCTCCGCCTCGTCGACCTCGGCCCACGCCTCGTTCAGCTCGGCCTGGAGTTCGGCGGCGTCGGCGTACTGCGCGGCCTTCTCCTTCACGTCGAGGGCCGCGCGCCGGTCTTCGGCGTCTTCGATCTTGAGTTTCAGGTCGGCGATCCTTTCGTCGGCCTTCTTGGCCTCTTCGAGCGCGCTGTCCGCGGTTTCGCTCCACCTTTGCGCGTTTTGCAGGTCTTTGTCGCGCCCCAGGTCGCCGTTTGTCTTCCACCAGTTCCAAAACCCGATGCCGCCTTTCGCTTTATTGCCTGCCGAAGATGCGCGGCGGACGGCGTCCTCCGCCTGCGCCATGTATTCGTCCTTGCTTCCTTCCGCTTCTACCAGCTCCTCCTTCATCCGCTTGATGTCCTCGTCCAGCTTCTCGCGTTCAAGACGGCGCTGCTCGGCGGAAATCTCGCGGGCGTTGTGCGCTTCGGTCGACTTGTACCGCGTCTCGATGTCCTTGCGCTCCTTGTCGGTCTTCGCGAGTGCCAGTTCCTGCGCCTTCGCGAACTCGTTGTACGCCTTCGTGAGGGCCTCAAGTGACGAGACTTCCCGGTTCTGTGCTTCGAAGATGGCATCTGTCTCCTTCCTCGCCCGCTCCATTGACGCCGCAAAGTCGGCCGAGTTCTTCTTCATCGTCTCAAGTGTCGCGGCGGTGTTGTCGAGCTTGATTTTCTCTGTCCGCTGCGCGGCCTTGTCGAAGTGATCGACGAGAGAAGAGACGGCCTTCACGAGCGCCATGACGAGTGCGGCGTAGAGCGAGAACTGCATCATTGACATGTGCACGCCCTTGAGCCGCGTGACGAGTCCCGCCATCTGCTGCCCGAGCGCCTGGAAGTTGCCGGAGAGCGCGGCCGTGATCGCAGACATCGGCGAGAAGCCGGCCTTGAAGTCCTTCGCGACCTTTTCTGAGGCCTTCGACGCGTTCTCGGCGCCCTTGTTGACGGTCTCGGTGGCGGACTGCACGCCGGGGCCGGTGTTGTCCTTGGCGGTGATCTCGTACTCGACGCCCTGCTTCAGCTCAGCCATTCGCGCCACCTCCTTCGGACGGCGGCGCGGGATGCGCCGCCCTACCATCCTTGACGCGCTTCTCGATGGCTGCGGCGGCGAGGCGGAGCGCCGTCATGGCGTCGTCGAGCTCGTCCTGCAGGTGGCCGCCGCCACCGGCGCGCGCGGAGTAGGCGCGTGCGAATTCGTGGAGGTCGTTGTAGACGAGGATGGCGTAGGCGCCGCTGCGCTTCCACAGCCACTCCTGCGCGGGAATGCCGGTCTGCGACTCGAGCCGTGCGCAGAGCGAGGCCCAGTCGGCCGCCGCGGCGGACGCCTCCGCCCTGCGCGGGCGGGCGTTCGCCCGGACGCCGAGAACGACGTCGATCGCGCGGTTGACCTCCTCCGGCGTGGCGTGGATCGTGCGCATCGTCGCGCGCACGGCGCGCATGACTTTCTCCTCTGTGTCGAGCTCGGCGAACGCCTCCGGCTCGCGCGAATGCACGAGCGCGTGGATCATCGCGAGGCGGTAGCGGGGCGACGTCCCGCCGCCCAGCATCTTCTCCACCTCGTCGAGCCACACGCTCGCGCCGATCGTCAGCTTCCAGAACCAGACGCCCTCGCAGACGCGGACGGGGAATCCCGCCGAGTCCGCGTTCACTTCGCGGAACGGGTCGGCGCACCGGCGGGCCGCCTCGGCGAGGCCGTACAGCTCGGCTGGCGTGACGTCCGCGAGCTCCACGCCCTGCTTGTGCAGTTGCTGGAGCGCCTTCGCGTAGTGCATCTGGCCGGTGATCTTCATTTACGAGCCGGAGCTTTCGCTAGCGGCGGCGATGTCCGCGTCGTTGGAGATGTGGTGGATGAGGTTGAGGGACGTCGTGGTGGCCGCCGTGTTCGAGGGTGTCTTCGCCTTCTGGTCGTTCGTCCACGCGGCGTCGATCTCGAGGTCGTCCGCCGTGGCGTCGCCGGTCAGCTCGACGGAGAGCGTCTCCACGCCGTCGTGGTTCTCGCCCGCGAGCTGCGAGCCGTCGCGCCCCGGCTCGTCGATGTGCGACACCTGGAGCGTGTAGGTGGCGGACCGGAAGTCCACGGTGGCGCCGTTGGCGAGCGCGATCGCGCCGAGGTCGCCAGGCACGCCGAACGCCACCGCGTCGATCGCCACCGTGGCCGTGTAGGTGCGGCACGAGCCGTCCGCATGCGGGTTGCCGTTATCGTGCCTGTGGGCGTTCACGGTCATCTTCGGCTTGATCTGGTCCCGCCCCCACTGGATCTGTATGGAGTCGATGTGCCATCCCTCGCTGACGAGTCCGCCCTTGGGGATGGTGATCGTGCCCGTGTCGAGGTTGTTGACGAACGTCCACGACCAGGACGTGCGCTTGCCGTGCGTGGCGTGGCGGAGCTCGTCGCCGTGCTGGCCGAGCTCGTTCGCGTAGTTATCGGCCGTCTGCTTCGGACCGCACGTCTGGAAATCCCAGTCCGCGCCCACCGTGATGGGGCAGGTCGGGTTGAAGAATTCTACTGTTCCGTGTGCCATTTCGTTTTTCCTTTCAGTTTGTTTTCATCGTGCGGCCGGTGAGGCGTACGGTCGCCGTGTCCTCGGCGTCGCACGACATCTCGGCCGTGTTCACGTAGTAGGTGCGCCCGCCGAACGCGAACGGCGCGCCGATCTCCGGCAGGTCTTCCTCGCTCTGCGTGGTGACGGTGCATTCGAGGCTGACCGTCCAGTGCCTGTCGCGCGTGCCGAGGTAGCGGGCGTCGCCGTCGCGCCCCGGCTCGTACGCGCTCACGCCGCCCCGCGCGACGGTCTTCTTCGTGACCTCGCCGAGGATCGTGGCGTCGCCGATGCCCCAGCTCACCGCGTTCGCCGGGTCGAGCGCGACCGGCGCGACGAGGCTCACCGTCATCCGGTAGTCGCCGTCGTCCGCGTCGGACCGCTGCATGTCAACGTAGATGAGGCGCCGCCCGCAGACCTCGCGCCAGTGAAGCGCGTCCATCGTGGCCTCGGCAACCGACGAGACTGTGGGGCCGTCCTTCCCCGGCTTGCGGTTCAGCTTCGGGTTCTCGAACACGCTGATCTCGATCGACAGGTCCCCGGCGGTGGACGCCCCCGTGCCGGTCTTCCGCCGGTGTCCGCTTGCTGCCACGAGCACGAGGACCCCCAGCCTTCCGAGCGCCTTCTTCACCTCGGCGGACGGATCGCAACGGTCCTCGGCGACCACGCGGACGCCGGAAGACGCGCTGAAGACCTCCTGCAGGGTCTTTACAATCGCGTTGCAGATGTCGAGCTGGCGGCTCATGCGGTCCTCCGCGAGAGTTCGTATTTGACGTAGGCGGCGCACGCCTTGTTGATGGCGGCCGAGACGGCCTCGTCGCTCGGGAGCAGCGTGCGGTCCTGGCGCACCACCACGCGCTTCTTGAGCGCGTAGAGCGGTTCGGCCTCGCTTCCGTTCCGGCTGCCCATCAGGACGTCGTGCCCCTTCGGGCGGAAGATCTGCCACCCCATGCGCGCGAGCTCGCGCACGCGGTGCCCGTAGGCGGCCGCCGAGACCGGGATGGTGAGCGCCTTTGCGTTGACCGGCTTGATCTCGAGGTCGCGGAACGCGCGCGCGATGCCGGCGATCGGCACGCGCACGGTCGCGCGGTCGGCGGTGGCGTGGCTCGTCACGCGCGCCGCGCCCTTTTCCAGGTGGCCCGTGGGACGGGCATCCAGGCGCGACGCCGTGCGGTGGCGCACGGACGACTCCCGGCGGATGTGCCGGGCGACTTCGATCTGGAGCGCCGTCGCGCCCACGCCGAGGATGGCGCGGCGCCAGGCGGGCCCGAGGTCGGAGAGCATGCCCAGCAGCTTCGGGTGGATGCGCGCGGTGACGTTGAGCGTGACCATCAGGCAACTCCTTTCGCGATCTCGTCGTAGTCGAATCCCCACTGCTCGGCCGCGCGCGCCAGTTCCTCGCGGTCGGGCGCGAGCGACTGCGCGGCGGGCGCGGGCGCGCCGGCGGGATCAAGCCCCAGCGACTCGCACTCCTCGCGCGAAACGTCCGCCCAGCCCATCCCGCTGTTGTATGCGAACGGGGGGTAGGGATTGAGGAGCGTGTCGTGGAACCCGCCGGCGCCCTCGCCGAGCGCCTGCCACACGGGCGAGCCCTTCAGGGCGACCATGCGCCCGTAGTCGCGGCTGACGCCCTCGAAGCCGACGGCGCGCGCGGCGGCGTCCCACCGCTGCGGCCAGTCGCCGCGCGGCATGGCGCGCCCCTCGAGCCGCACGAGCTCCCACGCCGGCCACATCTCCAGCACGGCGGGCGTCTGCTCGGAGAGCCGGGCGACGCTCGCCGCCATCTGCGTCTGCGTGTCGATGACGAGGTTGAGGCGAGCGAGGCTCGCGTGATTGGCGATGCCGCCGCCGTCCTGGGGCGAGAGGCCCATGCGCTCGAGGATGCCGCCGAGCATGTCTCGGGCCGTGGCCTGCGAGATGCGCCCGTTGAGCATCTGCGCGCAGACGTCGCGGATTCGCGCCAGATAGCGCGCCGACTCCATCCGCGCGGAGACAATGCTGCGCCTGAGGATGTCGCGGGCGACCTGCTCGCGGTACTCCGCGCTTCCGAGCGAGGTCGGCAGCAGTTCCTTGATGCGGATGATGTCGGCGGCGTCCATGGTCTTACAGGCCCTCCAGTTTTTCGGCCGTCACGCGCGGGCGCGTCTCGGCCACCACCTCGATCGCGGGGCCGCTCGTCGCCTCCGTGCCGTCGCTGCCGTACGATTCCGGCGTGATCTCGCCGTTGGCGATCTTCGCGAAGTACGCCTCCGCGCTCTCGCGGGCCTTCTGGCGCGGCTCGCTCACGGGGAGCGAGAACCGCTTCAGGAGATCCACCACGAGATAGTCCATCGCCTTCGAGACCGTGCCGGACGGTATCTCGAACGGCAGGGGCGACATCCGCACCTTGCCGTTCGAGCGCAGCGCGTCCCGCACGTAGTCGCACGTGCGCTCGACGAGTCGCCGCACCACGTCCGCCGAGAAGCCGGCGGACTGGGAGTAGGCGTCCGCCTCCTCCAGGGAGAGGGTCGCCGCGATGTCGTCTTCGTCCGGGACGCGCCACATGGCCTTGGCTCCTTAGGACACCGTGATCTTGCCGATGCCGAGCGAGGACGTGATCGCGACCAGCGACTGGTGCGCCACCGTGATGTCGATGAACGCGGCCTTCTCCTCGCGGAACACCGCGAAGTCCTGGCCGTTCACCTTCGTGACGAAGCGCTTGATGTTCGACGGGTCGTCCTTCACGCCGCTCGTCTGCGCGTTGAAGAGCAGCACCAGGTTGTTCGAGAGCAGCGTGGACTTGCCGCTCGCGCCCTGGTAGCGCTCGTTGCAGACGTTGACCGAGTCGACGGCGGCGAGGCCGGCGACCTGCTCGGGCGTGAGCAGGGCGGACGCGGCGACGCTGCTGTTCGACGCGGCGCGGAGCGTCGTGAAGCGCTTGATCCACGCGGTCGAGCCGAACCAGATGCGGTTCGGAAGGAGCCCCGCGTCGTCCGCAAGCGTCTGGAGGTGCAGCAGCAGGTCGGAGTCGGCGTCGCGGGCGCTGTCGCCCGTTCCCCAGGTCTTGGAGATGGCGTTGCCGCCCGTGGCCGCGCCCGAGAGGCCCGTGAACGCGCGGACGATATCGCCGCGGATGAGGAGCGTCTTCACGTAGGCGACGGCGTCCTGCTCGGCCTGCGGGTTGTCGTTGGCCTCGTCGCGGTCGATGCGAATGGTGAGGCCCTTCGAGACCGTGTGCGCGTCGACGGTCGTGCCCTGCACGGTCACGCGCTTGAAGTCGGCGCCGATCGCGCGCACGTCCTCGTCGTTCTCGACGGAGGCGAACGCCTTGGCGTTGTCCATCTTCTTGAACGAGAAGCGCTTCGGGACGACGATCGGCTCGCCGGTGAGCGTGCGCAGCGTCGCCTCGAGCTTGCCGTCAGGCGACTTCCAGCCGACGGAGAACTGCGTGAGCGCCTCGGAGAGGAACTGGTTGTCGACCGCGCCCTCGTTGGCGAGGAACACCTGGCCGGGCTTTGCCGCCGCGCCGGATGCGAGAATGTTGAACGGATTCGTGTTCATTGTGCTTTGCCTTTCGTTTTCAGGTTAGCTGATCTTGGTGACTGCCGGGAGGCCGACCATGCACTCGATGAGGTCGCCGCTCGCGGTGGCGGCCTCGAGCGCGTAGCCGTACTGCAGCGTGCCGGCCGTGGAGACGGTCGTGCCGAGGCACGAGACGGAGCCGCCCTGCGCGACTGCGCCACCCGCCTTGACGATGACGGTGTCGCCGCTCGTGAGCAGCTGCACCGGGATGAGGTCGCCGCTCGCGGCGGCGCTGTCGAGGGCCACGCCGATGCACACGTCCGTGGCGGCGGCGGCCTTCACGACCTTGCCGGACGAGAACTTGACGAACTCGCCCTTGGCGATTGCGGCTCCGGCCGTGAACGTGGCCTTGCCGTTGGGGGTGATTGCTTTCATTTCGTTTTTCCTTTTAGTGGTTAGTTGTTAGTTGTTCGTGGTCAGTAGGCACTAGGCACTAAGCACTAGGCACTATTTCACCTCGGGATGTTCCTTCATCACCTCGGCGAACGCCGCCGTGTAGGTCATGCCGGGACGCTTCGCCATGCGCTCGTTCGCGAGCGCGACGAGATCGACCGCGCCGGACTTGCCGGGCGTCTGCTTCACCGCGCTCTCGGTCTTCAGCGGCTTCTCGTTCGCGAGCGCGGCGCGCCCTGCGGCGAAGTCGTCCGTGAGGCGCTTCTCCCACGCGGCGCGTCCGGCCACGCTGATGCGGCCCTCGGCGATCGCCTGGTCCAGG
>Ga0265301_10005656_pt1 | contig 12213 bp, 8 predicted proteins | sample AusTroGonzalo_MG_2_FD_193488 | JGI IMG/M metagenome (GOLD analysis project Ga0265301, IMG submission 193488) | Bovine rumen microbial communities from tropical cattle in Woodstock, Queensland, Australia - Gonzalo_04 | ecosystem: Host-associated > Mammals > Digestive system > Stomach > Rumen ...
TAAAGTCCTGCAGCAGCGGCAGGAGGACTTCAGCCAGCAGAGCCGGAAGCAGATTGGCGACATACTTCTTCCGCTCAACGAACGTATCAAGGATTTCCGTGAGCAGGTGGCCAATGCTTTCAACCAGGAGACGCGTGAGAAAGCCTCATTGCAAGCCGAACTCAAGCAACTCATTGAACTCAATCAGACTCTTTCTAAGGATGCCACCAACCTAACACATGCTCTCAAGGGCGATGTGAAAAAGCAGGGGAACTGGGGCGAGTTTATTCTGGAGAAGGTGCTTGAAGCATCCGGTCTGCGCAAAGGCATAGAGTATGACCGCGAGGTGGTGGTGCACGGCGTTGAGGGCGACACGCTGCGCCCGGATGTCATCATACGCATGCCGGATAACAAACACATCATCGTTGACTCCAAAGTCTCGCTCGTCGCATACGAGCAGTTGCAGCATGCCGAGACAGAAGACCAGTACAAAACGCTCCTCAAAGCGCATACAGAGTCACTCAAACAGCATGTCAAGGAATTGTACGACAAGCAGTACCAGCGTGCCACGGGCCTGAATACGCCGGATTTTGTGCTGATGTTCGTGCCCATCGAAGCCTCATACAGCGTTGCCATCCAGGCCGATAGTTCGCTTTACGACTATGCCTTGGAACGTAAAATAGTTATTGTCAGTCCCACAACCCTGCTCGCCACATTGCACACCATCAGTTATGTCTGGAAACAGGATAACCAGAGCAAGAACGCGCAGGAGATAGCCCGGCTCGCCGGCGCGATGTATGACAAACTGTGCAGCATGACCGAGGACTTCCAGAAAGTACAGAGGAGTCTTGACGCGGCGCAGAAATCGTATAGTGAAACGTATAAGAAACTGGCGGAAGGCAACGGAAACGTGCTGCGTACAGCCGATAAGATTCGTGAACTGGGAGCCAAAGCCAGCAAATCACTCCCACAGCAGATTGCAGAGGAGTAGGGTGTACCCGTGACCCGGATACCTGTCCTTGCAAATCAATCCCCCAAAGTTCCGTTTGTACTTTGGGGGATTGGTTTCTTCTATTGTACTCTTGCTCCTGTGGCGTTGTATTGTGTGCCGTCAGGCAGGATGATGTATAGGTGACCGTTTGATATATGTTTTTTCGTCTTTTGATGACCGTCTGTCGTCAGACTGTTGACTGCCGAAGCTGTTTCTGCACATGTGACCTTGACCTGCAGGTTCTTTATTTCCCATGTTGAAGAATTGGTGGCATCGGCAGGTACGTTGTACTTGAAGCCGAACACGGTGCTCTTGCCTACTGTTGATACAGGTACATCAATGTCACTGTGGACAAATACCCAGTTCTTGCCGCTTGGATATACAGGTATTGTCAGTTGGGTCCAGTTGGAGTTTTCTATGTCGCTGAAGTTGTCCGTTACCCATAAGGTCTGTTGGGCCTGCATGTCGTTGGCATAGCCGATGGTGTGGTCAAATGACAATGTTACTGTCTTTGCCTTCGACATGTCATATATCGGTGTCAGCAACCAGTCTTCACCGCCTTTGTCGTTGCAGGTGGCACCGTAACTGCTTTGGTAGCGCCAGTTATACTGGCCGCTGAGGCTGAATGCTTTCATCTCGCCTAACCCTGTACCGCCGGTAGGAAGGTACGTTTCTTCTATTTCTTCGCATTCGGTTGTTTCTGCACTGGACAGATTGATACCTACGACATACGGGTCATGGTCAGAGTAGCGGTGATTGTAATTTGCTGACGCATCTGCACCGCACGATGTGGATATGTGGAACATACCGGCACCTGTTATCTGTTCAGCCATGCTGCTGTTGGCATATACGTGGTCAATCAGTTCGCCACCGTTGTAGCAATGTGAGTAGGCTGAAGGTTCATACTTGAGCAGTTGTTCCGTATAGCCGGCATTCTCGATTATGTTCAGAGGCTCTTCACCTGTTTCGCAGTTGAGATCTCCCACAATCAGTATATCCTTGTCAAGGGCTTTGCTCGGCAGGTTCTCCACCAGTTGCGTAGCGTTGGTCACACGTATGGAGTTTCCTTGGTCTTCCGCATTGCCGGCTTTCGACTTGAAGTGGTTCATGGACAGGGTGAACCGTTCGCCCGAACTCAGTTCTTCAAAGGTCTGTACGCGCATCGTGTTGCAGTAGTAGAATGCTGAATATGCAGCTACACTGCTTCCGATGGTTTTGACTTTGTCGTTCCTGTATATAAAGCCTGACTTGAGGTTGTTGTCATACGAATCCCATGCTTCATTTATTTCATCCGCTACGTATGAATACGTGGTGCTGTTTGTTATCTTGTTCAGACTGTCAACCAACTGACGAAGGATGATATCCTGCGCCTCCAGTTCGCAGAAAGCGTAGATGTCGGCATCTACCCATAGTATGGCGTCGGTAATCTTGCGGGTCTTTTCCGCAAATTCTGCAGCCGTGTATTTGCCGCGACCGGTATTGTAGTTATAGTAGTAGTTCAGCAAGTTCTGTGCACATACTTTCAATCGTCCGTCACCAACGTCAGGCAGGGCCACCGGCGGTGCGCTTACTCCTTGGCAGGTACCGGTTATATGCAGGTTCTTTACTTCCCATGTGCCGTTTATTTCGGATGTGCTTGTGTATTTGAAGCAGAACACGGTGCGTGCTCCTACATACGAAATGGGCACGTTTATGCTGACGTTCACAAATGTCCAGTCATTATTTGTCGCGTATGGCGATATAGTTACCTGTTTCCAACTTGTTGCAGCGTAACTGCCTTTGTAATTGTCGGTTACCCAAAGGGTGTAGTCGGATGAAGGCTGGTTGGCATATCGGTGGGTATGTGTGAATGCGATGGTCACGCCGTCTGTTCCGGAAAGGTCCAGAACAGGTGTAAGCAGATGCCCCTCGCCACCGTTCTGTTCACGAGCCTTGGCGTAGTTGTGCGAATCCCACACCCATATGCCGTCGCTGGTCATATCGCCTAAGCCGTTTGTCAGGTAGGTGACGGATACGGGTTGGCAAGTGGACGCGTGCAGCGTGTTCAGGGTGAACAAGCATACGACAACGCTTGCTGTCAGTAAGAGTTTGTTATTCATGGATATAGTATGGATTGTGTTTGGCCTGTTCGGACAACTCGTGTAAATTTATTTGAGGTAGTACGAAACGGTTGTTACTACGCGCACGTGTTTGATCCACGGCTGGTTGGCGTCTGACTCAACGGTGAATTGACCTTGGTTGGCCTGTTTGATGCTGCCCAGACGGCACTGTGCATCTTCGGCGAATTTCAGGGCTACCTGGCGGGCGTTCTGTGTGGCTTCCTGTACCATTTCGGGTTTGATATCTGTCAGACCGTTGTATTGGAAGTCGGTGTTCCAGTCATACGACTGCAATATGACACCTTTCTTCAGCAATTCGCTTTGGCAGCCTTGGCAGGCTATCACGCGTTCCACGTCAGGCGTAGATATAATCAGCGATGTACGCATACTGTAGTGATACTCCGGACGGTGCTCGTAGTACCCTGACCAGTTGTCGTCAATCGATACGTTGCCGCGGGTCATGTCACTTGCCTTGAAGCCTTTTTCAATAAAGAAATCCTTTGCTGTCTGCTCGATGCGGCTGAGGTCGTCATACAATGAACTGATGTCATTGCCGCGGACAGCAAAATCCAGTGGCCAGACTACAAAATCTGCCTGGACATCGCGAGTTGATAGACCTTTTACCAGTACGGCGCGGTCTTTTGAGGCCATCTGGTGAATACCGAAATAGATAAACAGTCCCGCCAGTGCTAAACCTGTTGCGAGGATGATGGATGATAGAATGGGTTTATTCATAATGATAATTGTTTATAGTCTTCTTATCGCAGCCAGATGATGGCTGTATGCCTGGCGCTCTGCACTCCAGATGCCGCGTTCGTCAATACGCTCGATCTTCACGCGGCCTGAACAGTGCAGGACGCGCTCCGCATCCAGCAGTAGCCCGACATGGATGATGCGTGTGTTGTTCGTGCAGTTGTGAGGCAGTGTACCCTCACAGTTCGGATCGGCATGGTCGAAGAACACCAGGTCACCGGCTTGGGCGTCCTTCAGCTGCTTGACTTCTGTGCCGCACTTCGCTTGTTGCGATGCGTTGCGGGGCAGGTCTGTTCCGAATAGGCTCATTACTGTCTGCGTCAAACCTGAGCAATCCAGACCTAAGGCGTTCTTGCCGCCCCACAGGTAGGGAGTATTGAGCAGGAAACGTGTTACCTGCATCAGCGTGTTCGCGTTTAGTGGCAATGGCTGTTCGGCTACGGAAGCACTGTCTATCCGGAATGTCACTCCCAGTACCTCGAACTGACCGTTCGTGTAGTTAGGCAGACGGGTGCCTAAAGTCAGAGGAATGGTTTGCTGGTTGTTTTCGCTCACGGCATATGTCATGGGCATTTTTACGCGTGCCCGGCCCGAGGACAATGCCGCGCTATGCGCGGTGTACTCTTCATCCGACATCGGGGTAATCATGATGGCGTCAACGTATCCTTCTTCGCCGTCCGCCTCATTGCGTATCTTATACCAGCGGGGTAGTGTTTCTGTTATCTGACATACCTCACCGAACAGAAGTTGTGTCTCTTGCTCTGCACCCTCGCGCGGCTCAAGCCGCACAGGCACTACACTGTGTAATACGATTGCGTGCATTTGTGTATGTGTGTTTTCCTTGATTTCAAATCTTGTTCTGGGCATGTTTTGGTTTTCTGCAGGGCAAGTTATGGCTACCATTACGACCGAGGCTAAAGCACAAATATGCCGGATGAAAACGGAACGGTTTACCATACTTCGTTGGTATTGCCGTTAGGATTATGCGGATAGTCTATGGTGTAGTGCAGTCCGCGGCTCTCTTTCCGCTCCAGTGCCTGGCGCGTAATCAGATATCCCACGTTGATCATGTTCCTTAACTCGCAGATGTCCTTTGTCGGCTTTACGCGCTTGAATAGGTCTTCCGTCTCTTCGTACAGCAGATCCAGTCGTTCCCAAGCCCGTCTCAATCGGAGGTCGGAACGAACGATACCTACATAGGTGGACATGATTTGTCCTACTTCCTTCATGTCTTGCGATATGAGCACTTGCTCCTCGTTGCTCATTGTCCCTTCGTCATTCCAGTCGGGTACACGGTCATTGAAGCTGTATAGCTCTATCATGCTCAGACTGTGCTTGGCTGCTGCGTCGGCATATACAACGGCCTCAATCAGTGAGTTGCTTGCCAGGCGGTTGCCACCGTGTAGGCCGGTGCAGCTGCATTCGCCCACGGCGTAGAGCCGGTGAATGGTTGACTGGCCGTCAAGGTCCACTTTGATGCCTCCGCACATGTAGTGTGCGCATGGGGCAACGGGAATAAAATCCTTGGTTATGTCAATGCCTATACTCAGGCACTTGGCGTATATGTTCGGGAAGTGGCGTTTCGTTTCTTCTGCATCCTTGTGTGTCACGTCCAGACATACATGGTCAATGCCGTGTATCTTCATTTCGTTGTCTATCGCGCGGGCTACTATGTCACGCGGAGCAAGAGACAGACGCGGGTCGTACTTCTGCATGAACTCCTCGCCGTTCGGCAATCGCAGTATGCCTCCGTAGCCGCGCATGGCTTCGGTGATCAGGTAGGCGGGGTGTGTCTCCCCCGGGTTGTATAGTGCTGTGGGGTGGAACTGCACGAACTCCATGTCCTTGATCAGGCCTTTTGCACGGTGGACCATCGCTATGCCGTCGCCTGTTGCAATGTTCGGATTGGTGGTGGTGGCATATACTGCTCCTGTTCCGCCGGTCGCAATCAGCGTAATACGGCTCAGGTATGTGTCAATCTTGCCGGTCTCAGGGTCAATGATGTATGCGCCATAGCACTCCTTGTCCGGTGTGCGGTGGGTAACGCGTACGCCTAAATGGTGCTGGGTGATTATTTCTACGGCAAAATGGTTCTCCAGTACGTCTATGTAGGGATTATGGCGTACAGCCTCCATCAGTCCGCGTTGTATCTCTGCACCGGTATCGTCGGCATGGTGAAGTATACGGAACTCCGAATGCCCTCCCTCGCGGTGAAGGTCAAACTGCCCTTCTGCATTCTTGTCGAAGTTCACGCCCCACTGTACCAGCTCTTGTATCTGTTCGGGCGCATGGCGTACCACCTGTTCTACGGCCGCCGGGTCACTTATCCAGTCACCCGCAACCATGGTGTCGTGGATGTGTTTCTCAAAGTCATCCACCAGCAGGTTCGTTACCGATGCAATACCGCCTTGTGCTTTGGCGGTGTTGGCTTCGTCCAGAGTCGTTTTGCAGCACAGCGCAATCTTGTATTTCTGTGCTCGTGCCACTTTTAGCGCAAAACTCATGCCGGCTACGCCGCCGCCTATTATCAGAAAGTCGTATTTGTGTGTCATAAGCCTAAAAAAAGTAAGCCATGTATGGCTTACCCTTTGTAATACATGTTATTGTTAATGTAAGCTTGCCTCGTAGGCCGCTGCATCCATCAGACTGTCGAGCTCGCTCGGGTCTGACAGACGGACGCGTATCATCCAACCTGCTCCGTACGGGTCTTCGTTCACCAGTTCAGGATGGTCTTCAAGCTCGGCATTGAGTTCCAGAACTTCACCGCTTGCGGGCATGTTCAGGTCTGAAACGGTTTTCACTGCCTCTACCGAACCGAATACTTCGCCTTGGGCTACTGTTTCGCCTATGGTCGGAACATCTACAAATACGATTTCGCCTAATTCCGATTGAGCGTAATCGGTGATTCCTACCAATGCTTCCTCACCCTCAACGCGTATCCATTCGTGCTCCGAGGTATATAGAACTGAATTTGGGAAATTCATAATACTTTATTTTTATTTGTTTTGTCTTTGTTGTATACGCACATGCTTTAATTAATTATGCGCACATGCGTGCTCTTGCGCACGCGAACGATTCACTTGTTCGGTAATTACTTGCTGCCTTGGCGCGGACCGGATGCTATCTGGTCGCCGATAGTGGACATGGCGCAACGGAAGCCGAGCGTACTCTTGCTCTTGTTGGCATCCAGGTAGCGGCGTGACGACGGGTGTAGCCAATATACGCGGTCGTTCCATGAGCCGCCTTTATATACGCGCGTGTTCACAGTGATCTTCGGTGCGTATATGTCAGTCGGGTCAATTCTCCGCTGCTCGTTGTTGGAGGCACGTTCTTCGCCATCGCCATCTCCGCTCTCCTCATCTTCGTCTTCGTTACCTTCGCCTCCATCCTCTTCCTTTCCTTCTTCTTCGTTATTCTCCTCCTCCTCCTCTTCTTCTTCCTCTTCCTCATCGCTTTCGCCGCCGGTATTGTTTCCTTCCGTAGCGGCAAAATCTTTCAGATAGAGAGCTCCGAGTGTGTCAAGCGGGAATTCAGTCTGAATCATCGAAGCAAAGTCGCCGTCCAGGTAGTCGCGCTTGTCATCTTCGTCGCTTTCCCATGTAACGTCAATACAGCCGCGTAAGTTCAAGACATAATTGCCGTTCTCGTCTTTCTTGGCGCGGGTGTAGATGTTACCACGGAAGGAGTTGTACTCGGTCACGTCCTGATACGTGGTCTCACGATATACGTCCATTACCCATTCGTTCACGTTGCCTGCCATGTTGTACAGTCCGAAGTCGTTCGGAGCGAACGCATCCACAGGGTTGGTGATTACGTATCCGTCATTCAGCATGCCGGATACACCCATCATGTCACCCTTGCCGCGAACAAAGTTCGCCTGCATCATACCCATGTTCTGCTTGCTCAAATCACGTGGGTGATAACCCGACCAGGGATATACCTTGCCTTCGATGGTCAGACCGTCTGTGCCGGCTATAGGCGCAAACGCGGCAAACTCCCATTCAGCCTCCGTCGGCAGACGGTAACCGATTACCAGTATTCCGTCCGAACGGTCCACCTTGCGCGGATTGCCCCATGCGTCGCGGAACTTCTTGCTGCGGCGGTTAGGATCGGGATTAACGGGATTGTAATCCTTGTAAACAAGGTATTTCTCCGTATTGAACACGAACTTGTCGCGAATCCACTCAATAGGTGCGTGATACTCGTCAACATGGATTGTATCTTCGCCCGAAATACTTACGATGGGCACTGCAACAGGCTTGTAACCGGGGTTCTCAGCCTCCCAGTCAGCAAGTTCAGTTTGTGGAATAGCACGCAGGAGGTCGAAGTTCGGGAACTCGATGGCTCCGGCCTGAACAAGTGCCAACTCGTTCACGCGGTCGGTACGCCATTGGCAGTACTCCATGGCCTGAGTCCAGCTCACACCAACTACAGGATAGAAGCTGAATGCCGGGTGACGCAGGTAGTTCTCTACGTAAGGCTCGTTATAAGCCAACTCGTCACGCCATACCAATGTATCGGGCAGGGTGGAACGAACCAGTCCGGGAGCTGCATAGCCGAATACCATCTCCATCCAATGCATATATTCGCGCCAGTTGAGGTTGGTAATCTCGTACTTGTCCATGTAGAACGAACTGACGGTCAGCGAACGACGGGCGTTGTCACGGGGAGCCGTAACGAACTCGTCTGTCTGACCGATGGCGAACGTTCCGCCTTGGATCGCTACCATTCCGATAGGATCCACATTGCCGACACCTTCTTTAGCCTCAAAGTTGGTGGTCTTTTTCTCATAATAGTTCCATCCCGTCGTGTTGGAATACTGTGTGTTCAAATCACCGTTTGACTTGCAGCCGCTCAATGCGGACAAAACCAACGTTACGACGATTGCAGATTGCACTACTTTTTTCATGTCTTGTTTTGGATATAATTATACCTGAAATTCAATTTTCCTTTTATCATGCGCGGGCACTACCCACGTACAGCCTGCAAAGATACAAAAAAAATACAAAATACACAAATTTTTTACGAAAAAAAAGTGAAAAATGTACATTTTCTTGGCAAAATGCTAATTTTTACAACTATTTTTTGCAAAAATATAGCAAAACACAAGTTTTTTTTGTATCTTTGTGCGCTAATTGCGCTGAACATGTGTCCGAACAACCGTACATTGCGTCTGGGGGACAGGCTGGTGGTGCTGAATAAGCCGCTGGTCATGGCCATTGTCAATGCCACGCCTGACAGCTTTTTTGCTGGCAGCCGGGCGTGTGACGAACCTTCACTGCGTGCCGCTTTCGAGCGCGTTGTGAGTGAGGGGGCGGACATTGTGGATATAGGTGCCTGCTCCACGCGTCCGGCGGTGCAGATGGATTCCGACGGTCTGGCGGACGAGCAGCAGGAGTGGATGCGTCTGCAGCTGGCGTTGGCAGTGGCACGGCAGATGGGCGTGAACCTCCCGCTGTCCGTTGATACCTTCCGCGCTTCTGTTGCGCGCCGCGCGATAGAGGAGTATGGCGTGTCGATAATCAACGACATATCCGGTGGTACGGATGAGATGTTCGACCTCTTGGCGGAGTATAATGTTGCTTACGTGCTGACCTACAACAGGTCCTTCGACGAGCATCGTACCGACAACTTGCTGTCTGATGCTCTTGCCTTCCTCACCCGCAGGGTGGATGAGCTTCATCGTCGCGGAGTGAGCGATGTGGTTGTTGACCCGGGTTTTGGTTTCGGTCAGACTGCGGACGAGAGTCTCTCTTTGCTTGCTGACCTCGGCGCACTCAAGCATACGGGCTGTCCGATACTTGTCGGTATATCGCGCAAACGCATGGCGTATGCGCCGCAGGGGCTTACGCCTGAGACTTGTCTTCCCCAAACGCTTCACCTCGAGCGCCAGGCGGTTGACAGGGGCGCAGACATCCTCCGTGTCCACGACGTCGCCCCCACGCATGAAATGCTCAAAAATCGTCAATAAATTGTCAATCGTCAATAAATCGTCAATCGTCAATCGTTAAATCGTCAATCACAATTATGTTTTTCGGGTTCAAAGATCTAATTGACATCTTGTTGGTAGCATTGCTGCTGTATGAGGCGTTCCGCCTGCTGCGCACATCCGGAGCGGTGAACCTGTTCTGGGGTATATTGGCCTACGTGGGGTTGTGGTTTTTTGTGTCGTTTGTCCTTCGTCTGGAACTTACCGGCGCAATCTTCAACTTCATCGGCAGTGCCGGCGCGGTGGCTCTGGTGGTCATCTTCCAGGAGGAGATACGCGGTATGTTCAATCGCATCGGTTCGCGTATGAGCAGTGCCCAGCAGATAGTGCGTTTCCGCCAGCAACAGGCTGACGACCGGCTCACTGACGAGCAGATTCATCAGATTGTTCTGGCTTGTGCGCACATGTCGGACAACAAGGTGGGGGCGCTCATCGTAATTGCTGAGGAGAACGATCTGGACGAGTACGAGCAGACCGGCGAGATTATCAACGCCGACATTTCCGCGCGCATGATTGAAAATATCTTCTTCAAGAACACCCCTTTGCACGACGGTGCGCTCATCATCCGCAACGGCCGTCTGCACTCGGCATCGTGTATCCTGCCCGTGTCTAAGAACCAGCATATACCCAAGTATTACGGTCTTCGCCACCGCGCCGCACTTGGTCTGACCGAGAAATCCGATGCTATATGTATCGTTGTCAGCGAGGAGAACGGCAAGATCAGCGTTGCGCAAGGTGGGAAGATCACGCTTATCAAACCCTTCGCTATCACTGATCTGCTCAAGCACAATCAATAAATCCTGAAATCTTCAAATAATAAAATATCATGTCATACAATCGTACATTAATAACAGCGGCACTGCCTTACGCCAACGGACCCGTGCATATCGGTCACTTGGCAGGTGTTTATGTGCCTGCCGACATCTACGCGCGTTACTTGCGTCTCAAGGGACAGAACGTCCTTTACGTCTGCGGTAGCGACGAGCATGGCGTGCCCGTAACCATTCGCGCACGTAAGGAAGGTATTACCACCCAGCAGGTTGTTGACCGCTACCACGAACTTATCAAGCGCTCGTTTGCCGACTTCGGTATATCGTTTGATATTTACTCGCGCACAACCTCGGCCATCCACCACAAACTGGCGTCGGACTACTTCCGCAAGCTCTACGACAACGGCAAGTTCATCGAGCAGACATCCGAGCAGTTCTACGATCCCGAGACCGGACATTTCCTCACCGACCGCAATATACGCGGCGAGTGTCCGCACTGCCACAGCCTTGGCGCCTACGGCGACCAGTGCGAGAAGTGCGGATCGACCCTCTCGCCCGAGGAACTGATCAACCCGTACAACGCCGAGACTGGCAATCCCCTTGTCAAGAAACCCACCTCCCACTGGTATCTGCCTCTGGATCAGTACCAGCAGTGGCTTGAGCAATGGATTCTTGAGGAGCACAAGGAGTGGCGTCCGAACGTGTACGGCCAGTGCAAGTCGTGGCTCGACGGCGGTCTGCGTCCCCGTGCCGTGACCCGCGACCTCGACTGGGGCATCCCCGTGCCTGTGGAGGGTGCGGATGGCAAGGTGCTCTACGTCTGGTTCGATGCGCCTATCGGATATATCTCCAACACCAAGGAGCTCTGCGACGCCCAGCCTGAGAAGTACGGCAGTTGGGAAACGTGGTGGAAGGACCCGTCAACCCGACTCATTCACTTCATCGGCAAGGACAATATTGTCTTCCACTGCATCGTCTTCCCGGCTATGCTCAAGGCGGAAGGCTCGTATATCCTGCCTGACAACGTGCCGTCCAACGAGTTCCTGAACCTCGAGGGTGACAAGATATCCACTTCCCGCAACTGGGCGGTGTGGCTCAACGAGTACCTTGACGATTTCCCCGGCAAGCAGGACGTGCTGCGCTATGTGCTCACCGCCAATGCACCCGAAACCAAGGACAACGATTTCACTTGGGCGGACTTCCAGGCGCGCAATAACAACGAACTCGTGGCTATCTACGGCAACTTCGTCAACCGCGCACTGGTCCTCACCGGCAAGTATTTCGACGGTAAGGTGCCCGCCTGCGGCACGCTGACCGATTATGACAACGAGGTGATTGCCCAAATGGCAAATTACAAATCACAAATCGAGAGTTTGCTCGAGGCCTTCCGTTTCCGCGACGCGCAGAAGGAAGCGATGAACCTCGCCCGTATCGGCAACAAGTACCTTGCCGACACCGAGCCGTGGAAACTCGCCAAAACGGATATGCAGCGTACGGCCACTATCCTCAACCTCTCCCTGCAGATTGCTGCCAACCTTGCTATCGCCTTCGAACCCTTCCTGCCGTTCAGTTCCGCAAAACTGAAGACCATGCTCGGCCTTTCCGACAGCATCGGCTGGGAGGATCTCGGCC
>Ga0265301_10005657_pt1 | contig 12210 bp, 11 predicted proteins | sample AusTroGonzalo_MG_2_FD_193488 | JGI IMG/M metagenome (GOLD analysis project Ga0265301, IMG submission 193488) | Bovine rumen microbial communities from tropical cattle in Woodstock, Queensland, Australia - Gonzalo_04 | ecosystem: Host-associated > Mammals > Digestive system > Stomach > Rumen ...
TCCAAAACCTTTGTTGAGGGTTCGAATCCTTCTGCCCCTGCGGTAGTATGAAGCCTTGTAGCTGTTGAGTTACAAGGTTTTTTGTGTTTTGGTATCAACTTTGCCATATAGCCAAATCGTTTTTTTGTTTACAGAACAAGAATACAGAACAGCAATAACATTTCTTTGTTTACACTTTATTTGAGATATGATAAAATTCTGAGCTTGTTAAAGCCTTCAATTAAGCTGCTAATCAACCGGCCCGAAGAAAAATCGGATTCTGACTCTAAATAATTATACGGGGAAGTGATTCTGATGTCTGGAAACAAACGATCGACTTTATTTTCTAAATGCGCGAACAAACTGCGTGAAAGGATAAATTTAAAATACAGTCAAAAGCCCCGTCGAACGATCATGCTGGCCATTTGTGTCATCAACATCATCCTGATTCTTTTGGCAGCCTGGGTTATCAGCGCATTTGCGATCCAAGATAATGTGCAAAAAGGTTTCTTAACCTCGGTATATCAAACATTCACGATGATGCTGGATGCAGGCTGTATCGAGGCTATCATCACAGATCCGGGCCAGACCAACGTATTCCTGATGATCTTCTGCCTTGTGGTCATTGTAATCAGCATGATCACCTTTACAGGCGCGTTGATCGGTTTTGCCACGAACATCATCTCCACGATCATCAGCGAGGCCTTCACAAACAACAAGAAACTGATGATTTCGCAGCATCTGCTGATCCTTGGCTGGAACAACCGTGCATCTGAAATAGTAAACGACTTGCTGTATCGTCCGGGCAACCAAAAGGTTGTGGTCTTAACAGAAGGCGGAAAAGATGAGATTACAGATGAGGTAAAGGAAAAGCTGAATAATACTATTGAGCGGGAAAATCGGAAACTTCGCGATGAGCTCATGACTCAGTCCTGGATTAAGAGGACATTCTTATACTACAGGAACAGGCTTAAGGACAACATTACCTTCATCATCCGCACAGGAGACATTTTCTCTTCTATCCATCTGAATAATGCCCAGATTAAGAGAGCTGAAGCTGTTATCATTCTTTCAAATGGTGTCAACAATGATCCCGGTGGTTTTGATGAAAAGCAGAACAGTGACAGTCGAACTATTAAAGCGTTGATGCAGGTGATTGATCTTACGAATGATATCACCTCAGAAGATGACCAGAAAGTCGTCGTTGAGGTTGAAAACGACTGGACTGAGGAATTGGTTGAGAAGATTATCAAAGCAAAGCAGCGATCCGGCAAGTGCCGCGTTGTTCCCTTCCGCGTACATCGTGTAATGGGGCAGCTGCTTAGCCAGTTTTCCCTGATGCCGGCACTGAATTTGGCTTATCAGGATCTGTTTTCCAGCAAAGGAGCAACTTTTCATTCGGTTAAGCAAAATAAGATCAACAGAACAGTTGATTATATCGAACAATATCTGTCACGGCATCATCAGGCGATTCCACTGACATCCCTGAAAGATGATCTGGAGGGACGGGACTATTTCTATTTTGTTTCTGACAACGAAGAGGATATAAATGAATCCGGCAATGTCAGCAATGAATACTGTGATGTTGACCTAAACAGAAATTACTGGATGAATGAGAAATATGTGCTTATTCTTGGTTCAAACAGTAAGATTGAAAATTTGATGAACGGTTTCCGTTCGTTCTGTAATGAATGGACCAATGAAGATCATCCACGGATTCTCCATGTCACCATTATTGATGAAGAAGAAAAGCTTAAACACTTTAGCTATTACAAGACATATCCTTTTGTAGAAAACTGTATCGCTGCGAACATCTTTGAGCAGAGCAAGATTATCAATGAGATTACCGCTTTTATTGATGCCTGTCCTCATAATTCCAGCATTCTGATTCTTTCCGATGATCTTGCACGGGATGACGATGTGGATTCAAAGGCCCTAACTTATCTGATTGATGCAAAGGATACGATCAACCGTGCCAGGGAAAATAAAAAGGATGAAAATTTCAATATCGACATTGTGGTCGAAATTATTGATCCCAAACACTATGATATACTTAAAAGCTATGATGTACACAATGTTGTTATTTCCAATCGCTATATCAGTAAGATGATTACCCAGATCAGCGAGAATTATGCACTGTATTATTTCTATGCAGATATCATGACCTATGATTCCGAAGGTTCCTCATTCGAAGGCAAGGAAGTTTATGTTAAGAAAGCCGGGGAATACTTTGAAAAGCTTCCGCCGCCGGGGACTTCCGTGGATTCACTTATCAGGACTGTCTTTGCCAAATCAAGACAATTCTGGGGATATGAGGGGGATTATGCTGTTTTGATCGGCTATGTCGACACACAAAACAAAATGCATGTTTTCAGCGGCGACCAGCTCAATCAGGAGGTTACTTTAACGGATGAGGATATGCTGATTATCTTTAGTAACCATTAATCAAACCATTAGAGGCAGCCCTTTCGGATCATCTTCTATTGAACTTTATCTTCTGAGGCTCTTTCAACCCGGCTTTCAGCCTGATTTTCATTCTCATCGGCCTCTTCGATCAGTATTTCTCTGAATTGTTTGTCACGCAGTTTTTCAGATATTTTTCTGGTTCTGAATGCCAGTAAGAAATCACTGAATCCGACATATATGAAGATCACGCCGAAGATTGTAATCGACAGATCCGCCTTAACAAGAAGCAATATCCCCAATATGACTGTAAAAACATTTGTCACGATGGATACAACTTTATGTCCCTCTGATTCCGAAACGACTTGATAAAGCGGACGTATATATCGTTTAGTCTGTTCCTGTATTCCGTTTTCAAAATCTTTTGGCTTTTTGAGTCTGGAGTGAAGGCTGTCGGCTCTGTCCTTCAGAGTAACAAGAATCCCCTGCGCACGGCTTAATCCAAGAATGCTCAGCAGATTGACGGAACCGTTTATAATGATCAATAATGCAAGAATAATACGAAAATAAGCAGATATTACGTCCGGAAAGAAATACATCAGTCCCCCTGCTGCCAGAAGAATCAGCGCCGGAAGAAAACTGGAAAAGGGCTCCTTAACACTGATTTTCGCGATGATCATCACACCGGCCGCTAACAGCAGACTGATCGCAATAGCGCGTCCCATACCTTCCACCGTTTTCCCGGGATTTAACAGAAATAAGATTCCGTCCACAATAAGGGCTATCGCCAAAATCAAACGGTTTCGAGAAATCCTTTCGACCAGAAGTGCTGTCTTTTCAATATCAATAGGTGTTTTTTTCATGTCCCGTATCACTTCTTAACAAATATTCTGAGCTTCTCACATCTATGGATTTACCTGATGAATCAATCCATTCAGTTCATTTCTTTACATATGATTTCACAGGTTTCCCGTCCACATAAGCCTGTACAACAGGCTTCTTCTCTTCCGTATAGGTACGGATATCTGGCTCCCCTTCCAGCCACGGTCTTCCGGACAGTAATAAAGCACCGATAGCCAAACCAGCAATTCCGGGAAGTATAAACAGTCCTCTTCTTGTCTCAGGTCCCATCCAGAACATCTTATGAGTCCTCCTTATTTCGGTCATTTCTTAACCGTGGCAAATAATTATAATATCTTTTCGCACAAAAAGAAACTGTGCTCATACAGATCCGCTTCTCCGCAAAAGTCAAATCCCGTCTTTTTATAGAGTTTTTGTGCAGGGATATTCTCTTTCGCAACAGCAATATGGATCGCGGAAACGCCTTGTTTTTGGAGTTCCGTTATAATGCTTTCAACAAGATAAACTGAAAGCCCTTTATGCTTTTGATCTTGCCTGAGTACCACCCTTGCAAACTCACGGGCATTTTCCCTGATCTTCCAGCAGTCAAAATCATCAAGCTCATTCTCCGGAACAACAGAGATTGTTCTGATCAATTCCTGATCTTTTTCCAGAACATAAAGCGACCCGGAAGAAAGATCTCCCGTTATTTCCGTTTCACCCGGATACGATTCATCCCACGTGCGGAACGGAGTTCCGATAGCCGCCTTGTAGAGCGCCATGATCATTGCTGCTTCACCCGACTCAGCTTTTCTGAAAATCATTTCATCACCTGTAATTCAACTTTTCCGACGGTCATGCCCGTTCTCGCGATGGAAAGCTGCTTTGCCCGCATACTTATTGATTTTATCATATCATAGAACCGGAAAAACGAAAAGGAAAAGAATAATCGTGGACACATTTCTGCTGTCGTGGTAACATGGCAGAAGCATTCTGACTGAAGCAAATCACGGAGGAATCCTTATGAATGATCTGCAAAACTTTTCTGCCAATAATCGGCTTTCGTTTGCCTCAGACTATATGGAAGGCGCGCATCCCCGCATTCTGGAACGCTTGCAGCAGACAAATCTTCTGAAAACAGCCGGATATGGCCTGGATTCTTTCTCGGAATCCGCCCGTTCAAAAATTCGGGACTGCTGCGCCGCTCCGGACGCCGATATCTTCTTTCTCATCGGCGGCACGCAGACCAATGCCGTCATAATCGACGCATTTCTCCGCCCATGGCAGGGGGTGATTGCTCCCGTCAGCGGGCATATTGCCGTCCATGAGGCCGGTGCCGTTGAATTCGGAGGACATAAAGTCCTTGCCCTGCCCCAGTCGGACGGGAAGCTCTCATGCGAGATCATCGCTTCCTGCCTTTCCGCCTGGCAGGAGGATGAAAACCGGAATCATATGGTCATGCCGGGCCTTGTCTATCTTTCACAGCCGACAGAATTCGGAACGCTCTATTCCCGGAAGGAACTGGGGCAGATCAGCCGAGTTTGTCATGATTTCGGCATTCCGCTCTATGTGGATGGTGCAAGGCTGGCGTATGCTCTTGCCTGCCCGGAAAATGATGTAACCCTTCCGGCCTTGGCTGAGTTTTGTGACGCTTTTTATATCGGCGGAACCAAATGCGGCGCCCTCTTTGGAGAGGCTGTCGTCATCCCGAAGCATAATACCCTGCCGCATTTCTTTACGATCATGAAACAGCACGGCGCCCTTCTGGCCAAGGGACGAATTGCCGGAATCCAGTTCGATATGTTATTTACCAACGGTTTGTATTCGGAGATCGGCAGGATTGCCATCGATTCCGCGTCCAGGATTCGAGCCGCTCTGCTGGAAAAAGGGTATTGCCTGGCTTTCCCGTCCCCGACCAATCAGCTTTTCCCGCTCCTGGAAAACAGACAGGCGGAACGCCTGTCTGAGAAAGTGGATATGAGTTTCTGGGAAAGAGTCGACGAAAATCACGTAATCATGCGTATAGCTACCAGCTGGGCCACCCGCGATGACGACGTTTCACATCTTATCAGTTTGCTTTAATTCAATTGCTTCCATGCATCTTTTAGCCCGTCGATAATCGAAAGATGCTGCGGGCAGGCCGCCTCACAGGCGCCGCAACCTATACACTTATTCGAACCTTTGTCGTTCTCAACAATCATTCTGAAGTCCCAGTCACTCTTCGGATCAGCCCCATACAATGAATATTTATTCCATGCAGAGAAGATACCCGGGATATCCACTCCGTTCGGACAGGGCATGCAATAGCGGCACCCGGTACAGCCGATCTTCGTCCGGCTGACATAAGCTTCCCGCACATCGTCAATCAGCCTCATTTCTTCTTTCGTCATGATCCCCGTATCTGCCGAGTCAAAGATCCTCAGGTTGTCGGCAATCTGTTCCGCCTCGTTGCAGCCTGACAGTACCACAGAGACTTCCGGATGATTGCACAGCCAGCGGAAAGCCCACTCCACCGGAGATCGTTTCACCGGGAACGCGTCGTATAAGGCCTGAACATTTGCCGGTGCCTTGGCCAGCCTGCCGCCCAGCAGGCCTTCCATGATTACCACCGGAATTCCGAGGCTGCCGGCCAGTTCCAGTCCCTTCGTCCCGGCCTGGTTGTTGATATCCATGAAGTTATACTGGATCTGGACCATGTCCCAGTCCCAATTCTTCAGGATATACTCAAAATCATCATACGGGCCATGGAAAGAAAAGCATTTGTAGCGGATCTTCCCGGCTTTTTTCATATCGTTAAAGAATTCCGGCGCTCCGATGGATTTGAAATACTCCCATTTCTCTTTGTTGATCCCGTGCATCAGATAAAAGTCGATATAATCTGTCTGCAGTTTCTTCAGTTCGCTCTCCAGCAATGTCTCCATCTCTTCCCGGTTATGGACGTGCTCCATGGGCATCTTCGTCGCAATGGTCACCCGATCCCTGTATCCGTCCAGCAATGCTTTGCCCAGAACGATTTCCGATGTCATGCCCAGATAGACATAAGCTGTGTCCAGGTAAGTCACACCCCCGTCAATTGCCTGCCGGATCAGTTTGATCGCCTTCTGCTCGTCAATTTCACTGTCACCGGAAGCAGTCCCGTTGAATCGCATGCATCCCAGACCGAAAGCAGATGTCTTTATGCCCAGTTTTCCCATCGTACGGTATTTCATGCTGTACTCCTTTCAGCCATCCGGCTTTTTGGGTTTGTTTTCTCTTTGTGTTGATGATAATAACACATAGAGCAGGCTTTAAGTCAATCCTTTTGAAAAATCTCCGAGGCTTTTGGGCACTCGGAGACCGAAAGAGGTTCGCCTCGGTTATTTCCCTGATATGGTAATTCCCTCAAACGCAACATATGGCAGACGCACATTTCCATCCTTCATCACATCGCTGCTGATCCCCCGGATTTGCTTCAGCATCTCCGGTACGCACCCGCTGATCATGGTTTCAGAGAGCGCGCCCGCGATTTTTCCGTTCTCGATCAGGAAACTGTTCTTTGCCACACCGGAGAACTCGCCGCTGGGTGCTGGTTGTCCGCCGGAGAAGCGCATGACAAGGATTCCTTTCTCAATTTCTTTGATCATCTGCTCCAGCGTTTCCTTTCCGGACATGATCATCATGTTGCCGCTCTGGTTTCCGGCCCGTTTTCCGCCGGTTTTGTTGGCGCCGTACTGGCTCAGCGCAAAGCTCATCAGCTTCCCGTTCCGGATCAGGTCATAGTTCTTCGTAAGATATCCTTCGCTGGTATAATGTTCTCCGATCACCACATCCTCGCTGAAGGGCTCAAAGGACAGAGAGAAAGCGGGATCTGCCACTTCCTGCCCCAGTTTGTCCTTCCAGATGCTGGTCCCGTCGATCAGGCCCATATCGCCGACAAAGTTGTCCATCATCGTTTCAATCACGATCTCAGCCAGTGCCATCGGCGCCAGGATTGCCGGTCCGACAAACTTTCCTTCCAGTTGCATCGGGTCCAGCTGTTGCTCCACCGCTGTCAGTTCCCGCTCAATCAGCGCGCACTCAATAACCGGTTTGTCCAGTGTTTTCAGTGTCACATTGCTTCCGTAGAAGGAAGAACTCTTCTCTCCCTCATGCGCAGAATACATCAGCTCGAAAGAATAAGATCCGGAACGGGTCCGGTAGCATACATCTTTCGTGGACATGAAGACCGTTCTCGCTGCGTTATGCTCGGTAATCATCTGTTCAATCAGGATCTTCGGATGTTTCTCCCGAATGGTTTCCAGCAGTTCCTTTGTCCGCATGAACAGGCGGTCCGTGTCGCATTTCGGCATGCCTTCCTCATAACTTTCTTCAACAGGCCCCTGAGCAAATTCCCAGGCCGGATCGGCCATTCCGCTGTCGCTCGCGGCGATGGCATCCGCCACGGCAGCCTTCACCGCGTCCTCATCAAAGCGGTTGATCTGCACGGTCCCCTTCCGCTGCTCTTTTAATACAGTAATGATTATATTCCGGTTGAACAGCGTCCGCATCAGCGAGAACTGTCCACCGTCCACGTTGAACTCTTTCTTTTCGCTTTCACTTACCGTGCACTGTGCATAATCTGCGCCATACTTCTTCGCTTCCGCCAGGATCATTTTTGCTGTCTCATTCATTTTGTCCATCTCACCGGCCTCCAATCTTCACTTTGCAGCGCAAAGCCGGTCCTCCCATGCCGACCGGCATCGGTTGTTTCTTTCCGCAGAAGCCCGAACTGCACCATACGATCTCATCGCTGACCATATCTACCGTCTTGAGCATTTCAAACGCTACGCCGGAGATCGTTGTGTCCAGCAAAGCTCTGCCGAGCTTCCCGCCTTTGATTTCATATCCCATGGTCACGCCGAACATGAATTCACCCGTCGTGTCCGCTTGTCCGTTTCCGGATTCAATCAGATAATAGCCGTCGTCAATGGAAGCGATCATATCACCCAGTTTGTCGTTACCGGGATGAACCGACGTATTCCGCATACGGATCAGAGGTTCGTCTGAAAACATCCAGGCCCGGGCGTTTCCGCAAGGTTCCATCCCGAAATGTAGGGCACTCTCCCGGCTGTTCATATAGCCGGTCAGGATGCCGTCTTTGATCAGCGTCACATCCTTCGCTTCGGTGCCTTCGTCGTCCACAAAAACCGGCAGCGGGCATGTCTCGCCAAAGGCTTCATGCGCAAAATCCGTCAGAGTAACCAGGTCGCTGGCCACTTTTTTGTTAAGATTATGAGCGGCCACGCTTCCGCCCAGCACAAGATCGGCTTCTACGGTATGCCCGACCGCCTCATGGCTCAGCATCCCGGTCATCATCCCGCCGAGAATGACAGTTTTCTCCCCTGCGTCAGCATAAACGCCTTCCCTTTTCTGCATCAACTGCTCATACAGCCTGTCAATCCCGGCGTACAGCACGGAAGGATCGGTGAAGTTCACGTCAAAGGTTCCGCTTCCGCCGAAAGATTTAAACAGTTCTACCGGCGCTCCTGCCGGCGTTTCCGCTGAGAGGAAAACATAAATATAGGATCGTGGGGAAAGGATGTGTGCGTCCCTTCCGTCCGAAACTTTCAGCAGTTTCTCCATGGAATCCTCGGTAGCAATCACTTTCCGGCTGCTCAGGTTCGGACAGTGCGCGCTCACGTATGCGTCAATCTCCCGGGCAAAGTCCACATAGGCTTTCTGTGCCGGATCATTGAATGCTTCCATTTTGAACAGTTCCCCGCCGACAAGCGGCGGAAAGGCCGGCTTTCCGTTTCCGGCGTGCCGGTCCATGAATTCAGCGTTTTCCGTCGCTGCCTTCAGCACGGTTGTCGCCGCATCCTTTGTATATTCGGCCATCGAGGAGAACCCCCATACGCCGTTTCGGTATACCCGGGCGGAAATGCCGCTTACGTCGGAGCGCACGTTGGCCATCACATCGCCGGATACCAGGATGACTCTGCGGTTACGGTTGTTCTGTCCCCGCAGTTCCGTGTGCACGCCCGGCTTAAAGAAGGCTTTCTGTTCCTTCAGCAAATCCTGTAGCATTCTTTTATCCCTCCTGTTCCCTGATCTTGTTCAGATCGTACGGTGTAGTCTGATAGACCATATAGTTCAGCCAGTTCGCATACAGCAGGTTTGCGTGGCTTCGCCAGGTCACCATCGGCTCTTTGGTATCGTCATCGTCCGGATAGTAGTTTTTCGGCACCTCAATCGGCAGGCCGGCGTTCTTGTCCCTCAAATATTCCTTCTCCAGCGTCCGGGGATCGTATTCGCTGTGTCCCATAATGAACACCTGGCGCCCGTTCTCGGTGATCGCCGCATACACGCCGGCTTCGTCGGAAGATGCCAGGATCTTCAATGCCGGACAGTTCTCTATATCCTTCCGCAGAACGGTGGTATGACGGCTATGCGGTGCCATGAACACATCGTCAAAGCCCCGGAGCAGGATATAGTTCTTCCGTTCCGCCCGGTGCGGAAACACCCCGAACAGTTTCTTCTCCAGCGGCTGCTTCGGAATGCCGAAGTGATAGTACAGTGCGGCCTGCGCGCCCCAGCAGATATGGAAGGTCGAATGAACGTGGCTTTTGCTCCACTCCATGATTTCGCACAGTTCGTCCCAGTATTCCACTTCTTCAAAAGGCAGATGTTCCACTGGCGCCCCGGTGATGATCATCCCATCGAAGTTCTGGTTCCTGATTTCCGGAAACGTCTTGTAAAAAGCCGTCAGGTGCTCGGCCGACGTATTCTTGGACACATGGCTCTGCATCTTCACCAGTTCCGTCTCCACCTGCAGCGACGTATTCCCCAGCAGGCGCAGCAGCTGTGTTTCCGTATCGATCTTGGTCGGCATCAGGTTCACAATGGCAATCCGGAGCGGACGGATGTCCTGGGTGGTCGCCCGGGTCTCCGTCATGACGAAGATATTCTCCTCCGTCAGCGTCCTGTACGCCGGCAGCTCATTGGAAATCTTGATTGGCATGGTCGTTCATTCCTTCCTGAATCCTGCTGTATTGAAAGCTATTGTATCATATTCCGCGCAAATGGTATACATAAATTAACTCCCTCCGGCAGTGCCGAAGGGAGCCAATGGATTCCGGGGTTTCTCAGAAGGTGATGACCTCGGGTTCTTCCGACATTAAGGAGCAGATGGTCGCGGTGGCGTTCTTCATCTGGAGCATGACCATGCTGTCGTCGTCCGCGCTGTACATTTCCTTCAGGATCGGCATCTTGTCCAGCATCTTGACCTTCAGGTCATGATTGTCGACTTCCTCCAGTTCGGTTTCAATCCGAATCCAGGTACCGTTGTTCATGCTCGCGCAAATCTCTGCGGCGGGGTTTTCCTTCAGCTGTTTGACAACGGACTTGCCCTTCCCGGTCTGGATATACAGCTTGCCGTCGTCCAGCAGGATCGTGCCGAAGGGCCGTACCCGCGGCTTCGTTCCGTCGACGGTGGCGAGGAAGTACGTCCCGGCGTCGTTCAGGTAGTAGAATACCTTATCGATGCCCTTCGCTTCCGCTCTCTTCTCAAGCTCCATGAGCATAATGGCGGCGTTCGCCTGCAGATAGGCAGCCAGATCCGCCAGGGACAGGCCCAGTTCCCTGTTCATGAAGTTTTCGGCAACCAGCAGATCGGCCACCTTGACGCCCAGGTTGATGAAGCCCAATTCGACTTCCCCGCCGATGGCGACAGCCGCCGGTTCGTCTTTCCCTTCCGGAACCACCATGATCGTATCCGGAATGCCGTTGTGGTCCATATCATGCAGGTAGAAGTTGAATTCGCCGCTGCCGTTCAGGTCCACCGCAATGGTGTCGATCTTGTGGCCCAGCTGCTCGCAGGAGAAGCACACGTCTGCCTTGCCGTCGCCGTCCAAATCCAGCGCGATTTCCTTCCAGCCGCTGGGAACGAGCATCTTGCTGAGTTCCGGATCCTTCTTGATCCGGCGTTTTGCTTCGTGAACATTGATTCTCTTGACTTCCATGGATTGATTCTCCTTTACTCTTCTTCTTTTTTATCCTTCTTGAACTTGCTCTTGACGCCTTCCCATTCGGCGTTCAGCTTTGCCTTTTTCTCTTCCTTCTTTTCCTTCCGTTCTTCCTTCTTCTCGTCGCGGAGCTCCTTGCGGGCCTGCCTGGCCATCTCTTCGGCCATCTTCTGGGCTTCGTCTACTTCCGCGGCGACCGTAGCGGCGTCAAAGCGGGCAACTATGGTGTCGAACTTGATGAACCGGCGATCCAGGGTTTCTTCATTCTCTTCAAACGCCAGGCCGATGATCGCGATCTCGCCGTCTTCCATCTTGCCGGTGATCTGCTCCAGCATGGAAGCGTTCAGCAGCGCGTCGTCCGTGTCCATCGTGGAGCCGATCAGCAGGCCGAGGCTGCCGCCCAGCAGAACGCCGATGGGCCCGCCGAGGATGCCGACCAGGGAGCCGATCAGGCCGCCTTTGGCCGTGTCGTCGCTGGTGTTGGAGCCAGTGTCAAAGCCGTCCAGGACCTTCACCGAACCGTTTTCCTTTTTGATCAGCGCTGCCGCCGCCACATAGGAATTCTCGCTGCCGGGGGTCTGCTTCAGTTCGGTAAGCGCCTGATACGCTTCGCTCTCCACTTTGAAAAGGGTGACTACGATGTTTTGTTTCTGTGCCATGTTTCATGACTCCTTTCTGTTTGGTTGGGTGTTTGTCTTTTGCTATTTTATCACACAGCGGGCGGATTCAGCAAGCAAATTATGAAATGCCGTGCCTCTCCGCCGCGTGTTTCCCGCCGGATTATTTTACTCGATCTTGTCCAGCGCGTTTTCCAGTGCTTCGATAAACGCGTTGGAGGTAATGGTCGCGCCGGAAACCGTGTCCACCATCGCGGATTTCTGTTCTTTCGCCTGCTCAACAAGCTTTTCCAGCGCCACGTCGCCGATGCCGGGGGTCTCGTTCTGTTCAGCCACCCTGATGTTGACGATCTGCCCGCCGAAGGTGATCACTTCCACCCGGATCGCGC
>Ga0265301_10005659_pt1 | contig 12209 bp, 13 predicted proteins | sample AusTroGonzalo_MG_2_FD_193488 | JGI IMG/M metagenome (GOLD analysis project Ga0265301, IMG submission 193488) | Bovine rumen microbial communities from tropical cattle in Woodstock, Queensland, Australia - Gonzalo_04 | ecosystem: Host-associated > Mammals > Digestive system > Stomach > Rumen ...
TGTATATCTCTTTTAGTTGCTTACGCCAATCGGGACGTACCTCCTCGGGATGCAAACCAACCATAGGGTAGAGAAAGTCGGGATGTTGAGCGCAAAGGTTAATGATGCGACGTGATGTGGGGAGGTCGATGGCAGGCACAAAGAGTGCTGCGGCTCCAGCCTCGCGGGCGCGGGCCATCACCTCCAGACGGTCGGCATCGAACTCCTCTCCGTCTATGTGAATATGGGTGTCAACGAAGCGTAGCATCTTTACTTCTTGCGTTTCATCATCTCGTCAGTGTAGTTAAGCAACAGTTGCTTGCGCTCATCGCTGACTTTGACCTTAGCCAGATACTTACGGCATTCTGTGAAGTAGTAATTGATTTTTTCCTCGCACAACTGACGGATACCTATCTCGTCGTAGATGGCGGTGACGGCACGCACCTTCTCCTCACGGTCGAAATCCTTTGCCTCAATCCAGCGTGTCAGTTCGCTACGCTGTTTGTCATTGGCACGGTTCACGGCATTGATGAGCATATAGGTCTTCTTGTTGGAGGTGATATCACCGCCTATGGCTTTACCGAATACGGCAGAGTCTCCATAGACGTCGAGAAGGTCGTCTTGCAACTGGAATGCCAGTCCGAGTTGTTCGCCAAACTTATAGAGGTTGTGGATGTCTTCCTGAGATGCGTCAGCCAGAATAGCACCAATCTTTGTAGCACAGGCAAGCAATACGCTGGTCTTCAGACGTATCATTTCGATATATTCATCTTCGGTGACATCATTGCGGGTTTCGAAAGTCATATCGTACTCCTGACCTTCACCAATCTCAAGAGCAGTCTCAGTGAAAACGTCCAATACGGCTTGCAGATGGCGAGCATCGCATTGCATCATGCGCTGATAGGCCAGCACCAGCATGGAATCGCCAGAAAGAATAGCTTTATTGGCATCCCACTTCTTGTGTACGGTTTCATGACCGCGGCGAAGGTCTGCATTGTCCATGAGGTCGTCGTGTAGAAGGGTATAGTTATGATAGGTTTCGAGTCCCAAGGCAGGCATCATGATGTCCTCGGGATGATCTTTGTAGAGCTGGTAGGCAAGTAGCATCAGTACAGGACGGATGCGCTTTCCACCCAGTGCCAGCACATAGCTGATGGGGTCGTAAAGCGATGTGGGCTTACGGTCGTAGGTCATGCCATCGAGGGCTTCATTTACTTTCTTCAGAATGTCGTTTGCGTTCAACATAAATCTATGATTTTACATTTTAAATACTACAGGAATACACACCTTGGTGCGACATGGTTGGCCGTTTTGAACACCAGCTGTCCATCGCGGCATGGTGCGTAGGACGCGCAACACTTCTCGGTCGCAAGAGGGATTGAAGGACGACACAATCTTGACATCAGTGATGGAGCCATCCTTGTTGACAATGAATTCTGCTACCACCTTGCCCTGCTTCTTGGCCAGTTGCGCGCTGGCAGGATATTTTAGGTTGCGTGTGAGCCACTTCATAAACTCCACTGGACCACCAGGAAACTGGGGAAGGTCTTCTACTACACGAAATTCTTCTTCCTTCTTATCGGGTGGGGGAGCTGGTTCTAACTCATCATCGAGGGCATCCATGTCGCCGCTGAGGTCGGTTTCTACAGGCTCCTCGTCCACTTGGGGCTTGTTGTCTTGCACGTTGTCATCAGGCACTACCACCAACTTCATGGTTGGTTTGGGCTCTGCCTTTGGCGCAAGGGCTAACTCGTCTTCGGTACGCATGAGTGACGACAGGTCTTCGTCATTGGCCAGCATGTCCATGAGGTCGGGGTCGTTGAGCGGGTCGTCGGGCATGACAGTGTATTCTAACCCCACGAACAAACAAGCCAACGCGACAACTAGTCCAAGTAGGAACCGCTGCGTGCGCTTGCTTTCTAAATCTGCCTTTTGACTCTTCTTTATCTCCATTGGCGGGGCAAAGGTAATAAATTAGTGAGAGAAATGCAAAGAAAATCAGTTTTTTCGGACAACAATTGAATTATTATTACTACCTTTGCCGCGTAAAAATAGAAGGATATGAAAAAGATATTGTTTATACTTGTCGTTTTCCTGTTGACCATCGCTGTAGGTCAAGGCATAGCTCAAGATAGTCTGGCCAACCTCTCGGTAGAGGAAATGGTTGGTGCAGAGGATATGGCTGCATTACAAGACATGGCAGATGGGGACATGAGTTTCCATCAACAACTGAAGACCAAGTTTGTGGAAGGTACGGCAGGCTTTATGTCGCTCGTTGCTATTGCATTGGTCCTAGGCTTAGCGATGTGCATAGAGCGCATCATCTATCTGACACTTTCAGAAATCAATGCCAAGAAACTGATGGAAGACGTTGAAAAGAAGGTGGAGGCAGACGACGTGGAAGGTGCCAAGGCACTATGTCGCGATACACGTGGTCCCGTGGCCAGCATTTGCTATCAAGGCTTGATGCATATAAAAGACGATATGGAAACCATCGAGCGTTCTGTTATGAGCTATGGCACGGTGCAGGTAGGCAAACTGGAAAAGGGATGTTCATGGATTCGCCTTTTCATTGCAATGGCTCCCTCTTTGGGCTTCCTGGGTACAGTGATTGGTATGGTCATGGCGTTCGATCAGATTCAGGAGGCTGGCGATACCAATGCAACAATTGTGGCATCGGGTATGAAGGTGGCGCTGATAACTACCATCTTCGGTATTATTGTGGCACTTATCCTTCAAGTGTTCTATAACTTCATTCTGTCGAAGATAGAACATCTCACCTCGCAGATGGAAGAGTCGGCCATCACGTTACTGGACATTATCTCAAAACATAAGAATACCTCTAAGTAAATGATTGACGCAATACTCTATATCATCTATGCCCTGCTGCTTGTGGTTGTGGTGCTGACACTTTGGTCTGCCCTGCGACGCGTGCGCATCACACCATTGATGATAGGTGTGAGTGCCGGGCTGATTGTCCTACTGTTGCTGACATATTTTCTTGCCGACACGACACCGCTCATGATCAACGGACAAGAATACGCAGACCTCTTCTGGTTGCGCGTCAGCGATATGCTCATTTGGACATCGATAGTACTGATGATTGTTGCGATTGCTGGTGTTGTGATATGCGAAGGAGTGCTTCGATGTAGTAATAGTCGGCGTAAATGATACTGGCATCAATCTCACTGCCAGCTGGGTGATGACCTGTTGAGTGCATGAGAAAGGCTACGTTCTTATTTCTACTTTGATATGCTATTCCACTAAGATCTCGAAGCATGTTGATGGCTGCACTCTTGTATTTCTCTTTTTGGGGAGAGTCAACATATGTGCAGAGTTCTATGAGTGCACTGGCAACAACACAAGCTGCTGAGGCATCCTTGGGCGCTTTGATTCCTCGTGGGTCGTCCATATCCCATAATGGTATCCAGTCGTTGCTTGTTTCGTACAGGCGCTGAAGGTAGATGTCTGTCACCTTTTGGGCAAAATCCAAGAATCGGGTGTCATGTGTGTAGCGATACATCATCGTATAGCCATAGATGGCCCATGACTGTCCTCTGCTCCACATTGACGAGTCTGCATAGCCTTGATGTGTCATGCCACGCAGGAAGTTGCCTGTTAGCGTGTCATAGATGGCAACATGGTAGCAGGACCCATCTTCACGGAAATGGTTTTTCATAGTTGTCTCCGCGTGTCGGATGGCAATATCCTTTAGACTCTTTTTACCTCCATTGTCTGCTGCCCAGCAGAGCAGTTCCAAATTAATCATATTATCCATGATGGTGTTGTGACCACCATAGTCTTTTAGGTGACGAGGCCATGACAAGATGGTTCCTGTCTTATCATTAAATAAGGTGGCCAACGTATCGGCAGCAGCAAGAGCTATACGTTTATATTCTGTGTTTCCAGTCTGTTCGTATCCTTTCAGAAAGGAATTGATAACCAAGAAGCCTAAGTCGTGGTCGAAAGCAGGTTGGTTGGCAAGAAAAGACAATACTTCAGTGTAACCCTCTGCTTGTTTCTTCACATTCTCATCTTTCGTATAGGCATAGTCCATCCATAGGATGCCAGGCCAAAATCCAGAACACCACTCTTCTGCGCGTGCTTGACGACAATTCCATGTGGTATCGCCTTCAAGGATGTTCCGTGGTTCCATGTTGTAGTTGTAGTTTCCTGCGCTGTCACGCAATGATTCCAGTGCGCGATTTACTTGTGATGCACAGTAATTGAGAGCTGTGTCTGCTTTGAATTCATTAGGCTGCTGACACCCCATTAGCAGACAAAGAAAGATGCCAGAAAGTAAATTCTTCATATTCAATGTTTTTTCTTATCAATACGCATAGGTGGAAAAAAATACGTAATCGTTTTGATGGTATTAGGAATTTGAGTATATTTGTTGCGTTAATCGTATATTTAGGAAAAACAATGTGTATGAAAAAAATAATAGCTTGTGCCGTAATGGTTATGTGTCAGGTGTTATCGTTTGCGCAACAGGAGGAAATACAATGAAAAAGGAATATATAACACCCCAGATGCAGATAGTAACAGTTGCTGTTGGTCAGCATCTGTTGGCAGGAAGTCTAAGCGGTGATTACGTGATGAGTGACAATGCCGATGGTTCGGAGAACCTTTCTCGTGGTGGCTATTGGGATGATGAAGATTGAAAAACCATTATTGTGATTTTGCATCACAATGTTTTAGCAATAGCAGGGCAGGAGTCGGACTTCTGCCCTGCAAAAGTTTAGCTTTTGTTTTCATTCTAAACTCTAAAACGAGTCGTTCTAAAGTCTAGAAGTTGCAATTGTAGACTTTAGAAATGGCACTTTTAGACTCTAGAACCGAAGCAATTGTGTAGGTTTCAGCCCCTGGAAAGCATGCTTCCAGGCCCTGAAAGTACTCATTCTAGCCCCTGGAAACTACCGTTCTAGGGGCTGGACGGAAATCAAAACCTTAACTATTACAAGAGAACAGCTGTACTATTCCGCGTGAAAAGTGATGCTGTAATGCGAGAAAATGCGTAATTCACTTTGTTCACTCGTATCACAAAGTAAGATAAAACCTAAAAATATGGATATGAATAGAATCCTTTCTTATGTATGTATTTCCACTCTTCTTTTTATTGGGATAGGAGAAGTGAAAGCCGACACGACGGAAGACTTTAAGCCCGTTACTGAGGTCTATTACCGTACGAAGTTGGATGCAGGGGTATATAGTTGGAATAGTGGTTATCCCAAGAGTCCTTCAGAAACCAATGTGGTGTTTGCAGGACATCAACGTGCCGGTATGTTTGTGCTGCAGAAGTACAAGGTGGAGAATCTGGCTAGTGTGAAAAGCATCACGCTGACGCTGACAGGTACGGCAAGTGGCGATGCTAATGGTTCGGACGCCTTGGCTATCTGGAGCTTTGCCAGCAACGACTGGTCGGAGACAAGCGATGCTGCCACATTGGCTGCTGCCGTGAATGCGAAGGTAGGACTGGATCTTAACACGACGGGTACTCCCACGGGTACATCATTGAAAGATGTATCAAATAACAAGACGGCTGTGGACGATGCCTATCGTGCTTGCAATTATATCATTACGGGCGATCAACTGGCAGAGCTGAAAAGCAATGCCGCAAGCGATGGTACCTTCACGTTGCTTATCACAAACAAAACTGGAGATATGAGCAACGGTTCGAGTGGAGACCGCAAGTTCTACAGCACAGGTCACACCAACGAAGCCTATCAGCCCAAGTTGACTGTTACCTACTACGCTGCGACAGTGAAAGATGGTACTGCGGTTACTGGTTATTCATCGCTTTCAGATGCTATGACCGCTGCGAAATCAGCTACTGCCGATGAAGTTACTGTTACTGTCAACGAGAGTCAGAACCTGACGGCTCGCGTAGAGGCTATCACTGGCAAGACCATTAATTTTGTGGCTGGCCGAGACGGGGTTACAGTTACTAATACTGCTGCCAATGCGTTGTCGTTCCTTGCAGGTAATACTGGCAAACTGGGTACTATCAACGTAGGTAACGCAGCCCATCGTCTGACCCTTACCAATAGTGCTGCAAGCACCAATAGCGTGGTTGAGATAGGTAGTGGTGACGCCAATACGAAAATCACATTTACTAATGTGACTTTCAGCAACATCAGTAGCAGTAACACACTGGGACTGATTAAGATTCGTAACAGTTCTGGCTCTTCCATTTACTTAACTGATGTTATCTTCGACAACTGTGCAGCCACCGCTACTGATGCTGGTATTGTCTATAGCGACAAGAACGACCAGATATACGTTGGCGGCACGTTGGCTTTCAATACACCTACTGGTTATTGCTTCAGACTGAAAGGTCGTATTCGTGAGAATAACCTTACCACCACAGATGGTCAACTCTTCACCATCTATAGTGATGGCATAGCCCTGAACAGCTCAGCAGTCGTTATGATGAAGCCTGCCAATCGCGAAGCCTATACCTTGGTCAATGCAGACCGCTGTGTGGTTCCCAAGGGTATGTCGTCGAACGACGAACTGGTTGTTAGCGAGGCTTATACACTCAACGTTTCAGCTGCCAATGCTGCCACACTCGTGTTGCCGTTTGCTACAAAGATACCTGAGGATGTGAAGGCATACACACTGAACTATACGGCAGGCAATGGCTATGTGAAAGCAACAGAAGTAGAAACAACGCTTCCCGCCAATACTCCTGTGTTGGTGAACGCAGCGGAAGGTGTGTATAAGTTTAATGCCGCTACACGTGCCACATCGGCAACACCGGCCTCAACAACTGTCAACGAGGAAGATAGAACTGCGGGCGCTCTCATAGGCGTTTATCAAACAACGACGGTTCCATCGGTATCGTATATCTTAGCGGTGAAGCATGGACAGACTGGTTTCTATAGGGCAGATGGCTCAACCAATACAGTAAATGCCTATCGTGCTTATCTGACAGCTGATGGGGCAGGGGGACGCCTGGATATTGTCTTCGATGAGAACATAACGGGTATTGTTGCACCAGACCGGACAACAACAGATAACAGGGGTGTCTATGATTTACAGGGCCGTCGTGTAGGTCAGCCCCAAAAGGGTCTTTATATTGTCAATGGGAAAAAAGTGATTATCAAATAAGATGGGGAGGAAACAAACTATGAAGAAGCAATATATAGAACCTACAATCACGTTGGTTTATGTGACGGGGAAAAGTGGCATGATGGCTGCAAGTGTTATTCCCAATACTACCGTATATAACGAGGTTGCAGATGAGAATGTGACCGGACTTTCGCGCAGACAAAACCGTTCTGTGTGGGACGAAGAAGACGAAGAATTAGAAGAAGTATGGTAAAAAGATTATTTATGGTAACGTTGCTGACCGCTTGTGCTGTGGGAATCCACGCACAGGTGGGTCGCACTTTTGTGAAGAAACTGTCGGAAGACGGACGTGCAGAACTTCATTGCTCCCTGCCTCGTTATGCCGGTAGCGGACGAGCTGTGATTGCTTGTCCGGGTGGTGCTTACCGCTTCCTCTCTTTTGAGAAGGAAGGGACGGATTGGGCTGCTTGGTTCAACGAACGCAATGTGGCTTTCTTTACCCTGCGCTACCGCTTGCCTCAAGGACAACCAGAGATACCTGTGGCCGATGCCTACGCTGCCATGCGACTGGTACGTGATAGTGCAGAGGTGTGGAATATCAATCCTTACGATGTGGGCATTATGGGGTTCTCTGCTGGTGGACACCTTGCTGCCACCGTGAGCACAAAGGCTCCGTTGGATGCCCGTCCTAATTTCAGTATTCTGTTCTATCCCGTCATCTCGATGAATCCGAAGCTGGGACATGCTGGGTCATCAGAGAATTTCCTGGGTAGTCATAAAGACGATGAGGAGTGGATTAACCAGTGGTCGGCAGAACAGCATGTGGACCATTACTCAACACCTCCTGCTATCCTGTTGCTGTCTAACGATGATAGGGTGGTGCCGCCAGTGACCAATGCCGTGGCCTACTATTCGGCTATGCGCCGCGTTGGCAATGAGTGCACAATGCATATTTACCCACGTGGTGATCATGGCTATGGCTTTGCCTCGTGGTTTAAATATCACGACCAAATGACAGCAGACTTGGATCGCTGGCTCTGCGACCTGAAGGTTCCAAAACAGAATGCTGTGCGTGTGGCTTGTATAGGTAATAGCATAACACGTGGCTCGCTCATCAATATGGCTTCAGAACATGGCTATCCTGCCCAACTGCAGCAGCTCCTTGGCTATGGCTACAACGTACGTAACTTTGGTATGCCTGGCTATACTGCGCTGCGACAGGGTGACAATCCTTACGTTATCTCGAAAGCATGGCAGATGGCACGCGACTTCAATCCGAATATTGTTATCGTGAAACTGGGTACCAATGATGCCCGTGGTGAGAACCGTGCTCATCTGAAGGAGTTTGAACAGGACTTACAGTTGATGGTGGATACACTCATGATGTTGCCCAGCAAACCAAGGATTATACTCGCTACACCAACCAAGGTGTTTAAGTTGTTCCACGACATGACTGACGATCATATCCAGAAACATATTATCCCTTATGTCTATAAGGTGGCTAAACGCAATGGGTTGGAGGTGCTCGACTTGCATGCTGTCATTACCGACGAGAAACTGATGTTTAGTGATGGTGTACACCCCAATCAGCATGGTGCCAAGAAATTGGCTGAGGCTGTAGCTGAGACGATAAAAAACCAAAACAAGAGGAAATGAAACAGACAATAGTTGTTGTACTATTACAGTTTTTGGCACTGACCACCATCAGTGCCAAAAGTGTTTCTGGCAATGCTTTACTGTTTACTCCCGAGCGCATAGAGGCTGCCCAGAAACGAATGGCGCATCATGAGGAGATGCAAAAGGGATGGGATGCTATAAAGAATGAGGCTGACCGACAGTTGCAGAAGAACGATATAACCAAGGCTGACTATGTGGCTCTGTTATGGCTCACCACTCAGGAACAGCGCTATGCTGACTGTCTGAAGACGATGTTGCAGAAGGCTGTGGCTCGTTCGTGGAGCGACAAGGAAATGATAGCGCGAAAACCGGCATGGCGTTCAGAACTGCAGATGGCTTATGTGAGTGGACAGTGTGCTATCGCCTATTCTGCCATCCGTCATCTTCTTTCTGACAAAGAGCGCAAGACGCTATCAAAGTCATTGCTTGATATTCTGGTGGAGCCTGCATTGGGCGACTGGTTGATAGAGCCCACGCGCATACACTCTCTCAATTCTATGGGACATAACTGGTGGACAGCATGTGTTTACCAGGGCGCATTGTTGGCCATGGCAATAGGTGAGGACCAGCCGCAATGTGATGAGTGGGTGGAGCTTGCAGTGGAGGCAATGCCTCAGTGGTTCGCTTTTGAGGGTGACGTGTTGCAAAACAAACCACGCACCTTCGACTGTCATGGAGGTATGTATGAGAGCGTGAACTATGCCAGTTTCGGTATTAGTGAGGCTCTGCGATTCCTCGTGGCATGGAAGGACCGGCATCCGAAGGCTGCATTGCCACAGATTCCTCAGTTGGACCAAATTGCGAATTTCTATGTTCATACGGCTTACCCACGAACAGGAAAGCTGTTTACGACGAATTTTGGTGATGGACATGTGACCGCAGCAGGCGATCGTCCTTTGTGTATGTTGTGGGCTTTGGGCTATCGTGATGCCAATATCTTGTGGTATCTGGCACAGATAGTTCCGCATCAACACAGGGAAGGCTGCTTTGTGGATGAACCGATGGGCTTCGTATTCAGACCTGACCTTAAAACTGCACCACACCAACCAAAGGCTTCAACTCAACAGTTGTTTGCTGATATGGGGTGGGGCACTATGCGCAACTCGTGGCAGAAGGATGCTACAATGCTGGCTGTGAAAAGTGGGCATACTTGGAATCATAACCATGCAGACAATAACTCATTCATGCTTTTCCATCATGGTTCGCAGATTCTGAAAGACTGTGGCAATTGTTTCTATGGGCGTGAGCAATATCGCAAGTATTTTTTTCAAAGTGAGGCGCACAACACGATAAAGGTGGATGGCGAGGGACAACTGCCTTATCAGCAGTATCATGGCAGCATGCTCGACGGCCATTTGTATCAGCAGATGGAAAACGGGAATATGCGTTATGTCTTTGGGGATGCTACTGGACCGATGAGCGACCGGTTGAGTCGCTGGTTTCGCCACTGGTTGTGGATAGACGATATTATCTATGTGGTAGATGATATTCATGCTCACCGACCTTCGCAGTTTGAATGGTTATGGCATTACAGCGGTACTGCCAAACGACAGCAGGGACGACTGGATATCGTCGATGGTGATGCTGCAGTGAGTGTCATCCCCTTATATCCTCAGCTGATGGCTCCTTCGGATTTTGTACATGACTATCCGGAACTTCTCCGTTGGGATGTGCGTAAGGCACCTACGGAGGACTTGAAGGCTGAGGAGGAATACTACGCCTTGCAATTGCCGGAAAAGGCTGAATACGTGAAGGGCGTGACGGCTATTGTTCTCAAGGATGGACCAGAGGATAAGTCGGTTCCATACATAGAACGCCGTGACGGGAAAGGATGGATAGGACTGCGCGTTCATTATAAAGGTAGGGTTACGGACCTCTACATTAACCAGTTGGCCGATGGACGACTGATGCATAGTAACTCATGGATAACATGTGATGACTTTGAGACCGATGCTTATATGTTGGCTTTCAACTATGCGGAGGGTACGTCTGTATCGCAGCATTCCAGAATGATGATGGGCTATGGCAGTGCCTTGCGCCGTCATGGTGAAGTGTGGTTCTCTTCATTGTCTAAGCAGTTCGTGATGAAATGAAAATAAGGGCAGGAAACTGATAAATTCCTGCCCTTTCTCGTGTGCATTTGAAATATTATTGCTACCTTTGTCGCCGATAATTAACAAAGGTATAGTTAGTAATGTTCAGAAACAGACGTAAAAGGGAGGTTCCCGGACTGAATACTACATCGACAGCCGACATCTCGTTCATGCTGTTGATATTCTTCCTCGTGGCTTCTTCTATGGATGATCTGGACAAGGTGATGCCTCGTCAGTTGCCTCCGCCAGAAGAGAGTAAACAGGTACAGGAACTGGTGGTGAAACAGCGCAATGCACTGGTACTGAAACTGGATGCGAAGAATCAGCTGACGTGTAACGGCGAGCCTATTACAGCCAAGGATCTGGAAAAGCGTGTGGAGGAGTTTGTGGCGAATGAAAAGAATGACCCTTCTTTGCCGGAAAAGAGTCGTCGTGAGGTGAACCTGTTTGGCCTTTGCGAGGTGAGCGACAGACATGTCATCATGATAGAAGCCGATAGAGAGGCTACCTATGATGCTTATTTCCAGATGCAGAATGCCATTGCAGTGGGCTATATGCATTTGCGCAACCAACTGGCGTTGAAACAGTTCGGACGCCCGTTGGTGAAGTGCACGGAGGAGGAACGTGAGGCTATCCAGATGGTTTATCCGCAGCGTATCAGTGATCGCAGCGAGACAGAGGAAGGAGGTGAGGGATGAAGTTCAGCCGTTATTCTTTCCGGAAGAGGGAGCGTCACGATGTGCCGATACTGAACACAGCCTCGTTGCCTGACTTGATTTTCACTGTTCTGTTCTTCTTTATGCTGGTGACTCACATGCGTAGTGCTGAGGAAAAGGTGCGTTTCACCATTCCTCAGGGCAAAGAACTGCAGCAACTTACTCACAAAGCATCGGTATGTTATATCTACATTGGACGTTTGCCAGGTGCGGGTCCTGACGAGTATAGCATTCAGATTAATGACAAGGTGGTGAAAGTGGAAGATATAGAGAAAGCCATTGATTCCGAACGTGCCAAAATGGCTTCTGATGATCAAGCCCATATGACTGTTACCATCAAGGCTGATAAGCAGGTTCCTGTGGGGCTTATCACCGATGTGAAGAAAGCTCTGAAGAAATCTTATGCGCTGAAAATCAATTATTCAGCAACGGAAAAATAGAACAGAAAAGTTTCGGTTTAAAGCAATTTGCCGAAAAATGATAATAAAATAGTTGTGCGAGTGGAAAAAAGTTGTTACCTTTGCACAAATATTAAATATTTATACATGATATGGCAAACCAAAAACTCGATCGCTTAGATAAGCAGATATTGAAACTTATTTCTGAAGATGCACGTATTCCTTTCTTGGAGGTGGCACGCGCATGCAACGTCAGTGGAGCTGCTATCCAC
>Ga0265301_10005662_pt1 | contig 12207 bp, 19 predicted proteins | sample AusTroGonzalo_MG_2_FD_193488 | JGI IMG/M metagenome (GOLD analysis project Ga0265301, IMG submission 193488) | Bovine rumen microbial communities from tropical cattle in Woodstock, Queensland, Australia - Gonzalo_04 | ecosystem: Host-associated > Mammals > Digestive system > Stomach > Rumen ...
CCCTTAGAGTTCCCCGGAGGGATTTTTTATATTTGGGTTTTAAGGAGATTTCACATATGAAACAAAAATGGAAGAAAATAAAAGGATTTGATAATTATTCTATATCAAATGATGGAATGGTTAGAAATGATAAGCGAGGAGTTATCAAATCTAGGTTAATTGGAACGGATGGATACTGCATAGCTCATCTTTATAAAAATGGTAAAAAGAAAAATGTTCGAATAAGTAGATTAGTTGCAGAAGCATTTATTCCGAACGCTAAGTGCAAGCCAGATGTAAATCATAAAGATGGAAATAAGATGAACAATACAGTATCAAATTTAGAATGGGTTACAAAAAGTGAAAACATGATTCATGCATACCAGACTGGATTAAATAAACCTCATCCATCATACGGTATGCTAGGGAAAAAGAATCCAAACGGAGGAAGTAAAGGTAAACCTGTTCGTATAGTAGAAACTGGAGAAATATTTGACAGTATAATTAAATGTGCTAATAAAATTAATGGAAAACAAAGAGGAATATGTGACGCTTTAAGTGGTCGAATAAAAACTCACAGAGGGTATCATTTCGAAAGAATTTAGGCCCATAAAACTATACTAAAAGTGTACCAAAACTATATTAGAAAGGACTGATAAGTATGGCAAGACGAAAGGCAACCTACCTTAATCGAACCGAAAGTGCACCAGAACCTGCCATGCTTTCGGAGGAATCACGAAAAAGCTACCTTACATCATTAGCAATGGACCTGATCGAGCAACGTTTGAAGGATGGAACGGCAACTTCTCAGGAGACAACATATTTTTTACGCTATGGAAGTAGGGAAGCTGAACTAAAAGAACAGATTCTCGAATCGCAGCGAGAACTGTACGCAGCAAAAGCGGAAGCATTAAGGTCACAACAACGAAGCGAAGAACTTTATGAGAAAGCAATAGCAGCTATGAAGAGATATTCTGGAGTAGGAGATGCAGATGAGAACTTACAGTGAACTGATTACGTTTAACACATTTGAAGATAGATTTAATTATTTAAACTTGAAAGGAATTGTAGGAGAGGAAACATTTGGTTTTGACAGATGGCTTAATCAACGTTTCTATAATTCAAAAGAATGGCAATCAATTCGTGACTATGTTATAGTTCGCGATCAAGGTTGTGATTTAGCAATGGAAGGGTATGACATAGGCGGTAAGGTGTATGTTCACCATATGAATCCGATAGATCAGAAAGACTTAGTTCGTATAAGTGATATTCTGATTGATCCGGAATACTTAGTTTGTGTTTCTCACAATACACATAACGCAATTCACTATGGAGACATTTCATTAATAGTAACGGCACCTATCGAAAGGAGACCTAATGATACATGCCCTTGGAAAGAGTGAGTCATGTATATTTTTATGAATCCGAATCCAGTAAAGAAATTGGTTGGAGATTGTGTGATAAGAGGAATCTCTATACTAAAGGATCAAAGTTGGGTACAGACATACACCGATATTTGCAGAAAAGGAAGAGACATGTATGACATGCCATCTTCTAATTCAGTTTGGAATGCATACCTAATTGATTCTGGATTTGAAAAGAAAACAATACCGAACACGTGTCCGGATTGCTACACAATAATAGACTTTTGTAATGATCATCGTTATGGAGAGTTTTTAGTAGCAACTGGAACCCATGTCGTTGCAGTAATAAATGGAGATTATTACGACACATGGGACTCTGGAGACGAAGTACCAATTTATTACTATGAAAGGAAGTAGTTATGGCTATCAATAATTTAATGCCCCAGCCTCAACCTTTTGTAAATCCTCAGGCGAACTTGGTAACACCAATGATGCCTGGTAACATGGCTTGGGCTAAAGGTAAAAACGAAGCAATGAACTATCCAATGGCTAGAGGAACAACATTACCGATCTTCGATGCAAACGAGGAGGATATTTTCTATCTCAAATCCGTCGATGTATATGGTAATACTCAGCCACTTAGAAAATTTCGATATGAGGAGATTACCGAAGAAGCAAATTCTGCAGGAACACAACAATCAGGAGTGACAGCAGAAGAATTCAATTCTTTAAAAGATCAGATTTCCACTTTGCAGGAAGAAATCAAAAAACTTGCTGAAGTAAAATCTAGTAACCAATACAATGATCGGAAACCTTATCGAAAGGAGAACCGGAACAATGGCCAATAGATTATACGAGCAACAAATGCAAAACGGAAATCCGTTCATGGCTCAGTCAAATCCAATAAATCAGCTCGCTGCTATGAGAAGTAATCCGATGCAGTTTTTAGCAAGCAGAGGTTTGAACATTCCTCAGCAATACGCAAATGATCCAAAAGGTGCTGTTCAGTATTTAATGAATAATGGACAGATGAATCAAGGGTTACTAAACAATCTCATGCAGAGAGCACAAATGATGGGATACAGATTTTAGCCTGTGCAGGATCGTCTAGTTGAGTGCAAAATATATTTCTAATAGGTCCCAATATAGGAATAGTTGTACTCATCTAGGCGATGTTTTTATATGAGGAGACTATGATGATTTCAAAAAAAAAAAACGACATATGATCTTTACCTAGAACATCACGGCATCAAAGGTCAAAAGTGGGGAGTAAGACGGTATCAGAACCCGGATGGAAGTTTAAAGGCTGCTGGCGAGAAACGATATAATCCGAATAAAAACAATTATGAGTCAAATCGAGATATGTTAGATGATGCCGATTATTTCAGAACATTTTCAAAAAGTAAGAGAACAATTGAACTAAGTAAGAAATGGGACGAAGCTTTAAATAAAGCTATTGAAAGCGAAGACCAAAAAGATCAAGATGAGTTTTGGAAAATAGATGAGGAGTTTTGTCAAGAAATTGGTAGGAATACTGCCAATAAATTATTGAAGAAATACGGAGAAGAAAGATTCCGAGATCATGTTGCATTCCTTGATAAAAACGGAGAAGCCTATAAATTAGAAATAAAAGATCTTATCGATCATTATTCGAAAATGTGATTAAGAGGTGAAACAAAATGTTCGGCAATTCGATAGTCGAAAAGTTAAACAAAGTAATCCAAAAAGAATTGCCAGATAAGGAAATAGTTCAAATAGTGGATTACAAAGATAAAGGACTTTATGTAGTTTGTGCAGTTCCAAAGAAATTGGTTTCTGATAAGAATGAATGGGTTAATCACTTCTATTCGTTTGACAGGAAAACATTGAAATATTTGGGAGCATTTACATCAATGGTTAATGACATAAACACGTATTTCGATGTTCCAGGAGTTAAAGTTCTGTATAGACGATTATAGAAATTTTCTAGTAAGTATTCTTAGCGCCTATACCGCGGGAATATTTGCAGTTTTGTATAAACCAAGGCATGGCTATGATAAACGATTCATAAAAGAGTAAGAATGGTATAGGCTCCTTACTCTTGAAAACAAGTTTTAATCGCAGCGAAAATCAAAATAGAAAGGATCCTCTTAGATACTTTGATTACTGACCCACCCTAGGTAATTTTAGTATATACCAAATCAAAGTAAGGAGGATTTAATCATGGCTTTATCAGATGAAAACGGAAGTGGTATGGTTATGCCGGTATCTCCTATGGGAGGTTACGGCAACAATTGTTTTGGTGGAGATGGATGGTGGGTAATCCTGTTTCTGTTTGCACTTATGGGCAACAACGGCTTTGGCGGTTGGGGCGGAAATGGTGACGCAATGAACTATTTCTACAATGCTCAAACCCAGAGTGATGTAAACAGAGGATTTGCAGACGCTGGTCTTGCAAGTCAGATTTCCGGAATCCAGACGTCCCTTACCAACGGATTTGCAAATGCTGAAGTTGCAGCATGCGGTAGAACAATTGATTCCATGAATCAGAGATTCACTGACGTGCTCAACACAAATGCACAGCTTAACAACATTGCAGCTAGTCTGCAGAATTGCTGTTGCGAAAACAGAGCGTCGATTGCTGATCTCAAGTATACGATTGCTCAGGAAGCATGCGCAGATCGCGCTGCAGTCAATGAAGGCACTCAGAGAATTCTCGATCAGATGTGTCAGGATAAGATTGATGCAAAGAATGAGAAGATCGCTGAACTTCAGAATCAGCTTACGATGGCTAACCTTGCAGCTTCTCAGAGTCTTCAGACTCAGCAGCTTATTGCAAACAACGAGGCACAGACTGCTGCTCTTGAGCAGTATTTAGCTCCTGTTCCTCGTCCTGCTTATGTTGTTCAGAATCCTAATTGCTGTTCTCAGCAGACCTATGGTTGTGGCTGTGGCAGTTTCTAGGAGGTGATACCAAATGGCAGAGTTTACCAATAACGATGTACAGGTTGTGAATGTTAATCAGCCTGTAATCCTCAATACAACCATTGGTTGTACTAAAGGATACGTATACCACAGGCCTGAAAGTGGTATTGTAACTCTTCGTGGTATCGTCAACAATCCTTGCTCAAGATTTGCAAGATACCAAGTGACATTTAATGCAAATATTGCAGTTCCTGAAGGAGGAACAGTTGGGCCTATTGCTGTGGCATTAGCAATCGACGGCGAACCTATTCTTACGAGTAGAGCAATCGTTACCCCGGCAGCGGTAGATGAATACTTTAATGTAACGTCTACAGCAATCATTACAGTTCCCACCGGATGTTGCTTTAACACTTCTGTAGAGAATGTGTCTGAAGCAGCAACTGCTGGAGGCGTAGCGCCTGCAATTAATGTCCAGAACGCAAACCTTGTAGTATCGAGAATAGCATAAGGAAGGAGGCAAAAGAATGTCTGAAGAACTTTATGATCTTTGTGAGTCTCTTAAGAAAGAGATTCGGCAACTCAATAACAAACCTGACATCTCTCCTACCGAGCTTGACAGACTTTACAAAGCAGTAGACATCATTAAGGATATCAAAACCATTGAAGCAATGGAAGATGCTGGATACTCTAATATGTATCCGTATTCTTATGACGACGGAACTAGTTACGCTATGCGTGGTCGTGGAGGCCATTATAGCTATGCTAGAGGAAGAGATTCAATGGGACGGTATACCAGTAGAGATGAAGGACCCATGATGCATGACGATAGGGAGCATCTTGTTCGCCAAATCGAAGAGATGAAAGCAAAACTCGATCGTATGCAGTAAGATAGGAGAAAATCAAAATGGCAAGTATTCTTGAAGACGTAAAGAAGATGATCGGTCCCAGCGCTTCTTATGACGTGTTTGATCCAGAATTGATCATTCACATTAATTCTGTATTCTCCATCTTGAAACAGATGGGAGTGGGACCGCAAGACGAAACTTTTAAGATAACAGGTAATCGAGAGCAGTGGACAGATTTTTATGAAGAAGGTGAAAATCTCGAAATGGTCAAGACATACATGTTTCTGAAAGTTAAGTCAATTTTTGATCCGCCTCAGTCTTCTGCAGTAGCTGAAGCATACAATAGACAAATCTCAGAATTTGAGTGGCGTCTTAACGTTGAGGTTGATCCTGCTAAAACCGAAAACTGAATAATGTAGTGACAAAGGATTCGTCTATGGGTGGCACCGGCGAATCCTTTTACATTGTAATGGAGGTACCTATGTATGATTCAAAAAAAAAAACGATGAGTTAATGCATTTCGGAATCCTTGGAATGAAATGGGGAGTTCGAAGATACCAGGATAAAAACGGTAAAAGAACACCAGAAGGAAAACTCCGCTATGCTCAATTAAAAAGTGAGTATGATGCCATTGAAGGAAAAGCGGATAAAGTTGCAGACCTAAATAAAAGAAGTCAAGAACTCGTAGACACTAGTAATGAACTATTAAAGGATTTTGAGGATTATCATAAGCAGGTTAAATTAACTGGAAAAGAAAAACAAAGTATATATGAGCAATTACATGATGACTACGGAGACGAGCCAATAACCGATGAAGATCTTTACGAAGGGTGGCTCGATATGTATATTGAGGACACCATTGACGACAAACGTCCAAAAGCATTAAATGATAAATATTCGAAATTTTACGAAGCCCAGGATAAATGGTGGGATGATGCAGAAGCAATAACAAAAGATCTCGTTGAAAAATACAAAGATCAAAAAGTTTCGGATGCTCAATGGAGCAGTAATTATACGGATAGCGCAAAAAGCATAATCAGTAATTTTTTATCTCAAGAAGCAGATACAAGATTCATGAGCTATATGTATAAACACTTCGATGACTATTGGATCAACGACACTGATACTAAATACGACGCCATTAATAGACTTAAAAAGGAATTTACAGCAGCGGATTACAACAAGAAATACGCAAAGTAAAGGAGAAAAACTATGGCACTCTCAAACACCGCTGTACCAAAATACTACGGCAGGTTTAGAGATGCCGTTATACGAGGTGAGATCCCGGTAAATCGATATGTGTCGATGGAAATGAACAGGATAGACATGCTGATCGAAAATCCGGGGATTTATTACGATGATAAAGTCGTAGATGGTTGGATTGAATTCTGTGAGAACGAGCTTACACTTACAGATGGATCCGATCTTAATCTTCTAGACACATTTAAACTTTGGGGTGAACAAGTTTTTGGATGGTATTATTACGCTGACAAAGAAATTTGGAATCCCGATTTAAAACAGTACGAAACACAAACAATTCTTAAACGTCTGACTAAGAAGCAATACCTTATCGTAGGAAGAGGTAATGCCAAGACTCTTTATGACACATGTATTCAAGCTTACTTCGAAGTAATTGATCAAAGCACAACTCACCAAATTACAACGGCACCAACCATGAAACAGGCTGACGAAGTTATGGGGCCTTTCAGAACAGCCATAACTCGTTCAAGAGGAGATTTGTTCAAATTCTTAACAGAGGGTTCACTTCAAAATACTACAGGTTCTAAAGCAAATCGTCCAAAACTAGCACCGACTAAAAACGGAATAGAAAATTTCTTGACTGGTTCACTTTTAGAGATAAGACCAATGTCAATCGATAAGTTACAGTCACTGAGAGTAAAAGTGGCAACGGTTGATGAGTGGCTTTCTTGTGAAATCAGAGAGGATCCGGTAGGTGCTATTGAGCAGGGCGCATCCAAACTGGATGATTACATTATAGTAGCAACCAGTTCAGAAGGAACAGTCCGTAATGGAATCGGTGACAGTATGAAGATGGAGCTTAATGATATTCTAAAAGGAAAGTACATAGCTCCTCACATTTCTATTTGGTGGTATTGCCTTGACGATGTTAAAGAAGTAAACAATCCGGATAAGTGGGCAAAAGCAATGCCTAATATCGGAAAGACAATTTCGTATGAAGTTGTCCAGTTGGATGTAGAAAGAGCAGAAAAGGCACCAACTACGAGAAACGATATTTTGGCTAAAAGATTTGGTATTCCAATGGAGGGTTATACTTACTACTTTACTTATGAAGAAACTCTTGTACATCCTCATAAGAGCTTTTGGCAGATGCCGTGTGCTATGGGCGCAGACTTGTCACAGGGAGATGACTTTTGTGCATTTACGTTCCTGTTTCCTCTTGGTGATGGATCGTTTGGTGTTAAGACAAGAAACTACATTTCGCATTTGACACTATCTAAACTGCCACCGGCTATGAAACAGAAGTACCAGGAGTTTATAGACGAAGGAAGTCTTGTGATCATGGACGGAACAGTTCTGGACATGATGCAAGTTTATGACGATCTTGATGAGCACATAACAAGAATGGAATACGACGTGCGCGCGTTTGGGTATGACCCGTATAACGCGAAAGAATTTGTTGCGAGATGGGCTACAGAGAATGGTCCATTCGGTATAGAGAAAGTAATCCAGGGAGCCAAGACAGAAAGTGTTCCGCTTGGAGAGCTTAAGAAGCTGGCATCCGAAAGGATGCTTTTATTTGATGAGCAGCTTATGACATTTGCGATGGGAAATTGCATAACGATGGAAGACACTAATGGAAATAGAAAATTACTTAAGAAGAGATATGCTGAAAAGATCGATGCAGTTGCAGCAATGATGGACGCGTTTATTGCTTATAAGATAAACGTAGAGTTTTTTGATTAGGAGGAAAATCAAAATGTTGAATATGTATGCTCACGATTTAAATTATGATACTTACTATTTGGCGCATCATGGTATTAAAGGACAACGTTGGGGCATTAGACGTTACCAGAATCCTGACGGAAGCCTTACCGACAAAGGAAGAAGAAAATACGGAAGTGATGATTACAGAGAAGTTAACCAATTAAAGAAAAAGAAAACAAAAGAATTATCGAATGATGAGCTTAGAAAAATCGCTGAAAGAAAAGATCTTGAAAGAAGAGTTAAGAAGGGGGACGAAGCTACGAAAAGAATGATGGTAGAAGCTGGAACAAAATTATTGAGCACCGCTATTACAGTTGGGGCAGTAGCTCTTGGAACCCAGTACATCGTTAAGCATCTTCCTGATATGGCATCTGCCGTTGCATCCTCAACTTCCAGAGCAGCAATCGATGCAACTAAATCTGTTGGAAAAGAACTTTACAAGGAAGGACATAATATTCGGAAGAATGTAGCTCAGTCAAAAGGAGCTCGTAATTATGTTAAAGCGGTTAACAAGATCATTGGAAAAAAGAGGAGATAACAGAAAATTAGTCAAAAATTCGATTCGCAAAAAAATCATGCCCTTTTATGAGGAGAGAGTAATAGATGATGCCCATTTGTTACTCTCTTCACTTTTGATTATATTCGCAAAATTTACACATCCTTTAATGGAAGACAATCAAAAGCAAAACGTGAGACGCGAATGTGTAGGTGGAATTCCTACCCACGTGGTATCAAAAGTAGAGAGATTTGATTAACGGCTAGTTTTCGGCGGACTAGTACCTGAGATTGTTTTCTTTTACTTTTAACTTTTGGAAGGAGATCCGAACAATGTCAATGGAAACTTATTATAAGAATTATCTTTCCCATCATGGCATTTTTGGTCAAAGATGGGGTAAACGAAACGGACCTCCGTATCCGATAGCACCTGGTGATCATTCTGCATCTGAAAAGAAAGCAGGTTGGAAGAAAAGTATTGACGACAGCAAAGCTGATGAGGATAATAAAAGTGGATTCCGTCTCAGCGATAAGTATAAGAAATATTTAAAAGTTGGAGCAACAATTGCAGCTGGATGTTTGGTCGCATATGGAAGTTATAAATTAGCTACAAATCCTATGGTTCATAGTTATATGGGCATCGGACTTAAAGAATTACAGAAACAGACATCCACAAGAAAGTTTGTTAATAATGCGCAAGAAACTGTGAAGATGCATGGTGGTATAAATGATTCTGTTAAAAATTTTGTTTCTGATAATGGAACAAAAATTAATCCGGAACCATTAAAACATCCAGACAATTGTAAAGAAGTTGCAGATGCGACTCTTAAAGTTAAACTTGGAATTGATAAAAATGCAACAGCTGGTGATGCATCTGAAGGAACAGTATTTGATTTTGTCGATAAGAATTACAACAAAAATGGAATCACTAAAATCGGAGGGGATGCCGGAATATCTCCAGATCCAACTGGAGACTCTACAAATAGAGTAAAGAAAGCGATTCTTAAAAAATGTAATGAAGGCGATGTTGGAATGATAGGTATAACTTGGAATGAAAATAAAGTGGATCCGGATTATTTAAAAAAGAAACGAACAGAATTGAACAATCCTGATTGGCTTCCAGGTCATGCTTACAATTTTGAAGTAAAAGATGGCAAAGTCGTGTTTGAGGATAATCAGAATCAAAAATCCAATTCCAAAGTTGACAAATATCTAAGATCAATAGCGCCGAATAGAGAAATACAGGTGTGTAAAGTAACTAAAGAAGCATTTGAAAAGGATTAATGTACTCGCGTATATCATATCCTTATATGAAAAACGCGAAATACAGAAAGGAGAAAATTATGAGTTTTGAAGAAGCTTATGAGGTGTTTACTAAATCTGAGTACGGAAACGGTTATAAAGAACTATCTATTAGAGATTTAGTAGATTATTATTTAATCACAATCTTAGATGATGAGTATATTCGTAACAGAGATACTTTTGATGGGTATTATACCATTAATAAAAAAACTAAAGATATAGGATGGGAACCTATTATTGAGGTATCAGATTTAGTAGAAGCTTATGGATTTGATGGAATTAATGATTTGGAAGGAAAAGTGTTGAACGGATAAGGAACAAAAGAGTCGCCTGCGTAATAGCAGCAACGACTCTTACGTTTGCATTTTTAATATATGAAATAATTAAATTGGAGAGCTTAGGCTCTCTTTTTTGTACTCTGAAATGGAGGAGTCAAGCATGAACCAATTTGAGAATAATGAACTCTATCATCATGGTATTAAAGGGATGAAATGGGGGGTTCGCAGGTACCAAAATCCAGATGGAACGTTGACTTCCGCTGGTAGAAAAAGACTTGGCCTGTCTAAAGAAGATTCTAAAAAGTTGAACAAAGAACAGGTCCACAATATGGCGTATACAAATGCCGCTTCTGATTATAGCAATTTAGGAAAAGGTTTAAATACTGGTTCCAACATGTCTAGATCCTCTGCAAGTGCAATAAATAAAACTTCCAGAATTAAGAAAAACAAAATGGTTGACCAGGAAGATGTGTCCAAATTAACAGATCAGGAATTACAAAGGCGAGTTAACCGAATGAATTTGGAAAGAAACTACAAATCTCTTAAACGAGATCAAATTTCTTTAGGAAGAGATAGGGTTGCAGAATATTTGGATATAGCGGGAGATGTGATTTCTGGATTAGGATCAGCGGCAATGGTTGCAGGAACAATCTATATGATAAAACGAGGCGGATTTAATAATAACGATTCTGGAAAATCTCCCATTCGTTTCTTCTAAGGAGGTAATACACATGTATGCTCATGATTTAAATTACGATGCGTATTGCCTAGAGCATCATGGTATCAAAGGCCAAAAGTGGGGAGTTAGACGGTACCAGAATCCGGATGGATCTGTAACTTCTAAAGGTGCTCAAAGATATTATTCTGAGTATGATGACAATTACCATAGATCTGACGATCCGAAAAATGTTCCTAAACATCAAGAGAAAAAGAAGGGTCTTAGTAGTAAACAGAAAAAGGCCTTAGTCGTAGCAGGAGCTTCGACGTTAGCAGTAGTTGGCGGCTATGCTCTTTACAAATCAGGCGCTTTAAGTAAAGGCGCTGAATTAGCTTCTAAAAAGGGAAGAGATTTTATAGTAAATTCTAGAAAGAAAATTGATGATAAAGCTTTTCGAAATAAACTCGGTTTAAACAAAAAGAACAAAATTGCAAAACCAGAATCTGCTTACAAGCAGGAAATGAGAAAAATTAATGAAGATTACAAAAATGAGATGAGGAAGAACAGCCTTACTAATAGAGTAAGTTCAGCTGTCAATAGACATTTAGAGGCTTCACATAAACGAGATATGGATAGGATAGATGCAAAAGGCAACCAAAGAATGAACGATATTCTTAAAAAGAAAGCTGCCGAAGGAAGATTGAATCCCAAATTGCATCCAACAAGTTCTAGTCCAAATAGAAATTTGAGAGGCTTAAAAGTCAATAGAGGCCCGTCATCGAAAGCTTCTGTTAAAGGAAATTATAAGGACATGGTTACCGCATATGGACCGAATTCTTTGATGTCTACTAAGGGAAGAAGCGATGGACTTGGAAAACTTTATACCAAAGGGTATAAGGCTAAGCATTCCAAAGGAACGGCTGCTATAAATAAAAATGTTGGTAATCTAAAGAAAACAGGTAGTAATGCAAAATCATTACCAGCTAAAATCAATAAACCTTCCGTTTCTTCTAATGTTAAGAAAGTAAGTCACCAATCAATAGCTCCTAAAGTTGAACAAAAGAAATCTTCAAGCAAAAAGATGTCCGTTTCAGATGCGGCTAATAGAATCAAGCTTGAGTTTGGAAATGACACACCATTCACAGCAAGTGACATGTCAAAACTAATTTCCAATTACAATCAGATTTCCAGTCAATCTAAAAAGTCTCAAAAGCAATATCGAGATGATGGAGAAGATTATACTCAGCAACTGCTAAGGCGTAACGCGAAAGCTTTAGGAATGTAACCAAAGAAAAAATAGTCATACTTTCTAAACAAAACATTTAGAGTCCTTAAAAGAGCCTACGAGTTCTTCTTGTTGACGTCGTTTTTCCTGTTTCCAGAATTCCTGTTCTGGCATTCTCCTTTCGACGATG
>Ga0265301_10005665_pt1 | contig 12205 bp, 4 predicted proteins | sample AusTroGonzalo_MG_2_FD_193488 | JGI IMG/M metagenome (GOLD analysis project Ga0265301, IMG submission 193488) | Bovine rumen microbial communities from tropical cattle in Woodstock, Queensland, Australia - Gonzalo_04 | ecosystem: Host-associated > Mammals > Digestive system > Stomach > Rumen ...
TTTACCTCTGTCGCTTTCCCTCCTTTCAATATTTCAATTGTTCCATTATCAATGTATGTCATTTTCGCGCTTCCTCCGTTCATCACCGTCATCACGCCCCCACGGTTCACACGCGTCTCTTCCGCAACGCCGTTGGAGACGACAAACATGTGGTCGTATTCGTCCGTGGGGAGGGTAAGTTCGTAGGAGGACTGGAGGGAATCGTCGACGAGCTGGCCGTTCCTGTACAGCAGGATGCCCGCGCCCTCGGGGATGCTGGAGCCGATGGTCAGGCAGAGTTCATTGGATTCGGTCAGCGAGAGTTCATACTCCGTGACTTCCCAGTCGAGGCGCGGCTGTGCGAGCGAGAGCTGTCCGTAGACAGTCCCGGATTGGTTTTTGACCGTAATGGTCCCGGCGTAGTCGGCGGCATTCGCGCCGATCGTGTAAACGCCGTATGTCTGCGCGGAGTTGACGATCAGGTCCATGTTCGAGACGCTGAGGCTCGCCATGTTGCTGAACATCGCGCCGTCAGCAACGCCGCGGCCCGTGAAGTCCATGGAAATGGCTGCGCCGCTGAAGTCGACGTCTTCATCCACGATCAGGTTCGCGGCGTTCCGGAAGGAACCGCGAACGAACGCGCCCGCGAGGAGCTCGACCTTATCGCCATTCTTCAGGTACGAATCGTCCAGCGCGCCGCCGGACGCGACCAGCAGGCCGGAAACTGGTTCGGCGCTCTGTTCGACTCGGACGCGGCCACCGGAGAGGACGGTCATGCCGTCGAGCGTGCCGCTGTCCGCGATTCTGGCGTATCCGCCGGATTCGACGATCGTATCGGCGGCCATGCCGCCCCAGCTGGCGATCAGTTCGCCGAACACGGTCGTGTCGCTGGCGACCGCGCCGGAGCTGATATAGAGACGCGTGTTGGAGTTGACGAGCGTATCGCTGGCCGTCTGCCCGGAATAAAGTTTTGCTTCGGGCCACCACCAGGAGTTCCCGTTCCGCACAACCTCGCCGCCGCTGATCACGATATCGTTCAGCGCGGCGAAAGAGGCATCCGCGGCAAGCGTGATATTATTGAACGTGGCCCCCGCGGCGAACATCACGTTGTTCGCCACGGCATTGTTGTAGAACCAGAGGTTTGCGCCGGAGGAGACGATCACGTTCTCCGCACGTGCGCCGTCGTTGACCGTCAGGGTCGCGCCCGTGGTCACGGTGATGCCGACCGCGGTCTGATTCCGGTACACATTGGCGTTCGCGCCGTTGACGACCGCGAGCGAGGAGAAGACGAGATCCTTTTCGATCTGATTGGTCGACTGGAGCTCGAAATCGTTCACGAAACCGCCCTGCGTCAGGGTCGCGTTCTGCAGAGCGCCATTGTCGTACAGGTACAATCTGCCCCCGGACGCCACATTCAAGTTCAAAGCGGACGCGTCGTTGCGGACGGTCATCTGTCCGTCGGCATAGACCGCAGCATTGGTAACGAGGCTCGAATCGTTTGCGCTGAGGACGCCGCCGCTGTAAACACCGACGGTGTCAACGGATGTTTTGCCGTTCATGTCAAGGATGCCGTTCTGATACACCTCGACGTGCTGTGCATTGCCGGCATTGCGCAGATAGAGTTCCGTATAGTCCCCGTCATTCCTGGCCGCGCTCAGGACGACATCAAGCGCCATGCCGGCGACATAGATATCGACGCCGTCAACGGCCATAACGGAAGAAAGGATGCCGCCTTCCTCGACCGTAACGTTCCGGTTCCGGATCCCGCCGGACAAATACGCGTTTTCGACCAGGCCGCCGCTCGAAACAAACACATAGCCGCTGGATTCCGTCCGGAGATTGCTGATCCTGCCGCCGTCATACACGATCGCGCTGTTCCCGCTCGTCACGGTCAGACCGTCCATTTCGTCGGCACGGCTGAGCAGACCGGACGCGGCGCCGCCGTAATACACGTTGTACGTGCGGTCAATGTTCGTAATCGTCCCGCCCTCGGCGACGATCACTTCGCCGCCCCACGGGTTGAACGCGACGTCAGCGAGGCCGCCGCTCTGAATTTCGAGCGTGGCGGCGTGGTTTACGATGGTGTCTTCCATCACGCCGCCGTCATACACGATCGCGCTGTTCCCGCTCGTCACAGTCAGATTTTCGAACGAATCGGCCTTCTGAAGGAAGCCGGACGCATCTCCGCCGTAATACACGTTCGCGTCGCGGTCCTTGTAGGTGATGTCCGCGCCCTCTTCGGTAATGACGGTGCCGTTCCAGGGATTGTATTCCACAGTGGCGACCGCCCCGCTCGAAACGACCAGGATGCCGTCCTTGTTCACATAAATGTTTTCCGCCACGCCGTCCTTCTCGATCTTCACCTGCGCGCCGGATTGAATCTGGAGATTCGCCGCGACACCGTCCGCATAGAGGATCGCGCTGTTCCCGGCCTCGACGGTAAAGTCTTCGACGGCATCGGTCTTGAGGATGACGCCCGCTTCATCGCCGCCGTAATAGATTTTCGCGTCGCGTTCGAGCAGGATCACGGTCGCTCCGTCCTCGGCCGTGATCGTTCCGCTCCACGGGGTGTAGAGGACATTCGCCGTACCGCCGGTCTGAACGCTCAGGACGCCGCCGTCGTTCACATACACGTTGTCCGCCACGCCGCCATTGTACACGATCGCGCTGTTTCCGCTCGTGACATTCAGGGAATCGAACGCATCCCCCTTGCTGATGATGCCGGAAGCGTTCCCGCCGTAATACACGTTCGCGTCACGGTCAAGATAGGTGATCGTGGTATAGTCGCCCGACGAAATGCTGCCCTGCCACGGGTTGAAGACGATGGAGGCGCGACCGAACCAGTCGACATACAGACTGCCGCCCGCGTTGACGGTCACCGCCGCGAGGACGCCATTTGCAGTCCATGCGTACCCGCCGGATTTCACGAGAACATTTTCCGCTCTGCCGCCTTCCCCGACCTCAAGATTGCCGCTCACGACCGTATCCACGGCGAAAGCGCCGGAAGAAACGATCAGGCGGGTCTGGGAATTGACCAGCGTATTCATGGCCGACTGCCCGAAATTGAGTCTTGCCTCGGTCCAGTCCCACCAGGATCCCGTCTGCACGACCTGACCGCCGGATATGACGGGATTGTTCAAGGACACAAACACCTCGTCGGAGTACAGCGTGATGTTGTTGAACCTGGCTCCGGACAGAAGGTTGACTCCGGCGGCGTCGACTCCGCTTTCCACCCAGAGTGTCGCACCGGACGAAACGACCAGGGCCTCGATCTCGGCGCCAGTATAAAGTCTCAGGGTTCCGCCGGGCGCCACGGTGAGACCGGACGCAACCTGACCGGAATAAAGCTCCGCGCTGCCATCGACCGTGCACGAGGCAATCACAAAGCCATCCAGCGAATCCACCAGCGCGGCATTTTCCAGTTTGATGTTATTGATCCGGGCTCCGGCTTCCAGTTCGAGGCCGTTCATCAGGACATTGTTTGCATACTGGAAATTGCCGCCGGATGCGATCCTGACGTTCGCCGCCTTCGCGCCCTCGCCAAGATCAAGCCGGGCCCCTGCCGAAACGGTCACATGCTCGGCATCCGCGCCATTGTTGACGGACAAATACCCTCCGGACTGCACCTCGATCTCCCGTCCGTGCATGCCCCTGTTGAGATAGCCGGACGAACCGTTGAAAATCGACAGGGATGCGATCGTGATGCCGGATTCGACCGTTTGATCCGTCTCCTGCTTGAAGCCGTTCACGTACGCGCCGGCCCCGATGAACGCATCCGTGACGGACGCCGCATCCTGAATAAACATGCTGGCGCCGCCCTTGATGGTCAAATCATGGAAAGAAACCCCGTCTCCGGCCGATGCATACGCGCCATCCTCAATGGTCACGGATGTTGCGACCGCATTCGCACCTTCCATGTAGAGGCTGCCGCCGGAGGAAACCGTGGCGTTGAAGACTTTCCCGTACAAATATGCACTTGCACCGGAATCGATCAGGATATCCCTGACGGTACAATGCCCCCATGCCCAAATGTATCCGCGGGAGGAAACAACGGTATTGCTGACCGTCGCAAAATCATCTAAATCGAGATGTCCGCATTCACACACGGTCACATTCTCCGCATAACCGCTTCCTCTCAGGAACAGGTCGCTGAGGTCGCCTTCCGCCTCCTTCAAAACGACATCATACGCCGAACCGGACACGTACAGGTCGACGCCGTTCACGACCTGAACAGACGAGATGACGCCGCCCTCCTCGACCATAACCATCCGGTCGCTGATGCCGCCGGAAAGATACGCATCCTTCACCAGACCGCCGTTGGAAACATAGACATAGCCGTAGGAATCCGTACGCAGTCCGGAGACGATCCCGCCGTTCGAGACATTCAGGCTTCCATTTGATTGCACTTCGATCCCGCTGACGACAGCGCCGCTGGAAACATGGAAGATGCCGTTGGACGTCACAAATGCGTTCTCCGCCGTGCCGCCTTCCGTCACATTCACGATTCCGTTCGACCTGACCTCGACACCACTGGCCGCGCCGCCGGAATAAACATTCATCACCCCGGTCGAATCGATCAGGATTTCCTGCGCAGCGCCGCCGTTTCCAAGATTGATCGTGCCGCCGGAATGAACCGCGGCGGACTCCACGCTGCCGGAGCTTGCCACATTCACGATGCCGCCTTCCTGAACCGTCCACCGCTGATTGCTGCCGGGCTTCACCACATAGGCGTGGTCGCATTCATACCCCGCGCCGACTTCCAGATCGGAAATCTCCTGATACGAAGAGACCAGGACCGAGTCTTTGTAAAGGAACACGCCGTCGGGACTGCCTTCTATGGACGAGGAAACCGTGAGGCAGAGAGAATCCTGCGCATTCAGGCCGAGGCTGAACAATATCGTATCATAACTCAACGTGTTATCCGCCAGAGAAAGATCGCCGAACGTCTGGCCGTTCTGGCTTCGAACGGTAATGGTCCCTGCAAACCCCGCCGCATTTCCGCCAAGGACATAGGCGCCCAATACGGGTTCCTGTGAGAGTTCGATCGTCCAGGAGTTCGGAGCAAAGCCCGAAATATCGCTGATCATGATCGCGTCTTCCGGTGAACGCTTCGTCAAATCAAGCACGAGGTTCGAATCCCCCGCGTCGATTGCTCCGTTCACCGTCAGGTTCGTCCCCAGACGGATCTCGCCCCGGAGAATGGCTCCCTCTTCCAGCGTGATCTCCCCTGTGCCGAACGGCAGCACGCCGCCCGACAGGAAGGCGCCGCTTCCGATCGACAGAGTGTCGACGATGCCCGTCGACGTGATGACGATAGCACCGCCGTTCACCACGGTAGTACGCTTCGCGACAGCTCCGTCCTGCACCACAATTGTTCCCGCGTCCACCAGAGTGTCTTCCAGCACCTGTCCATGTTGCAGATCGATGTATTCGCCGGAAACGGTCGCGCCCTGAATCGTGCAGGAACGCAGGTTCTCGTAGGTCGCGTCCTGCGTGAAGAGGAATCCGTTCGCGACCGCGCCGGATTCGACCCGGATCCCGGACAGATAGCTTTCGTTGCCCATTACAAACCGTCCGCCGGATTCGACGACCACGTCGGTGGCGCTGCCATACCAGTTCAGACGAAGCGACCCGCCGGATTTGACCGTCACATGGTCGAATGTGCCCGTCCAGTCGGTATAGGCGTACCCGCCGGATTCAATGGTGATATCCGAGGTGACGCCGTAGTATGCGCAGATTTCGCCGAACGCGGTCGTATTCGTGACGCTGGCACCCGATTCGACGACCAGACGCGTGTGGGAATTGACCAGCGTGTCGATGGCCGTCTGGCCGAAATGCACTCTTGCCTCGGGCCAGTCCCAGGAATATCCCGTATGCTCGATGACGCCTCCGCTGATCACGATATCGTCCAGAGTTTCATACGTTGCGCCCGCGGCGAGCGTGATGTTGTTGAGTTTCGCGCCGGACAGGAACGTCACATTGTTCACCGTGGCGCTGTTGTAGAAGTTGAGGTCGCCCCCGGCGGCGACCACCACATCGGACGCCGTGCCGCTGTCGTAGATGCATACGCTTCCGCCAGAACAGACGGACACGTTGCTCGCGAGGCCGCCTTCGTAAACATACAGCGCATTGCTTCCTCCGATGTCGGAGAACGTGACGTCATTCGCCACGCCGCCGCTGGAAACATAGATGGCGCCGGAATGAATGACCGCGCCGTTCATGACGCCGCCTTCATAGACCCAGAACCAGCCGCCGTCCATGATCGTGTCGACAGCCGTTGTCCCGGAGTGAACCGCCGCATCCTTATACGGCTCCACGACCACGCCGCTGAATGTGTTTGCGGCGAAGCTGACGTCCGCGCCGTCTTCCACCTCGATTTTGCCGCCGTTTTCCACGATGTCTTTTGCGACCGCGCCATTGTAGACATACAGGTAGCCGCCGTTGTGGACAGCCGCCCGGTTCGCCGTGCCGCCGAAATAGACGTATGCTCCGTTCTCCCATCCGGCGTCATGGATGATGACATCGTTCGCCGTGCCGCCGCTGGAGACATAGATCCGTCCATCGGAGTCGATGATCGTGCTGTTCGCGACGCCGCCGCTGAAAACATAAAGCCGTCCGTTCGAATTGACCGTCGTGCTGTTCGCGGTCGTCCCGGAGTGGACCGTGGCGGAAGCGCTGGAAAGGACCATTTCGCTGAAGGTGTTCGCGGCAAAGGTCGCATTCGCGTCGTTCTCAACTGTCACGTATCCGCCGTTTTCGACGATTCCAGCCGCCGTACCGCCGCTGGCGATGGTGAGGGATGCTCCGCTGTTTACGCTGATGTCCCCGACCTCCGCGCCCGAGGAGGCGATCAGCTCGCCCCCGCTCTGGATGACGAGGTCGTTTGTGGCCGCGCCGGAAAGAAGAACGGCCTTGAATCCGCTTTCGATCGTAATGCCGGTGAGGAGAGAATTGTTCAACTCAAACGCTTTTCCGTCATAGGTGCCGGTGATATAGGTGTCCGGCGCCACGGGGAAATGACAGACACCCCCCTTTTCTATGACGAGGCCCGTAGCCGTGCCGCCGCTGGAGATGACGATGCGGGCTCCGCTGCTCACCGCGATGTCGTTCACCGATCCGCCGGAATAGATGAACATGGAGGTCCCGCTGTTCATCGCAATGGATTCCAACACATCCGCCGAGGAATAGACTGTATTCCCGGAGCCGTAGTAAACGAGAGGAGATTCGCCTATGTCGTAAGAAACAATCGCGGAGGCAGGAATGATGTTATTGTTGGTAAAAGGCGTCGCCCGGAAGTTTTCAATCTTTGCCCCGTCGGGGATATTGAAAGCCCCGCGGTCGTCAGCAATGGTCAAGCCATTCACTGTCGTATTCCGATCCATACACAAATACCCGCCGCTAAAAACAGTTACGTTCTCAGCATAGGCGCCATCGTACATAAACAGGTCAGAAAGATCTCCGGGACTCTCGCTATTGGCATCGCGCAACTCAATATCGTACACCGAGCCGTATACACACAGATTGGTGCCGTTAATGACCACTGCGGAAGACAGAACACCTCCGGCCTCAATGGTGACCATCCATTCTACGGCTCCGCCGAAAAGGTATGCATCTTCCATTCGTCCGCCGCTGGAAACAGTAATGCGCCCGTACATGGCTGTCGTCACGCCGCTGGCGATGCCGCCCTCGCTGATTAGCAGACTGGCGCCGGAATTGACCGTGGTGTTCACGGCCATGCCGCCGCTCTGGACTTCCATCTGATCCCCTTCGTTGAGGATGATGTTTTCGCTGGTTTCGCCGCTGGTGATGATGTAGGTAGCCATAGTGAGGAGACCTTTCTTGTGTGTTATGTCAAATTGAACTAAGAACCATGAAAAAACGAATCGTCCGGGATCGGGAGGGAGATGAATCGCTCCAGGGAACCGTGAACTTGCCGCGAGGGCGCGCCAATGCCTGCCGGTTAAACGGACTTCCGGCAAAGAAGCGCTGATAAAGACTGTCAGAACGATCGGACTTGAGCATGAAAACCTCGAAACGGATTTCCTTTCTGCGGACACAAGCCTTTCTTCGCAAAAAATACCCCTCCATGCATGAGGAAGCCCCTGCAGGAAACCGGCCCGCCAGACGGAGGAAGAAACGCTCACGGGACATAACAAACAGATGATCTGACCGCAGTCTCAATCTCAGGGAAAAAAGCTTTGGTTGGGACTTGGCGGCTTCCGGCGTTTTTTTTGCGGAAAGAACCGATGAAATGAGCTCGAAATCAGAATTCCATAAAATATAGAATATCATTCTGACTGACAATATACTCCCGAACAAGACAAATTTCAAGCTCATGTCTACAGATTTAAGGATTTTTTATTTAGAAGACGTGTGCAACAGGGGTTCAACGATTTACGTCCGCCGTCGTTCCCTGCAGTGAATCGTGGCGGCAATCGCATCATCCGCGATCAGTCCGGAGGATGAATTGGAAACGAACATGACTTCCGCGCCATTCTCGCATTCAACGCCTCAGCCGTTTCCAGGAACCGGCCCGCGGGGCTGACTTTCCACCTCGACAGGGGATATCAATCCACGGCGCATTCGTTTCGCCAGGTGTTCCATGAATTCGGAGTCAGGCAGTCCCCGTCGAAGCAGGGAACAACTCACGACAATGCCGTGGCGGAAGCGCTTTTTTCAAAACGGGAGGATCTGACGCACTTCCGGTCGGAATCCGAGCAAAAAAAATGGCGGAGAGAGGGGGATTCGAACCCCCGGTAGAGTTTGACCCCTACGACGGTTTAGCAAACCGTTCCTTTCGGCCACTCAGGCATCTCTCCGCTTCAGTTCATAATGTGTTTTATACTATACTCCGCTTTCCGCATAAAATCAAGGCGAAAACACAAAAAAAAACGAAAATGAAAGGTCTTTTGCGGCTTGGAAATGGGGCGCAACGCTCAAACCGGGGCGTGGGCATGGACTGTCACCCCCCCCAAAAAACTGAGAAGCGGAAAAAACGAAACGCTCAAAACAGGGCATTCGACGCGGACAGCTTATCCGAAATCATGGATTCGCATCCAAGAACAAGATACTGTGTTATTTGCGTTCATAATGCAGAAGTTGAACGCGGGGCAAAAATCGCGCAAAAGCATCGCACATTCGCCTTTTCATAACACAGGGAAAGTTTTTTTATATTATTTTTCCGTTTTACGAATTTTACACTTGACTTTTAATCCACCGCGGTGTATAATAAGGCAATCTTGCGACAGACCGCACAACAGAATGGATCACGGGATCCACTCCGCTCAGCCGTGCGGGACTGTTTAGGATATACTGTTCGGACAATGCGTAAGGTATTCAGGTTGAAGTTCGCTTCAGCGGGTCGCTCCAGTGCATCAAGTTCTGCCGTCACCATCGCACTGAATTTCAGGCCGCCAGCCCGAAAAGGATCGTCCCGCACGATTATTTGAAGCGGAAAAACCGCGAAAGGACAAATCCACAATGAGACTGTACGTGGGCAATCTCGCATTCGCCACCACCAACGATGAACTCAAGGCCGCGTTCGAGCAATTCGGCGCCGTGGAATCGGCGACCGTGATCATGGACCGCGAAACCGGACGTTCCAAAGGCTTCGGCTTCGTCGACATGAGCAACGACGAGGAAGCCAAGGCCGCGATCGAAGGACTCGACGGCAAGCCGCTCGGCGGCCGCAACATCCGCGTCAATGAGGCCCGTCCCCGCGAAGAACGTCCTCCGCGCGGACCGCGCCGCTTCTGATCCGAGGTGAAACACGCTCGAAAAATTCAGGACGGTTCCGATGATTTCCGGGACCGTCCTTTTCCGTCGTTGTGATCCGAGGCGAAACACGCTCGAAAAAATCAGGACGGTTCCGATGATTTCCGGGACCGTCCTTTTCTATTGGCTTTTTCAGCCGTTTTTCTGCGTTTTTCCCCTGCATTACGGTCGCCGGCCGCGACGGTTGCGACGCTGCTGGTAAAAATTGCTCCGGCTGGTGAATCCGCTCCGCTTCGCGGCCTCGTCAGGTGAAACGCCCTCCGAGATCAGGTGCTCGGCCGTTGCCAGGCGCAGGTCGTTCAGGTACTGGCAGAACGTCTGGCCGGTCGCCTCCTGGAAATGGATGTGGAACGAGCTCCGGCTCATCCCGGTGATCTTCAGCGCCTCCTCGACCGTGACGGGCCGGATGTACATGCTGTCCAGGTAGAACAGCAGCTCGGAAATGCGGCGCTCCGGGTCGCCCGTGTCGGTCGCGACGGGTCCGCGCGGCGGGTCCGGCAGGCTGAAACCGATTTCGAGCAGGCTCCCGATCAGGGAGTTCACGCGGAGGGCGTTGCCGAACGCGGGCTTTCTCTGCAGGTCCATGATCCGCCGCATGATATTTCCGCAGCGAAGGCCCTCCGCCTCGGAAAGCGGCAGCAGATAGCCGTTTTTTTCCACGTAGCGCGTCATGTGCTCCAGCAGAAAAGCCGCCTCGGACGAGGCGGAGCTTTCGCCCACGAAATACCGCACGGACTGCATCAGGACCGCGGTCCGGCAGCCGGACTCCGCGGCGCAGAACACATGCGGCTGTCCGGGCGGGATCAGCAGGAGGTCTCCCACTTTCACGCGTTTGCGCCACTGACCGACGGCCTGAATGCCGCCTCCCTCACAGCAGTAGAACCATTCATATTCATCGGGATGAACGTGCTGACGGCAGCTTGAAACGTCACCCTGGAAAGGGTGCAGATAAACGTCAAGCACATTGGGCATGACACGAATCTTTTTGACTCCGGACGGTACATTTCTCATAGGGCGGGTCATTTCTCAATTGGGGGTGGGTTTGTTGAGTTATTAAAATATATCCACGCTTTCCTTCAATATCAAATCCCTGTTCCCGTTTTTTTATGTTTTTTTCCGAAAAACGGATGATCAAGAACGTTAATTACCGTTATTCGAGCTCATAAAACGGGATAATCGGTCCCGGAAAATCCATCCGTCCGGCAACAAACAGGGCGCACCCCGGCATGGATACGGCGACCGCGCATCGCAGCAGGCGCGGAAAAACCATCTCTCCCGTCATCTTTCCGTACTCGCGACAAGCTCACACCCGCCAGTTCTTGCAGACGTCGATCCACGAAACAAAGCCCGAATACTGTTCCAGTTCGGGGATCGTCAGCTCGATCGCGCTGTTGCCGCTGCCGCACGCGGGGAAAATGGTCTGAAACCGCTTCAGCGAAGCGTCGAGATAGACGGTCACGCCCTCGTTGACGGCGAACGGGCAGACGCCGCCCACGGCGTGGCCGACCAGCGTCTCCACTTCGTCCGGGGTGAGCATTCTGGCCTTGACGCCGAATTGGGCCTTGTATCGCACATTGTCGATCTTCGCGTCGCCCGCCGCCACGATCAGCACGGGCCGGCCGTTGACCGAGAACGAAAGCGTCTTCGCGATCCGGCCGGGCTCGCAGCCCAGCGCCTGCGCCGCCAGTTCCACCGTGGCGCTGGATTCGGCGAGCTCCCGGATCCGGTCCGCCATTCCAAATTTTGAGAAAAAATCCCTAACCGCTTCTATTGCCATTGCAATCTCCTGTTTCTGCGTGTATATTTCAAATCGACAAATCAACAGAATAGTATAGCACGGATGAACGGCTTTTCAAATCTGTTCCGCGCAAAATCCATGATGCGAGAACGCTGTTTGAGGCTATGGAAAGTTTTTTTCGAAAAAAACCATTTTTCCTGTTGATTTATTGAAATCATTACGTTCTTTAAAGAAACGAAACGATAACGATGCTCGGCATCAAAACTATCAACCTCAATACAATTTGAAAGGAACACACACATGAACAAAATGACAGTTGCTATTCTGGCGCTCGCTCTCACGGGCAGTGTCGCATTCGCACAGGGACAGGGCGGCGCAGGCCGTGGCGGCAATCGCGGCGGCAACCGCGGGAACCGTGCAGGCCAGCAGGTCCAGCCCGGCGGAGCCGGTGGAGCCGGCGGCGCAGGCATGATCGGCGATTTCGGCGGCGGTGAAGCCGGAGCGGCCGGAGCGGCCGGCGGCGCAGGCCGTGGCGGCAATCGCGGCGGCAACCGCGGCGGCAACGCCGGCGGAGCCGGTGGCGCTGGCGGCGGCCGTGGCGGTCGTGGCGGTGGCCAGGGCGGCATGGGCGGCTTTGGCGGCGGCCAGGGCGGCTTCGGCGGCGGCATGGGCGGCCAGGGCGGCTTCGGCGGCGGTCAGGGCGGCTTCGGCGGC
>Ga0265301_10005669_pt1 | contig 12196 bp, 16 predicted proteins | sample AusTroGonzalo_MG_2_FD_193488 | JGI IMG/M metagenome (GOLD analysis project Ga0265301, IMG submission 193488) | Bovine rumen microbial communities from tropical cattle in Woodstock, Queensland, Australia - Gonzalo_04 | ecosystem: Host-associated > Mammals > Digestive system > Stomach > Rumen ...
CGGTGGTTCGACCCCACCCGTCTGCACCATATCCTCCGGTAGGCTCAACTGGTCAGAGCTTCCGACTTATAATCGGAGGGTTGCTGGTTCGATTCCAGCCCGGAGGACCATTGCCCCTTAGTAAGAGAGAAAGACACATACAGCAATCTTACTGAAAAGTATATTAGTCCAATGGTAGGACGCAAATGTTTTAAATTTGAAGAACAGGTTCAACTCCTGTATATAACTTTACGGTGTCTTGACATTTTTAAAAAAATTTGATATAATATATATAGAAAATAAAAGTGACGGACAAGGCTTTGGCAGATGATCATTGTCAGGATGAGGAAGCATAAGCGTTATACCTCTGAACACATTGAAACAGGCTGGTGGGACGCGAGTGGTCACTTTTATATATGCGGGCTTAGCTCAGCTGGTTAGAGCGTTATTATAAAAATTTGGTTCATTTTATTATTTTTTGGACAAAATGAGCTAAATTTAGCTCAATAATTTTCATATAATAATGAAAGGATGTGAGCTATATGCCTAAAACTTTAGATTTAACAGGAAAAACATTTGGAAAATTAACAGCTCTTTATAGAACTCCTAGTCGGGGAGGAAAAACTTATTGGATGTGTCAATGTGAATGCGGAAATCAAAAAGAAGTATAGACTTCTCATTTAACACAAGGAAATATCACTTCTTGTGGCTGTATTCGTAAAACCGTCTCAAGCTTAATGGATAAAATATCTGATGAAGCATTTTCAAAAATTGTCTTATCTAGTAATTCTTTTTCTGAAATAGTAAGAAAATGTGGCTTTTCTTGCGTTAGTGGAGCTAGCGAAAAAATAATAAAAGATCGTATTGAAAAATTATCATTAGACATTTCTCATTTTAAAAAATAGAATAATTAGAAATGGTTACCAGAACAAATCTTTGTAAAAGATTCATTAGCTTCACAATCTACATTAAGAAGATATTATTTTTCTGGTAAATATTCTGAATATAAATGTTCTATCTGTGGTCAAGAACCATTTTGGAATGGTAAAGAATTGACCTTAACACTTGACCATATAAATGGAAATAACCACGATGATAGATTAGAAAATCTTCGCTGGGTGTGTCCAAATTGTGATAGACAGTTGGAAACATTTGGCGGTAGAAATATAAAAAATGCGGATATAGTTTAACTGGTTAAAACATATGCCTTACAAGCATGAGATGTCGCGGTTCGAGTCCGTGTATCCGCACCAGGCCATTGTAGCAACTAACAACCCGACGGGGTGTTGATAAAGGCTTCGGTGATGCTTGGCGGTCGAGCACCAGAAAAAAGACCGCCCCAGGCGAGTGAGAGGATAACCGTTGCTACGCGGGAAAAGCCCCTAACATAAGCTCACTCAGTAGGAATAAATATTTTGAGACGCATACAGCAATCATTATCAAGTTACTTGAAAATGATTCTTTGGGAACAATTTCGTTTCCACCGATGTGGCGGGGGAGCCCCTCGCTGCCGTAGCCGAGATTCTTTGGTTGTGGACAACTTCTCTCTCGGTTAGGTTTTGATTAAAGTACAGTCCTCTGTGTCTCGGGGTTCAAAAAGAGAGGTATTATGGAGATTTATACATCATATTTTTATCAAGTGCGATTTATGAAACCTCATATGATACCTCTCTCTACCGCTGTTTGGGGGCCGAAATGGTTTAAGCAAGGACATCCTTGGAAAGATAAAAATGGCGTTTGGAATGGTTTAAAAGCCGATGTATTTGCGCCAGGGCCAATGTGTGAAAATTTATGCCGAGGCCCCGAGACTTGCGTGACCGGTAATCCGCAAACTTGCTTATTTTTAAAAACATATCGCTATCAATTAGACCAACTTAACTTCAATGATGTAATTGCTCGCTGTGAGCGTTTGGGCAAATATATTCAATCTTTGGAACATTTTACCGAAGAACCAATAGGAATACTTCTTGTTCATGAGGCGCCGCAAAATCCTTGCTCCGAACGCAGAGTTATCCAAGAGTGGTTTGCATCTCACGGAAAAGAAGTTGTTGAGTGGCAACATTAAGTGCGGGATTGGTGTTAATGGTCAGCATACCGGCCTTCCAAGCCGAGGGTGGGGGTTCGAGTCCCCTATCTCGCTCCAATTTTTCCCCAATTGATTTTTATAAAAAAATATTATATAATATATATGTAAGATAAAGAAAGGGGAAAAGTCAAGATGTTCGATGATTTTGACACTGAAATTCAAAGCGACGAGATAATTCCCGAAGAATATGAAGATTGGCTTCGTTATTGTGCGGAGCAGAAAGGATAACAATGCCAAAAGTAGGAGATACAATCCGCATCGTTTGTATGAGTGGGGAACCTCGGTATAGTGGAAAAGAGGGCGAAATTACTCATATTGATGACATGGGCCAACTCCATGGAACATGGGGTGGCCTCGCAGTAATCCCTGGCGAAGACAATTATGAAATCATCCAGAGCAAATAACTCTATTTGATTTTTTAAAAAAAATATTATATAATATATATGTAAGATAAAGAAAGGGAAAGAAACCAAGATAGAAAGTTGGACTTGGCATTGACCATCATCCCTTCGACTTACGACTCCAAGGTTTTGCCGTCATTCAACAGGGGAGTATAAATAAACTGATGCAAGCCGGCACATATGGGCCTGTAGCTCAGCTGGGAGAGCGCCTGCTTTGCACGCAGGAGGCAGCGGGTTCGAGTCCTGTCAGGTCCACCAGTGGTTGCCCATTACCAAGAGAAATCTAAAAATGGGTCAACTTCCCCACTTCATAGAACGATGGGATAGCGCAAAGGGAGATTGATAGTAGCCAACTGGACCTGCGGCGCGAATAAAAACAGACAAAACCAATTACTATCATGGGTAGCATACCCCGAAGAAAGGTTCTATGCGCCACCCGTTTCGGCGGGGGAGAAGGTCGTGGGCGTCTGTCCGGTGAAGAGTGCATATCTTACCTAAGGTTATAACTGCAAAAAGTGGGGTCTTTGTAAATTACCTACCACTATAATACCAAACGGGCGGCCACCCGTAATCTGTAATTTAACTAGGCCGTGCTAGCAAAAAACCATGAGAGGTTGGGATAGGGTTTTGACGGTTTACCTATCATCTATATGGCTCCGAGGGAAAACGGGTTGATCCGCCAGCCTGTCACGCTGGAGATAGCGGGTTCGAGCCCCGCCGGAGTCGCGGCAACAGGAGCAAACCTTCACGTGGTGTTGCTGTTTTCACTAATTGCTCAAAAAATTCTTTGGGCGACTTCTATAAAAAGAGTCGCCAGAAAATTGAAATATAATAGAAAGGTTGTGAGGTTATATGCCAAAAGGGTATATCTATTGTATTTCAAATAAAATCAACTCCAAATAGTATGTAGGAAAAACAATTCGTAGTATTGAAGAGCGATTTTTGGAGCATTGTAAAGACGCATATAGAGAACGATGTGAAAATAGACCTTTATATAGGGCTATGCGAAATTACGGTGTAGGGGCTTTTTATGTAAGCCTATTAGAAGAAGTCAATATTGAAGACTTAGAAAATAGAGAATAGTTCTGGATTGATAAATTAGACACTTATAAAAATGGGTATAATGCCACTATTGGCGGTGATGGGAAAATCCTCTATGATTATACTCTATTTTTACAAGATTATGCTAATGGAATGTTGGTGTCAGAAATAGCGCAAAAATACAACTGTGATACGCATACGGTAACAGATGGATTACGTGCTTGTGGCGTTGATGGAAAAACAAATAGCATTAACAAACGGAAACATCCTATCGTTCAAAAAGATAAAAATGGAAATGTGATAAATATTTTTGAATCATAGAATGATGCGGCGCGTTATTTAATTGCGCACGGACATAAAGGATCAAGAAGTTCAATATGTACTAATATTGGAAGAGTTCTAAAAGGTCAGCGAAAAACCGCTGAAGGATATGTTTGGGAGTATAATATCTAAAAACTCTCAATATGCTGACGTAGCCCAATTGGCAGGAGGCACATGACTTAGGATCATGACAGTAAGAGTTCGAATCTCTTCGTCAGTACCAAAGGGCGCTCTTCCGCCCGCGAAGGAAGAAAACAAGTTGATTGCACTTGTGCCAGAAGCAATCCTATATCTACTAGGTTTGTAGGTCGTTTGGGAGGCCCGAACATCCGTTAGTTGGGAGGGTGAATTGTGAGTGTAATATATAACTCTCCTCACGCTCACGAGGGGCTGAGCTGGGCGTACTGGACGCCGAGGAAGGTGTGGCAACCACCAGTACCATATGCGGCTTTGATGTAAGAGGGAGCATAGTGGCTGGCAATTAGAACCCAGCCGCAGGCGCAGGTTCGAACCCTGCAAGGCGCAATTAATAACTATGGCTACGGTGTGCCAATTAATAACTAACAATAAACACCGTCGGGATAGAAAGTGGTTTTTCAATGTTTTGAAGCCGTAAAATGTTGACGCGAGGACTTTTGGTAATAAGGTTTGCCCCGCTGCGTGAAAGCGGGGGAAGAAATCCTTCCCAGCAGAGCCGCTGTAAGAATGGCTCGGTCAGTGACGCCGCTGTTCCAAAAGGGATGCTATGGACGCATCAAGTGCGATATATGCTCCTCTACCCCAACCGGCAGAGGGAAACGGCTCAAACCCGTTATAGTCTCGGTTCGAATCCGAGGGGGAGCACCAAAAATAAAAATCTCAATTTGATTTTTATAAAAAAATATTGTATAATATATATAGAAAGAATAAAAAAGACACAAACAGCAATTCTTCTTTTATTGGATATTGTGAAAAGAGCGTGTCTTGTAAATATGGCGCCTTAGTCAAGCGGGCTAAGACGGGGCCCTTTCAAGGCTCAGGCAGGAGTTCGAGTCTCCTAGGCGCTACCAGAGGCTTCTTTTCTATTCAGCCCGTATAGAAGAATAGAAGTTCGTAGGGATGGATTTTTCCGGTTTAAACTACCACTGGCAGTATGAGCGTGAACCAGATAAGGATTAAGTTGCCCCTGTAAGTAGCGCACTGATATGTGGCTTTGTCACTAACGAACTAAAATAAAAGCGAAAGTAAAACCGTTTCTAAATGGCGCCATCCTCTAATTGGACTAGGAGGCTGGGCTCTCAATCCGGCAATGTGGGTTCGATCCCCGCTGGCGTCACCATAACCTCCGTATTCAGAATACAAGGTTATCTATCTATTTATTATTTATTTCTTTCACATTTTGCGGACAATTTGATACATCTTGCGGTTGTGCCTGTTCGTTAAATGTGGAATCTAATCCGTCCGTCGTTCGGTTAGTCAAATCCTTTACGTCGGTACGCGATTGCGGGTTTTCGTAAAGCTCATAATTTTGGCTTTGGTTATTTCCCAATCAAAATAGAAATAACCCCTCCATATCGCGGTGGTGGAGCAAAGGTAGCTCACCGCCCTCATAAGGCGGAGACGATGTTCGAATCATCCGTCCGCAACCACGGGGTTTTTCGGTTTCCCCTCTTTCCTTTCGTTTGAAGTTCTCCAATAAGGGATCCTGCTCTCTAAATGCGGTGATGCGCGGTTAAGTACCTCCTAATTATATATTAGTCGAGCAGGCTGGGGATTGACACCTTTTCACAATACAAAAAGACTACTTCCTAGCAGGAGTCTTTTATACGCTTGTGTGCATTTTTATGTTCTCCTTTCATTAGTTATCGTAGATTCACTTTCTTCTGACACAAGATAATTTTTTACCTGCTAGTTTTTCTTTTGTAAACCACCATATGCTGGCACCCAAGTCCAGAGGAAGAAGTGTGAGGGCAAAAGAATTTTTTTGTAAAGGGAGGAATTTACATGAAGTTCTATTCTGAAAAGCTCAATAAGGTATTTGATACCGAAGAGCAGTGCGTTGAAGCAGAGAGAGCGCACGAAAGAGCAATCACTGAGGCCGAGACTAAGAGATTGAAGTTGGCCGAAGAGAGAGCGAATAGAGCCAAAGAAGTTGAGGAACTCTATAAGGCAGCGGTTGAAGCTAAAAAGGCATATGATGAAAAGCTGCGTGAGTTCTTGAAGGATTATGGTTCATTCCATGCAACCTTCAAGAATGTAGATCCATTCTTCACACTTTTTGATTGGTTCTAATCAGTAAAGGTTGGAGCCAATCACTCCAACCTAATATGCGGTCGTGACCGAGAGGCTGATGGTGGCGCCCTGCTAAGGCGTTGGCTCCGTAAGGGGTCCGGAGGTTCGAATCCTCCCGACCGCGCCAAAAGCTAAAGGCTCATGCAGCAATATTTATTTATATATTGTGGATTTGTGTATATATATTTACGAGCCTTGTATTTATATGGCGGGGGATTTCACCCGGCGGTGAACCTAGTCTTGAAAACTAGTGGAGTCAGGGATGGCTTGGGGGTCGGCACCTCCCCCCGTCGCCAAAAGTCAAAGCGCAGAGACTCAGAGGAGTTGTAGTAGAAGAACTAGACCTGGTCTACGCTCTTGGTAGGGTCGCTCCCTATTATAGGAGAAACGCGGTAGTGCACAGTCCCGCAAATTCCTCGATTTATAAGCCCGTGTGGCCAAGTGGATAAGGCACGGGCCTTCTAAGCCCGGATTCCTAGGTTCGAACCCTAGCACGGGTGCCAAAATACTTTGGTGCTACGGACCTCTCAGACCGGGCTGGGACTTGGACGAACTGGCGTTTCTGAGAGCTTAGCGTAACGGCGGGGCAGTAGTTAAATGGAGTTCGAGGAACAGCCAAAGTATTTATATATACCGCTGTAGTATAACGGATAGAACATAGCGCTACGGACGCTAGGATGTGGGTTCAACTCCTGCCAGCGGTGCCAATGTGCCCTCCTTCCAATGGCACGTTTCAAAAAGTAAACAGGTGAGGAGTACTGAGATGTCCTGGTAAGCAAAAACTCCTCTTATATGGGGGATTAGGCGAATGGTATAGCCGCGTTATAGTCTAGTCTTGAAAAAAACTGTGTCAGCAATTTTTACTTTGCATGTAGGAGCACGTGTTTGGTGGTTCGAATCCACTGTCCCCCACCACGGTCGTCATGACTAACCCGGCCCAAGCTTATATATCTAAAATGACGATAGGGTATATAAGTATCCTAACCAACAAACGCTCACTATTGTCTGGTTTTCCTTGCAATAGCAGAGAATAAAAATTAGGATGCTCCCGAATAAAACGTTGGTATAAATGAGGCGTGGCCCCAACACGAAAGGTAGGGGTATTGTGGATAGAAATATTATTATTGACTGGTATGTATCGGATACGGATTGAATTTTAAAGATAACATCAGCAATATTTGACGCAGACTCCACTAAAACTGCGGCCGATAAAAATTAAATAAAGTTGATGGGTTATAGCATCCTAAGTAGGATATTATAATTGCCGAGGGGCGGATACAGATTGTGGCTTGAGGTATTAGGGCAACTGCGGTTAGCGACTAGTAGTGTAGGCAAGAGTAATATTTCAAAAAGGGTGCTATAATTTTCTCAAGGCTCGGTGCGGCGCTGGCGCATGTGGCCTTTCGTCTCGCTAAAATAAAATATAGTTTTAGAAAATATGATTCAAAAATTGACTTTTATAAAAAAATATTATATAATATATATAGAAAAAATGAAAAAGACAAATGCTGGTATAGCTCAATGGCAGAGCAATCGCCTTGTAAGCGATAGGTTGTGGGTTCGACTCCCTCTACCAGCTCCATGGAGGTATGGCTCCTAAAACAATGCGGTTCGGTTGAAAGTTCTGTTCGGCCGGCTATATGAAAACAGTAGAACTTGGCTTGGTAGTGGCGCCAAGTAACTGCGGGTTATTTCTTGAAGGCCAAAAGAGATAACTAAATGCCACTTTATATGCAGGTATGGTATAATGGTTATTACGGTTGCTTGCCAAGCAACAAATGCGGGTCCAATTCCCGCTACTTGCTCCAAAGGCTCATACAGCAATTCATACATAATGTATGTACCGTCGGTTCAAATCCGATTTTTGCAGCTTTTTGCAGAATAGCTTAATTGGTAAAGCAATACACAAAAAAAGAGCCTTGTAAAAACTTCGTTTTTACGAAGTATATCCGGATGTAGGTCAGGGGTAGACTGCGTGGTTTGGGACCACGATGCCGGGGGTTCAAATCCCTCCATCCGGACCAGTCTCTGCGGTCCCGTAAACGGCGACCGCAAATATACGGGATTAGCGTAATGGTAGCGCAGGAGGCTTTGAACCTTCATGTGGTAGTTCGATCCTACCATCCCGTGCCAAATATACCGACGTAGTATAGCGGCTCTGTATACTCGGCTCTGACCCGAGAGGTCTTCGGTCGGCACGAAGCGTCGGTGCCATCGCGTAGGGTGACTGGAATGGAAACCCAGTGTAAATCCCAATTCGCATAGACAGGATGTAGGATTAAAGGTGTCCACCATTTAAAGAGTGGGCGGCGGTCGCGAGGTCGTCCTTTGGCCAGGAGGCACACTGTCAAGGGTTTGGGGTTCACCCTACAACAAAACCCTATAATTTTTAAAGGAGATAAAGGTGAGAAAAATGTTTGAATATCCGATGGAGAAGTATCGTTTCTATTCTACCACAAATAAGGTTGTTGCGGTTTCTACTTATGGCGGTAAAACCGTGCGCGGCGTTGCAAAGTGCGATCCCAAGGATAGCTTTGATTATGAAAAGGGTCGTGAGCTTGCGGCAGCGCGTTGTGGTTTGAAGATTGCGGCAAAGCGCACTAAGCGTGCTGATAACCAGCTTAAGAAGTCTGTTGCAGCATTTGCAAAAGCGCAGAAGCACATGGAAGATATGAATGAGTATTACGAAGATGCTCGCGTATCTGAGCGCAACGCAAAGATGAAAGTCGATAAGATTCTCCGTACAATGTAATGTAAATACCGGAAGTCTTCTTTGACTTCCGGTATTTTTTTATTAAGAAGAAGAAGGTGAGAATATGGATGAAGTTATTCCAACATTAGAAATTGTAGCCGCAGGAGTCGACATATATAGAGGTAATCCATATTACGTCTCGTAGCACAGTGCCACTATAGAGGGTGGTGCTACTGTTCAATGGAAAGAAGGCACGCTTAGAGAAGATGAAGATGAGCCAGATTCTCCAAGTAGCATACCTTGGGGAGGAGAAGACCCTGTTGTTGTAACATGGAAAGAATATGATTATGGTTCGATCTCTATTGTATGGAACGTTGAAGGAAGAGAAGAAGATATAGAAGGAGATAATTTTACTATAACTATGGAGTATGAACCACTAGAAGCAATAGACTATGCTGATGTTATAACATAGGCAGCCGAGCAAACTGATGAACCTCAAGAAAATGAGGGATTTCATCCATTAATAGGAGGAGCAGGAGAGTCTATAGAAGATATATTGGCTCGCGATGAGAGACATACTGATTTTGAATTTCTTGCAACTGGGATAGAAACAGTAACAACTCACGTAAAAATTTATAGTCCAGTATATGATGAATAGTTTGGTGCATATCGGTGGAGTCTAACGTATGATAGTACAACAGATCCAAATGAGCAAAAAGAAGAAAATAAATACAATATCAGCTGGCACACTAGGTTACCTATTTGTCTTAGACCAACTCCAGGAAGATTTATTGATGGTATAGATTGGGATTCTAAACGAGGAACAGCTATTACAGATCCATATGGGCTAAGCGCAATCTGGACTTACTGCTGGTCAACACATATGAATAGAATATGTCACTGGTATACATAGAATAGTTGGTTATCATATGCAGTAGATTAGGAAGAATATGAACTTTTTACAAGTCAAGATAAATAGGGAATATAGAGAAGAAATACGTATCTTTCAAACTTATTTCATCCAGACTGGGCAAATGACAGCGCTTTACTCTAGATGATAAATAACAAAATAGCAAATTGTCGAGTAACAATAAAAAAAACCGGCGACCCGGTAACAGCAGAATGGTTTAATAATTGTGCTTATATGACAAATAATTATACAGAATGCAGTAATGAATATGGAGAAATATCTATTTCTCATGAAAAATTTCAAAACAATACCCCTGCTACCGCGAGAATTACGCCAATTTCAGCTAGTTTAATAAAAAAAATAAGAGACTATAATGACAGACCATAAAAGAGGTTAACATGATTAAAGAAAAACCTAATTCTCGTGCGCGAGCGCGTTACTATATGTGGCGGAAAGCTCGCCGCAAACAGCGTATTGATCATGAATTATCATATGCTCCTTATTATTTTTATGATAATCTTCATCAATATTCAAAAAATAAAATACATTGCTCATGTCCTATGTGTTCGCCAAAAACACGCAATAAAGGGCGCCGCAAAAACAATAATTATAATCCATCTCTTAATTATAAAATATCAGAACTCCGTAAAAAGATAAGAATGGATATAGATGAAGAAGAGTATTATTTAGATGAATAATACTCTTCTTGATTTTTATAAAAAAATTTGATATAATATATATAGAAAATGATAAAGGAGTTTTCTATATGAAGTTTTATATTCCTTTTGGTGACTGGTCTGATGATGGTCATGGCCACTATGAAAATGTTCTTGTCGCGGCAAATTCTATGCAGGATGTGCTCGATGCAGAAGATCGTATTAGAGATAACTGGGGAAAATCTTTTTTTGATGGTTTTGCTAATGATTATGCCTACTCATCTCTTAGTCCAACGGTTTGGGAAGCATTGATAGCTAATAATATGCCTATTGAAATTCTCACTGCATATGATGATGTAAATGATTGGACAGGATGCCATACTATTCAAGAAGCTCTTGATGCAGATACATGCCCAGCTCTTGGTATGGAATTTATTGAACAAGCCTTTATTTGGCTACTTAATAAGTATGGAGCTGGAATTGTCATTCTTCCAGAAGAAGAAGAAATTCCGCAAATCAACAATTGGACTTGTCCCGGCTTCGAAACCGTGGGCTATGGGTGCTGGGAGGATTAAATATGTTTGATGCTCTTGGCGATAGAATGAAGGACTTTTATGAAAACCGTTATCGTATCTATCTCACCCGCCGTATGCCGGTGATTATTCGCGTAGATGGTAACGCTTTTCACACCTTCACGCGCGGCCTTGACAAGCCTTTTGACTTCGATTTTATGGATATAATGCAGAGAACCTGCGACAGCCTGTGCAAAAGTATCCAAGGTTGTGTTGGAGGATATGTTCAGAGTGATGAAATTTCTCTGCTTTTAGTGGATTACAATACAATCACCACTGATGCATGGTTTGACTACAATCTCCAGAAAGTGACTTCGCTTGCGGCCGCCCGTGCTACGATGACTTTTAACGGACTCGTGAGAGACCTCGCCGAAGATTACGACAATCGTGCCACCTATGAGAGATGTAAGCCTGAAGACCAAATTGATTTAGATGAACTAACATATTGCCAGAAACAGGCGATACAATGGTTCGCTAAAGAAGATAAGGCGATGTTTGATGCGCGTGCATTTAATATTCCCAAAGAAGAAGTATGCAACTACTTCATCTGGCGTCAAAAGGATGCAACCAGAAACAGTATCCAGTCTGCCGGTCAGGCGTTTTTCTCTCACAAAGAACTCGACCACAAATCCCAGTCTGATATCCAAGAAATGCTGTTTCAAAGAGGAGTTAACTGGAATGATTATAGCACCTACGAAAAGCGCGGTGCCTTTGTGCGTCGAGATACAGAAACAATAGAAAGAGAAGATGGTTCTATTGTTGTAAGCAATCCATGGTATATTGATTTAGATATGCCCATTCTTACAGAAGATAGAAACTATATTGAAGAATTAGTTTATGTAGGAGAATAATTATGCTCTATTCTGAAAAATATCCAAATGCAAAATCTGGTCAAGAGGTAGAAACGAATATTCTTTGCGGCAATACCTCTGACAATTGCGCTCAGTGCGGCCGCATGACAAAATTTGTAGAAATGAACTATCAGGCTCATTTCTGTTCGCCAGAATGTGTTGAAGAATACGACAACCAAGTGTTTCGAAACGCAATCCGCAAATAAAAATCACAGAGTTGATTTTTATAAAAAAATTTGATATAATATATATAGAAAGTGAGAGATAAAATTATTTCTCACTTCTATATGCCGGTGTAGGGTAACGGTAGTTCGCCTGGCTCTAACCCAGGAAGTGTTGGTTCGACTCCAAACCGCCGGTGCCATAATAAGAGACTTACAGCAAATCATATTTTTCCGCCATTTATTTTTCTTACT
>Ga0265301_10005670_pt1 | contig 12190 bp, 11 predicted proteins | sample AusTroGonzalo_MG_2_FD_193488 | JGI IMG/M metagenome (GOLD analysis project Ga0265301, IMG submission 193488) | Bovine rumen microbial communities from tropical cattle in Woodstock, Queensland, Australia - Gonzalo_04 | ecosystem: Host-associated > Mammals > Digestive system > Stomach > Rumen ...
CAATTTGATCAACACCTTTTTGTGCGTCGATACCAACGCCATAGTAGTGAACAATTGCAGCTGTCAATGTTGTTTTACCGTGGTCAACGTGACCAATAGTACCGATATTGACGTGTGGTTTTGTTCTTACATACTTTTCTTTTGCCATAGTTTTCTCCTTAGGCTTGTTAGTTATTATAAGTTTGTAATCTTTTATTTTGTCATTTTCTTAATTACTTCGTCAGCAACATTTTGTGGAACTTCGTCATAGTGTGACAATTCCATATAAGGATTCGCACGACCCTGTGACAAAGAACGCAATGTTTTGACATACCCGAACAAATTCGCCAGTGGGACATACGCAGTGATTAACTGGCTGCCGAATCTGGTTTCGATACCGTTGATTTGTCCGCGACGACTGTTCAGGTCGCCTATAATGTCACCGACATATTCTTCCGGTGTATTAACCGCAAGTTTCATAATCGGTTCCAATAATTTTGGTGCAGCTTTCTTCATCGCTTCGCGGAAGCAAGCACGCGCCGCAATTTCAAAGCACAACACATTAGAGTCAACTTCGTGATATTTACCATCTACTAATGTGGCTTTGAAATCTACTGTTGGATAGCCAATCAAAACACCTGTTTGTTGCGCTATCTTTAAACCTTTTTCTACACCTGGGATGTATTCTTTTGGAATTGCACCACCAACAATCTTGTTTTCAAATTCATAGCCTTGACCAGGTTCCAATGGTTCAAATTGGATTTTAACCTGAGCATATTGACCAGAACCACCAGATTGTTTCTTGTGTGTATATTCTTCCAAAACAGGTTTACGGAATGTTTCACGATATGCAATACGTGGTTCACCAACATTCACATCGACTTTGAATTCACGTAATAATCTGTCAATCAAAATATCCAAATGCAATTCACCAACACCAGACAAAATTGTTTGACCAGATTCTTGATCCACAGAAACACGGAAAGAAGGATCTTCTTTGGCCAATGCCTGTAAACCCAAAGACATCTTTTCAATATCTGCTTTGGTTTTTGGTTCAACCGCAATAGAAATAACTGGTTCTGGAACATGAATAGATTCCAAAATAATTGGATTTGCTTCATCACACAGTGTATCACCAGTAATTGTTTCTTTCATACCAACCAACGTGATAATATCACCTGCAGATGCTTCTTTGATTTCTTCACGTGCATTTGCATGCATCAACAACATACGACCAACACGTTCACGTTTATCACGATTCGAATTATAGATATAAGAACCAGATTGCAATTTACCAGAATAAATACGGATAAACATCAAGTTTCCAACAAACGGATCATTAGCAATCTTAAATGCCAAAGCACTGAATGGTTCTTTCGCATCTGGATGACGTTCTGCAACAGTTTCACCATCCATCTTGGTTCCTTTAATTGCAGGGATATCCAATGGTGATGGCAAATAATCTACGATTGCATCCAACAATGGTTGAACACCTTTGTTTTTAAACGCTGTTCCGCACAATACAGGAACAAAGTTTTGTGCGATTGTTCCTTTGCGAATCAACTTTTTAATTGTTGCAGTATCTGGGATTTTGCCTTCCATATATTCTTCCATTATGGCATCATCCAATGTCACTACTTCTTCAATCAATTTGTTATGTAATTCTTCCGCTTTTTCTTTCAAATCGGCAGGAATTTCTTCAATCTTTGGATGAGAACCGTTTTCGTCTTCCCAAATAATACCTTTCATTTCAACAACATCAACAACACCGACGAAATCCTGTTCTTCACCAATTGGGAAATTGACAACCAAAGGATTTGCACCCAAACGTTCACGAATCATATCAACACAACGGAAGAAGTTTGCACCTGTTCTGTCCATTTTGTTAATAAAGCAAATACGTGGAACATTATAACGATCAGCTTGACGCCAAACAGTTTCAGATTGTGGTTGCACACCATTCACAGATTCAAACACAGCAACCGCACCGTCCAAAACACGTAAAGAACGTTCTACTTCCATAGTAAAGTCCACGTGTCCTGGTGTATCAATCAAATTAATACGATGGTCGCGCCAAAAACAAGTTGTCGCAGCAGATGTAATTGTAATACCACGTTCTTGTTCTTGAACCATCCAGTCCATTGTTGCAGCACCATCGTGCACTTCACCAATTTTATATGTTTTTCCAGTATAGAACAAAATACGTTCAGACGTTGTTGTTTTACCTGCGTCAATATGAGCCATAATCCCAATATTGCGGTACATATCCAAAGATGCGGTTTTTCCAACTGACATTGTTTTCTTTCCTTATTCTTTATATTACCAACGGAAATGAGCAAATGCTTTGTTCGCTTCTGCCATTCTGTGTGTATCTAATTTCTTTTTAAATGCGCCACCTTGACCATTCAACGCATCACGCATTTCAGCAAACAATCTATCTTGCATAGAACGTTCGCCACGTTTTCTTGCAAACATAATCAACCAACGCAATGCTAATGTTTGTTGACGTTCTTTGCGAACTTCTACTGGAACTTGATAAGTTGCACCACCAACACGGCGTCCCTTTACTTCAACAGATGGTTTTAATGCATCTACTGCTTCCAAAAAAAGTGTTAATTCATCTTTGTCTTTTGTGATAGTTTTCAATTTTTCCATTGCACCATAAACAATGTTTTCAGCAACTTCTTTTTTACCATCCCACATAACAACATTAATACATTTTGCAACAACCAGATTATGATATTTTGAATCTGGCAAGATTTCACGTTTTGTTGCAGCTTTACGTCTTGACATATTTATTTTCCTTTTTGTTTCTTCACTTGGTTTCCCAAATTACTCACACTGACAAACAATGTGTATTATTTTTTACCTTTTGCGCCGTACAGAGAACGACCTTGTTTTCTGCTTTCGACACCTTTTGTATCAAGAACACCACGAATGATATGATATTTCACACCTGGTAAATCCTTTACACGACCACCACGAATCATAACAACACTGTGTTCCTGCAAATTATGACCTTCGCCTGGAATGTATGCTGTCACTTCGTGACCATTAGCCAATTTAACACGCGCAACCTTACGTTGAGCAGAGTTAGGTTTCTTAGGAGTCGTTGTATAAACACGTGTACAAACACCGCGTTTTTGAGGATTTGCCATCATATCAGGCGCAGTTGATTTTACCGCTACCTTTCTACGTGGTTTCCGAATCAGTTGATTTACTGTTGGCATTCAAAATCTCTTTGTTTTTATTCTCTTTTTTTAACTATGCGAAACCGCACCGCAGACTTATTTCGAATGCACGCATTCGATTATAAATCCTGCAAAACATGCAGATTTCTGTACTTCTTACTTTCCTTAATTACACGGAAAGCACAGATATTATAACTGTACATTGTAAATTGTCAAGAAAAATCTAGGATTTTCCTGTCATTGAAAGCATAAAAAAACACCATATTAACCATATTTTTATCGACAACAAAAAAATACGTCTAAAAACAACATAATAATAATAAAAGCCCGACCAATCGGCCGGACTTTTTTGTTTTTTGATTGCATTAGAAATCAATACCGAATTTAACACCAAGGCCAAATCCATCTATGAATTCCCAATCACCTTCGTTTGTTGCACGTGTATGTTGAACATCTTTTGTCACGTATGCACCAACAAACTTTGTTGCATCGATATTATAATTCGCACCAAATGATAATTCCCAATTACCCCATGTTGAATTATAATGTTCCAAAGATTTAGAATATTCAGCACCAGATACCAAATTCCAATTATTATTCAGTACCAGTTGTGCATCTAAACCTGCACGCAACATATGTCCAGATGTTTCGTTTTTATTCCAATTAAATGATTTTGTATTTTCATAGTCCATTTCAACATGTCCTGCAAGTGTAATATCTCCTGCGGTATATCCACCACGAACACCAGCTGTCCATGTATACATTGTATCATCTTTATCTAAGAAACTGCCATGAAAGAATTTATGACCACCAGCACTCCAAACTGGATTAACACTATATCCACCGATAACATCGAATTTCCAGTGTGCATAATCAGCAATGCGGAATGCCAAACCTAATCCCATATCCTGCCATTCAGCAGCTTTAAACCAATCATCTTCTGCAACAGATGCATCAACGTTAACAGTCAATCTGTCTGTAACACCATAACCAAATTCTTCACCGATTGTTACTTCATCAACATTACGTGTTTCTGTTTCTAAGGAAGATACACTGTAAAAATGGCCAGCCTTTGGCATATATAATGGGTTGCCATCGATAACGTTAGCAGCATGTGCCCCAGATACAGCAAATACAGCCAATAAAGATGTTAAAGCTAATTTTTTCATTTTTTATCCTTTCTCTCAGTTAAACTTAAATCAGGTCATTCCTGATAAGAATATTGTCTCATACAAAAATGACATTATCAAGGAAATAGATTTCTTGCAAAAACGTAAAAAATGTGATAGAATTGCGCACGTTGTACAACGTAAAAAAAACTTGTGCGATTTTTTTTATTTACAGCTATTTCATATTTGACAAAGACGGATTTAATTCTTTTTTGATTTCCCTCCACGCATCGTGATTCTTTTGGTGTTCACTGTAATCTTTGGAAAATTTATGTCCACCCCGCCCGTCTGCAACAAAAAATAAATATTCTGTTTTTGCTGGTTTTAAAACACTGCGAATCGCGTCAATCCCAACATTAGCAATTGGATGTGGTGGCAATCCATTATTAATATATGTGTTATATGGACTTTCTATGCGCAGATGTCCACGCAATAATGGTGCGCCTTGCATATCACCCAAACCATCTGTCAAAGCATAAACAACTGTTGGGTCAGCCTGTAATCGCATATTTATATTTAATCTGTTAATATAAACCCCAGCGACAATTGGCATTTCACGTTTTAACGGGGTTTCTTTTTGAACAATAGATGCCAACACAATAACATCGTTCCAATTTTTAAGTGGTGCTGGATACCGATAGTTTACAAATTTTTGTTTTACAGATTCCATTTTTTTACGCGCTAAATCAAGTAATGCCAAACGCGTAGTTCCACGTGCAACACGATAAGTATCAGGAAAAATATCACCATCATGTAAATCACAAACCGGCATTGGTTTATCACAATCAACATCCCCAACCAGTGATGACATATTCATCAACATATTTTTTATCTGTTTAACAGTTAAACCTTCGGGAATAGTGATTGTTGTTGTTGCAACACGACCATGTGCCAGCATAGATGCCACAGACCAAATCCCAGAACCGCGCGCAATTTCGTATTCACCCGCTTGAATCTGTCCACCATTAAGACGAATCGAAAAATAAAATAAATTCTTGGAATTAATAATTTTATTTTTATAAAGATAATTTGCCATTCCTGTCACAGATGCACCACGCGGAACAACAACATTTACATTTTTACGAATCGGTGACCACAAATTAAAAACAAAGAAAACAATAAAAATAACAACGCACGCAACAGCCAGCGCGAACTTAGTCCACTCTTTAATATTTTTCCATTTTTTTTTGGATAATTTTTTCATGAAATTGATTATAAACATTACACAAATAAAAACAACAAAATAAAAATACCCCTGTCTTTAAACAAGGGTATTTTTTACTTTTTAAAACAATTATTTTAATTGATTTAATAAATCTTCTGATAAAGATTTTGACAATTTTTTAGTCATTGACGTTACAACAGAAGAGCAACCCGCACCGGCCCCCAATGACATATCTGTTGAATCTGAACCACTGGCAACAATATCCATAGTAGCTGTTTCAATCAATTTATATGACATTTCCATATTTGCGGAACCTTTTGTCACTTTTTCACCGGTTAATTCCAATGTTTTTGTTGTTGTAGAGGCATTGAAAGAATCCACAGTGACAATCAATAAATAATCAGCAATAGCAATTTGCTTTAATTTATTCGCATTATCTGGATTTGCTAAATCTTTATTTAGTAAAGATAATTCTTTTAATTGTTTATCAATGTTTTCACGATCAACAACGGACATTTTCTTGGAAACAACGATTTTGTTCGTTATATCTTTAATAGCGATATCTTCAATATATTTGCTATTCTTTTTACCACCCAAACAATTCCATTGATTTGTATTACCAGATGAAACTATCGCAACACGATATTTTGATTTGTTAACCAAATCTGGTGAAACATATTCATCCATCTGTTTTACTTTGGCTTTTATCTTCACAGTCCATTTTCCACGTGATTCTTTTGAATTTAAAACTTCGTAACTTTCAATAGCACCTTGATACTTCATATCTATTTCACGAGATACTGATGTATCATGATATTCTTGGGTACCACCCTTCTTTTCATAAGAATACGAAGCTTCTGATGAAGATTCAAAAGATTCTGATTCACTGGAAGAATGTCCAAACCATCCCTTGAATTTAGACCAAAAAGATGTTTTTGTCTTGGATGATGCTTTTTCTTTTATTTGAGTATCATCTTTCATCACGATATGCGTTTCTGATAAATTAACACCTTTGTCATTTTTTACATCAACTTTATGAGTTTGTCTTACAGCATTATCAATCGCATCCATCGTTGCTGCATATTCAGTAGTTCCTGTACCACTGGCAACAGTTTCAATAATTTTTGCATACGATGGCAATACTACACATATCGCCATCACACCAATCATAATATATTTTTTCATTAGGGTTCTCCTTGATTACCATGTCTGAGTATTTTTATCCGTTAATTTTGTAATAACTCTTTTGTCACTCCATAATTCTGTTCCATCTGACATATCTATCAAATTTAATGAGAATATGTATTCAATCATCTTATTACTACCAACATTAGTGTTCTTTTGTGCGATACGTCCTTCAAGAGTTAAATCAAAAGCCTTCACTGTATTATTCTTTTTAACTGTCGATTTATCTACCAATGAAGATTCACCAAGTTGACGTGATAATGCGATATTTTTACTTCTGTTTTCACCAAACGCATCTGTAGTTTTTACACGACCACTTCTTCGTAATTCTTTTTTAATATAATCCGTTAAATCTGCTGTATTAATACGTTGCATTGTGTCATTTTTTATATCGCTTATCATCATAATATACGGTTTACCGTTTGCTTTCGGTTCTGCCAATTCGTTAGATAATATATCGTCTAACATTTCTTTCGCTGCTGTTTCAAAATCATTATCCGACAACGTGGCAGTTACTAATTCTGAAGATTCTGCACGAGAAATTATCTTTGTTTGCGTTGTACAGGCAGTCGTTGTAAGCCCTAATAAAACACACAATACATAAGTTGATATTTGTTTTTTCATTTTTTTACTCCTTGGTTTATTAATTAAAAAGATTAAAGTGCACGATCTGAAATATAAACTTTATAATCAACAGCTTTTTGGTTTGGTGCAACAGCACTCCAATAGAAAGGTTGATTCTTTCTCAAATGTTCCAACGTCGATTTCGACAAAGTTGTATTGAGTTTCACGTGATCTCTATCAAACCAAACAACAGAATAATACACTGTTGCATCAACGTAGGCCATACCATGAATAGTTATTTTCTTTAATTCGTCTTTATTAGGCCTAGATTCATCAACAGATATACTCTGTATATATCCAGCACCAGATTGCCCTGTAAAGAATATTTTATCAGAATCCGCATTAAATGTTCTTGCACACCCAGATAAAACACCCAAAGTAGAAATTATAAGTAAAAGTTTTTTCATATTAAAATCCTTTTTTTTAATGTTATTAATTTAATGTTCCTACAATTATCCCTGGAACAGAATTCGCTGTCGGAATACGAATAAACACAATCGCATTCTTTGACTCTTCCGGAATATTCACAGAGAAATTGTTATTAATAAGTAATTTGCGATCTGCAGGCATAGCAACACGTGCCGTTTGAATTTCGTTAGGTATTGAATCCCAAGATCTTAAATCCCAAGGCTTTTTAACACTCATAACTGCCGTCACTGCTGCAACAGTCGCAATATCTTGGAATGGAGAACCCTTTGCGGCTTCGTGAGCAGCAATACCCGCAACGGTCGCTGCAGCTATTTTACCGACCTCAAACGAAATAGATTTTATAATATTAGATGTTTTATACTTATCTAAATCTGTTTTAACAACAGAATCAATACTCGCTAAAAATTGGGTATTAACTTGTTCTTTATCTGTACTGACCGATAAATTGTTCAAAGCTTTTGTTCCAGGGAACAAATCAGGAATAGTTAATTCAATACCAGCATTTATACCAATTGCACTAAGTGGCTGAGTCAATACTTTTAATGCATCTGGTACCAAAGAACGTTTTTGAACTTTTCCAACTTTACCATTTTCAAATACGATATAAACACTGCCTTTATCAAGTCCCTGTATATCAGATTTAATAAAAGTATTTTCTGGTGCAAACTGTTCAACACGTTTCATACTATTATTTGCATTATTCTTATCGCCTGTCGCACCATCATACAAAGCCATTAACCACGTTGTGTATGGATTTGCAAAATCTTTCATAGGCACCACAGAATTTGCGGGATCCACAGGCACCGCTTCCACTTCTGCAACCAATGCATCCATGCTTGGCATATCAGACACACCTGCTTCTTGTAGTTTTTGTTGATCTTTTGCAAACTCTTCACGCAAACTTTCAATTTCTGCACCACTATCATTTATGTTGTCTTTTTGAAAATCGTATGCTTGATTGAATAACTGTTTTGTAAATTGATCTTGCTGGCTTATACCACTGATCCCCTGATATGTTTTTGACATAATTTTTTCGTAATTCTTTATTTTATAAGAAGAATCTTCTTCTTTTTCACCAGACAACACGCTATCAACATTATCAAAACAAATTTTTGTTTTTTCGGCATTATTTGCCCACAAATATCCATTACCGCACTGTAATCCGCCCAAATAAATATTGTTCGCATCTTTATCCATTATGGTTGCAGCAGCCATAGCATCCGCAGCTTGTTCATAATGCCCATTATCAAATTGTGTATTAAATTGTTCATTTGCTTTTTCAAAACTGCCCGCACAAGAAGCTAATGCAAGCACAGAAGGAATTAAAAATATAACTTTTTTCATAGAATACAACCCTTGTTTTAATATATAAAAAAGCCCATTAATAATAACGGGCTTTTTGTTTTATAAAGCTGCTTTTGCAGAACATTTCTTTGAAGATACTTTCAACAAATTAGCACAGAATTCCATTGTTTTATCATTTTTCAAACATACAGGATTGTCTTTTTTCAAATTCTTAACATCTTGAACAAACTGTGTTGCTTCTTGAGATGTCAAAGTTATAGAATTTGGAACATTTTGACATGTCACAACCATTTTTGGTCCCAAATCAGCGGAATTCATTAAAGAACACGCAGCGGCAGTCGCAGCTATTAAAGACAATAATGCAAACTTTTTCATGATATTTCCTTTTGTTGTTAATTAGTCTATACTGTTTGGTCGACGTAATAATACATGCTTGACCGATGCCGATTATAAAACAAACGTACGTTTTTTTATTAAAGTGGAAAGGATAAAACAAAAAAATAAAAAGCCCGGAAATCTAGGTAAAAAATTTTTAAATTTTTAGGAAAAAATATATTGCTAAAAACGTACGTTTAAATTTGAATAGTTTTTACCCGAAAAATCCGAAAAAATTGATATAAAACGAATTTGCTTGTCATTTTTTCTTTAATTGTTAAAATATTTTCATTCTTTCGGGGTGTAGCGCAGTCTGGTAGCGTGTTTGTCTGGGGGGCAAAAGGTCGCGGGTTCAAATCCCGCCACTCCGACCAAAATAAATAAAAATCGCCTGTGGTAATTTTTGTTTATTTTTTTAAAATAGTGGCGGGACATGCCAGAGCGCCAAGCACATTACTGGCATTTGCATGTTTTTTTTAATTATTTGCCGCGATTATTTTTTACATAATGATTTTATATATTCATAATCTTTGAACCATTTGTCACCATGCAGGGTTGGACCGTGGCCGGTTTCCATCGTTATTACAGCATCATCGGTTGTTAAATCTTTTAAGAAATGTTTCAGTGGATAATTACCATAACCAAAATGCAAATGCGAATCATTTGATGTATTTATGTCGCCATCGCACAAATGATAAACATTTGGGCGTAAATTAAAAAAAGATTTCAAATGTTCTTCTATGTTTAAATTTAATTCAATAGCAGCACATATAGCATGTGAAAAATCAAAACAGAATCCACATCCTGTTGAATCCATTATACTTTTTATTTCACTGGCAGTATTTCCATGCAAAGGTTGATTATTACTGGCACTTAATGGAAGATTTTCGACAACTATGCGTTTATCATTAAACAATTTGAACTGTCGAATTGTTTCTTGAATATAGTTTTCACCACGACCACAACCAGCATGAACAACGATAGTTTTTGAATTTAAAATATCAGCAGCTTTTTGAGATACAGCAAAAATACCAAGATTTTGTTTTTCAAGAAAAGAATTCGCTGCATCAAACCCCATAATATTGTGTGGGGCATGAATGCGAACTTCCAGATTATCAATATGTTTTTTTATTTCCAATAAGTCCGATTCGCAAGTTTCGGGTACAACCATTAATTCAAAAAAAATATTATTTTTTTTTATTGCAAAATCGACACACTCTTTCAGCATAGCGGGCGCAGTATGCAAAACTGTACTGAAAAGCTTAAAACCATATTTTCTCATGTATGTACCATAATAAAAATCAACTTACCCGTCTTTGCTTTGCACAGCCAAGACTGTGCACAATTTCCTTAATTGTTCGCTTCGCGCGCAATAACGAAAATCGGTGGTCGGAGTAGCGGGGTTCGAACCCACGACCTCTACGTCCCGAATGTGACTAAGATATTTTTTATCTTTTCACCCCTATTTTCCCTTTTCTTCTAAACACACCTATTTTTCCCATTATTACAGAAAAAAAGAGGTTTACTACTTCTAATAATTATCTATTTGCTTCTATCTATTGCTATCTGCTCTGCTCCAAATAAGCTCCAAAGCTAATAACATCATATCCAAAACTCATTATAAATAATAATATCTAAAAAACAAATATTTTCATACAAGTATTATCTATCTTTTCTATCTTTTGAAACAATATTGGCTTCACGTTTAAACTTATTAGCAAAAGTTTGTGCAGCTGTCTTAAATTTTTTAAGTTTTTGTTTAATTTTATCTACTTTCAATAAATCAATAGGGACTTTCACTTCCCCGTTTGGATTAATTTTTAAACTCAATTTATTTGATACTTCAATGCATTCATCTATATACAGACTTTTAACTCCACTAAAATCAAGTTTCCCTTTCATTATCCCTTCACAATTATAAATTGCTATAGTTTCTGCATTTGGATTAAACTTAATCTTTGCCACATTTGATAAATTTTCACCGTGTATATCTAAATAGTTAACCCCACTAAAATCAAGTTTTCCTTTTAATCCATTGTTGTATGATAGAGCTATACTTTCTGCATTTTGATTGAATTTAATCTCAGTCACTTCGGACAAATCTGTACCACTCAATACCAGTTTTTTAACTCTACTAAAATCAACCCTTCCTTTTAATTTGCAGCATGGTAGAGCTATACTTTCTGCATTTGAATTTAACTTAATTTCAGTATCTTTGTATAAACTTGCTTTCAGCAAATTCAGTCTTTTAACCCCACTAAAATCAAGTTTTCCTCCTAATTTGCAGTATGGTAGACTTATACTCTCGGCATTTGGGTTAAATTTTTTAATAACGGTCCCTTCAGACAATTCTGCATGATATAAATCCAAATTTTTAACCCCACTAAAATCAAAATTTCCTTTTATTTTGCAAAATGGTAGTATTATACTTTCCGCATTTGGATTCAACTTAATATCTAGCACATCCGAGGAACGATCCTCTAAATATAATTTTTTAACTCCACTAAAATCAAGTTTACCTTTTAAGCCTTTGCACATAGATAGTTTTATACTTTCTGCATTTGGATTAAATTTTACATCCACAAATTTTGAGAAATCAATATAATTAAAACTAACATTCGTAATATGGCTTAAATCAAGCACGCAATTAACACTATTTTCTATTGATCTAACAAATTCTTGTGCGACATTTTCAGATAGTTTTATACTGACCACATTTGATAAATCTGCACCATTCAAATCCAGTTTTTTTACCTCACTAAAATCAA
>Ga0265301_10005672_pt1 | contig 12189 bp, 10 predicted proteins | sample AusTroGonzalo_MG_2_FD_193488 | JGI IMG/M metagenome (GOLD analysis project Ga0265301, IMG submission 193488) | Bovine rumen microbial communities from tropical cattle in Woodstock, Queensland, Australia - Gonzalo_04 | ecosystem: Host-associated > Mammals > Digestive system > Stomach > Rumen ...
CCATGAGGGTCTCCACATTAGAATGCATCAGCTCATTAATAACCAGTGTGGCCTCGTCGGCACACCAAGCGAACGCCGCATTTGCGGCCACAATGAATAGTGTAAAAATACGTTTCATGTTATGTTGATAGTTTCGTTGATTGATTTCTGCCCGCAAAGGTACGAATAAGTGTACAAATTACCAATTATTTTTTGGTTTTTTACATTTTAAATTGTAATTTTGCAGGCATGGAGACAATAATCATACTCGTACGTCATGGTGAGACGGTGGATAATGCCCGACAAATCATGCAAGGTCAGACACAAGGTGAGCTGAATGAAAAGGGTAGGGAGCAGGCACGGCAGGTTGCCGAACGTCTGGCTGGCGAACCCTTGGATGTCATTGTTGCCAGTGATTTGCACCGTGCCATCCAAACGGCAGAAATTATCGCTGCTCCTCATAGTATGATGGTTCAAACGACTGCTTTGTTGCGTGAGCGCGACTGGGGAAGTTTCACGGGACGCTTCATTCCGGAACTGAGGGGAGAGGTGTGGCCTGACGATATAGAAAGTGAAGAGGCGCTGTTGGAGCGCGCCCGTCAGTTTCTGAGATATATAACGGCCACCTACCCGGGGAAACGAGTGGTGGCCGTAGGTCATGGAATTATCAATAAAGCAATTCTTGCCGTTTATGCGCAATGTCCGATGCGTGAGGTGCAGCGCATGATGAATGCAGAGGTGCGTGTCTTAACGACGACCGCCGAACGAGCGTCCTCCGCTGCTGTGGCTGTGGCTGCTTCCACCGCCACGACTGCCGCCACCGCCGAATGAACCACGACTTCCGCCACCACTGTGTGAAGCGCTGCTGCTGTGTGAAGGCCGGCTGGTAGAAGCTGATGGCCGGCTGTTCGAAGCTGATGGACGACTGTTCGAAGCTGAAGGACGGCTGTTCGAAGCAGAAGGACGTTGTGCGGAAGAACTGCTGCCGTGATTGCCATGATTGCTGCGTCCGTAGTTACCGCCGCCACTAGAATTCCTGTCATGATTACCGCGTCCGTAGTTGCTGTTGCCATCATTCCTGTGATTACCACTGCCGTGTCCGAATGAGCGGTCGTTGTTTACAGTAGAACGTGTCGAGGAATGGCGATGGCCACCATAGCTATTGTGTGACGGATGGTTAGGACGATGGTTGGGACGATAGTCACCGCGGTTCCAGCGATCGAGCATACCAAAGTGGCTACGACCAGCAGGACGGTAGTGGTCTCGATGAGAATGGTAATAGCCGTGTCCGCCTACGTAGTGCCAAGCATGAGCACCACGATAGCTGGCGTAGAATACCGGACGTCCAAAGAAGAAATAGTCACGGTGCGGATAACGTGCATAGATGCCAAAGTGCCAATAACCTCCATCCCAGTACAAAGGACGATAGAAGTAGGTGGCATTAATGAAATTCTGCCACTGCCAGTCTAAGAGGATATAGCTCAGATCCAGGTTGCGGCGCTCCCAGTAAACACCATATACGTCGTCGTAGCTGGTGACACCCATCAGATAATCGAGGTTGATTTCGTAGGCAGCCTCGTATTGTTCGTCAGTCAGGTTCAGTTCGTAGGCCATCTTGTCTGTCAGGAACAGAGCCTCGTTTCTTGCCTGCTCGTAGCTCATAGCCTTGCCCGATGCTGCTATCGTCAGCATTGCTACCAGGGTCATCATCATCTTCTTCATATTCATATCATTTTAACTGTTCAACAATAAGTTTCTTTGTTTTCATCGGCAAAAGTACGAAGAAAATAATGTATCAGAAAAGGATTTCCCCTAAACTCGTTGGGGGAAATCCCTATTGTTGTAAGAAACCCGCCGGGGGTGTTTATTTTTCCAGTGCCTCGTAAAGGCAGTCAAGGGCGACGTCGGCGTTGCCCTCGGCTTCGTTGAGCAGCGTGACGAACTTAGAACCTATAATGGCACCTGCTGCATTGTCCTGTGCGGCCTTGAGGGTCTGTTGGTTGCTGATGCCAAAGCCAATCATGCGTGGATTGCGTAGGTTCATGGCGTGGATGCGACGGAAATACTCCTGTTTCTGCTCGTCGAAGCTTTTCTGCGTGCCAGTAATTGAAGCAGAGCTGACCATATAGATGAAACCATCAGTGTTGTCGTCAATGAAACGGATGCGCTCCTCGCTAGTTTCTGGCGTAATAAGCATGATGATGCGCAGGTCATACTTGTCGGCAACGGGTTTTACGATGTTCAGATAGTCGTCGAAGGGCAGGTCCGGGATGATGGCTCCACTGACGCCTGCTTCAACGCAACTTTTGCAGAATGCCTCAATGCCGTAATGGAGAATGGGGTTGAGGTAACCCATCAGTATCAGAGGAATCTGTACCTGATCCTTGATAGCCTTCAATTGATCGAAAAGCAGTTGTACACTCATGCCATTCTTCAACGCCTTAGTCGCGGCACTCTGGATAACCGGTCCGTCGGCCAAGGGATCGCTAAAGGGAATGCCGACTTCGATGAAGTCGATGCCTCTTTTCTGCATCGTGAGAATCACGTTGCCTGTACCTTCGAGAGTAGGACAACCGGCACAGAAATAGAGCGACAGGAATTTTTTGTCTTGTGGCCTTTCGGCGAAGAGTTTATTAATTTTGTTTGCCATATTTTTGGTATTTTACTTTTTACTTTTTTACCTTTTCAAGAAAGATCTTGAGTTTGTTGATGTCTTTGATGGTGGGGGAGAGCTCGAAGCGGGAGTTGAGATCAATACCGATGCATTTGGGATGGTGGAACGTATTAACGCGTTCTGCATCATTGGGGCCGATGCCGCCACTAAGCAGAAACGGAGTCTCGCCGACATAATCGGCGAGCACACTCCAGTCGAATTGTTGTCCATTGCCACCTGGTAGTTGCGCTTTAGCGTCGAAGAGAAAGTTGTCGACAATCCCTTCGTAGGGTTTGGTCTTTTCCAAATCTTCTGCGGTGGCGATGTTGAAGGCCTTGATGATGGCGATGGAATCGCCACATAAGGAACGCAACTGGCAGATGAAGTCTGAAGATTCAGATCCATGGAGTTGGATGAAATCGAGGGCGTAGTCCTCAGCAATGTGTTCCACCTTCCCAATATTCTCATTGACGAAGACGCCGACCCGCTTGCATTGCGTTGGCAGGTATGAGGGACGCTCACTGACGTAACGACTGGACTTCGGCCAAAAGATAAAGCCCATCAAGTCGATACCGAGTGCCTCGACCTCGCGGATGTTCTCCGCATCACGCATGCCACAGACTTTAATTACCATTCTTTTCGACATTTCAATATTTCGTTATTTCGACATGACGTTGCTGATAAAACCCCGCAGGGCAATTCCTGGGTCAGCGGTCTTCATGAAGTTCTCACCGATAAGGAAGCCACGGAAACCAGCCTGGCGAAGTGCTTTGACAGTATCAGGGTTTGAAATACCACTCTCGCTGACCTTTACGGCATCCTTTGGTAGCAGTTCTACTAGACGGAAGGAGTTCTGGACATCGGTCACGAACGAGCCGAGGTTGCGGTTGTTGATGCCGCACATGTCGGGTTCCAGTTCCGCATATTCCAATTCAGGTTCAGAATGCATCTCAAGCAGCACTTCGAGTCCTAACTCATGCGCGGTCTTCAGCAATGCTGAACAATGCTGCATGGTGAGGTCGGCGGCAATCAGCAGCACGGCACTGGCTCCACAGAGACGAGCTTGGAAGAGCTGGTATTCGTCGATAACGAAGTTCTTGTATAAGATAGGTATATGTACGCCCGCATGACGAGCCGTCTTGATGAACTCGTCGCTGCCGCCAAAATACTTCTCGTCGGTAAGGATACTTAGTGCGGCGGCACCGTCCTGCTGATAACTCAGCGGGATGATGTCGGCTTGGCCGTCTTCCTTGATCCAACCTTTCGAGGGCGACTTGCGCTTGAATTCGGCAATGATGCCAGTGTCGGAAGCCGTCAGTGCCTGCGCCATCGAGACTACGGAGAAATCGAGCAACGGCTCAACGCGACGGTGTATCTCCTGTTCGCTGAGCTCGGCCTTGAAGCGCTCGACCTCCACCCGCTTGTGCGCTACAATCTCTTCTAAAATATCAGCCATAACTAAATTCGTATAATTCGTGAAATTCGTAATCTAGAAATTAGCTGTTCAGTTCGACGAACTTCTTGAAGGTACGCAAGGCAGCACCGCTGTCGATACTCTCGCGGGCAATGGCAATGCACTCTTCGATGCTCTTCTGACCGTGCTCCAGTACCTGAATACCAAATGCGGCATTGGCCAGTACGATGTTCTTCTGGGCGGGGAGGGCGCGGTTCTCGAGTACGCTGTCGAAGATGGCGGCTGCCTCTTCCTCGGTAGCGCCGCCTACGAGTTCTTCGGGCTTGGCAATGTCGAAACCAAGGTCCTTGGGTGAGAATATGCGCTCGTAATCCTTAGTCGTTACCTTGAAGTCGCCAGTCAGCGAAATCTCATCGTAGCCGTCAATGGAGTTCACGATGCCATAGTCAATACCGATCTTCTGATACACCTGATTGTAAAGACGCATCTGATCGAGGTTGGCAACTCCAAGGAGCTGACACTTAGGCTGACTGGGATTAACCAGAGGACCTAATAAGTTGAAGATGGTGGGGAACTGCAGCGCTTTGCGAATCGGCCCCACAAACTTCATGGCCTTGGCGAAGAGCTGGGCGTGCAGATAAACAATGCCTGCCTCGTCGAGTGAGCGGTTCAGCTTATCAATATCGTCGGTGAATTGGATGCCGTGATGGGCAATGACGTTTGAAGCGCCTGATACAGAGGTGGCGGCATAGTTGCCGTGCTTGGCTACCTTGTAGCCTGCACCAGCAATCACGAAGCACGAGGTGGTAGAGATATTAAAAGTGTTTTTGCGGTCGCCACCGGTGCCTACGACATCGATGTAACGGTCGGCGTTGAGGATAGCGGGAACACCCGTCTCCAGAATACCATCACGGAAGCCGAGCAGCTCATCAACGGTTACGCCACGCATCTGCAGTGCTGTCAGCAGGGCAGTAATCTGCTCTGTGGGATATTCACTCTGAGTGATACCAATCAGAATATTCTTCATTTCTTCACGAGACAGTTCCTCGTGATTCAGCATCCTATTCAGGATGTCTTTCATTGTCTGTGCCATATCTCTTATTATTTTACTTTTTACTTTTTTACCTTTATAGGAACATCCAATTTTGTAGCATTTTCTTGCCGTCGGGGGTGAGTACACTCTCCGGATGGAACTGGATACCACGGATGTTTAGTTCACGATGACGGAGTGCCATGATCTGTCCTTCGTCAGAAACGGCTGTGACTTCGAGGCAGTCAGGGAAATTCTCCTTCGAAACAACCCATGAGTGATAGCGTCCGATGGTGATGTCGTGTTCGATGCCGCTGAAAATAGGATCATCGGCAACGATATGACAGGGGGTAGCAACGCCATGGAAGACATCGCTGAGGTTCTCGAGTTTGCCTCCGAAGGCCTCGCCGATAGCCTGATGACCTAAGCACACGCCAAGGATAGGCTTTTTGCCTGCATATGTGCGAATGACATCGAGTAGTAGACCAGCCTCAGAAGGGATGCCGGGACCTGGCGAGAGGATAATCTTGCTAAACGGCTCCAGGTCTTCGAGTTCGAACTGATCGTTACGAACGACAGTAACTTCTGCCCCTAATTCTTTCACTAAATGACTCAGATTGTAGGTAAACGAGTCGTAATTATCTATAATGACTATTTTCATAATTCGTGAAATTCGTGTTCGTTTAAAGATTCTCTGCTTTTTCGATGGCCTTACGAAGTGCCCCGAGTTTATTGTTTACTTCCTGTAACTCGTATTCCACATCACTCTTTGCCACGATACCGCCGCCAGCTTGGAACCAGAGTTCGCCGTTACGTGATACAAATGTGCGGATGGTAATGGCCTGGTTAAGCGAACCGTCGAGTCCGATAATACCGATACAACCGCCGTAAGCGCCACGATTGTGTGGTTCGTACTCAGAGATAAGCTGCATGGCGCGAACCTTCGGGGCACCACTCAGAGTACCAGCAGGGAAGGTGTCGATAAAGGCTTTGATGGGGTCGGCGCCCTCGTCGAGTTCGCCACTGACGCGAGACACGAGATGAATGACGTGAGAGTAGTATTGGAGGTCCTTGTAGAAGTCGACCTTTACCTGATGACAGTTGCGGCTCAGGTCGTTGCGGGCAAGGTCAACCAACATGACGTGTTCTGCATTCTCCTTGGGGTCGTTACGCAGGTATTCTGCCCCTTTTCGGTCTGCCTCTGCATCGCCGGTGCGCTTGGTGGTACCGGCAATAGGATCGATATAAGCTTTCTTACCCTCGATGCGACAATGTGTTTCAGGCGAAGAACCAAAGATACGGAAGCCTCCGAAGTCGAAGTAGAACAGATAGGGCGAGGGATTGATGCTGCGCAGGGCGCGATAGAGTTTGAAGTCGTCGCCCTCATATTTCTGGATGAATCGGCGAGAAAGCACAATTTGGAATACATCGCCACGCAGGCAGTGCTGGATGCCGCGGCGGATGTTTGCCCTGTGCTCATCGTCGGTCAGCGTGCTTCTGACATCACCGACGGGACGAAAGTCGTAAGCCTGAACACTCGATTTGTTCATCGCTTTCAAAATAGCATCAATGTCAGTGGCATCGCCTAGTGTGACGACTTTCAGCATGTTGTTATGATGGTCGAACTCTATCACCACCTTATATAATATATATAGCACATCAGGCGCATCGTTTTTTGCCTGCGTCTCATCCTTCACGGCAATATCCTCAAAATAGCGAACGGCATTGAACGAAGTATATCCGAAAAGTCCGCAGATAGCGGCATCGTCGCCTGTAACCTCGATGCGGTCGATGAGTTCATGAATGGCCTTGTCCGAGCGATACTCTTTATTTACCTCGTGTTGAAAGGTTGTCCCGTCGGGAAAACTGACGTTAGCAACGCCATGTCCGATAGCCACGCTGGCAATGGGGTTGATGCCGATAAACGAGCGCGAGTTGTTTGCGTCGTGATAATCTGAACTCTCCATCAGCGCACTTTGAGGATAGAGGTCGCGCAGTCGCATATACACACCAACTGGGGTGTAAAGGTCTGCCAGAATGGTCTTACTGGTTGTTTGATATTGAATGGTATTCATAAATTTCAAACTTCAAATTTCAAATTTCAAAAATTACCATATTCCTTGGCCATAGCCTTGTTCTTGAGATAGGTCTCTACGTCCTTGTCACCACGTCCGCTGACAGTGAGCACTACCACATCGTCTGGTTTGAAGGTGAGCTTTTTCAGGGCAGCAATGGCATGCGCACTTTCAATGGCAGGAATGATACCTTCCATGCGGGTGAGCTCGTAACCGCCATAGATGGCCTCGTCGTCGTTGATAGAGAGTACCTTGGTGCGACCTTGCTTTGCCATGTTACAGTGCATCGGACCGACACCGGGATAGTCGAGACCTGCGGAGATGGTGAACGCCTCCTGAATCTGTCCGTCCTCATTCTGCATGACCAGCATCTTGGCGCCATGCAGAATGCCCGTTGTACCACGATGAATGGTAGCTGCCGTATAGTCTGTATCCCAGCCGTGACCGCCGGCTTCTGCCAATACAATCTTAACGCGTTCGTCGTCCATATAATGGTAGATGGTTCCTGCAGCATTCGAACCGCCTCCGATACAAGCTATCAGGTAATCAGGATAGTTGCGGCCAATCTTTTCTTCCAACTGCCACTTAATTTCTTCGGAGATAACACTCTGCATGCGGGCCACGAGATCAGGATAGGGGTGCGGTCCCATCGTCGAACCCACGATATAGAAGGTGTCTGAAGGATGACAGCACCAGTCGCGGATAGCCTCCGAGCAGGCATCGCTCAGCGTCATATTACCTGTGCGGACGGGATGTACCTCAGCGCCTAGCATCTTCATACGCTCTACGTTAGTATGCTGACGCTCCACATCGGTAGCTCCCATAAACACCTCGCATTTCATGTTCATCAGCGCACATACCGTTGCAGTAGCCACACCATGCTGTCCGGCACCCGTCTCAGCGATGATGCGTGTCTTGCCCATCTTCTTTGCCAGCAGAATCTGTCCAATGGTGTTGTTGATTTTATGAGCGCCCGTGTGGTTCAGGTCTTCGCGTTTTAGGTACAGTTGGCAACCGTACTGTTCGCTCATCCGCTTGGCAAAGTAGAGTGGCGAAGGACGTCCCACATAATCCTTCAACAGCGCATGATATTCGGCCTTGAATTCCGCACTTTCGATAATCGGCAGATAAGCCTCCTGCAGGTCATGTACGCATTTGTAGAGTATCTCAGGCACATAAGCACCTCCGAATTCTCCGTAAAAACCATTCTTGTCAACTTGATAATTTCCCATATCTTTTATTATTTATTATTACTTCTTACATCTTACTTCTTACCTCTCATCTCTTAACTGAAAGAGGCCCGTCGCAAGAACGACAGGCCTCTCAGTATTTCTCCTATGACAAATTATAGGTACGCGGCTATCTTCTCACGATCTTTCGAATCTTGAGCTGCGCCACCACCAATAATTTGCTGTTTTTGTCATATCTTCTAATGTTGCTTTGTTACATTTCGGCGGCAAAAGTACATATAATTCTGTGATTCTGCAAACTTTTTGCCGTTTTTTTTATGTTTTTGATAGAAAAAGTGTAATTTTGCCGACGAATTAACACAAAAAGGAATGAATATACAGGAATTACTTAATAAGACCGACCGCTTTGCCGCCAATGCTGGTTGTCAGATTACTGAAGTTGACGCCCGCCACGCCGTTGCCGTGATGACCGTCACCAACGCCCACCTCAACGGTGGTAATGTCTGTCAGGGCGGAGCCCTCTTTACACTTGCTGATCTGGCTATCGCTGCGCTCATGAATTACAATGGCCAGTTGACTTTTGGCATCCACAATAGCATCATGTTTGTTTCTTCGGCTCGTGAGGGTGACGTGCTTACTGCTGAGGCTGTCACCGTTTGCGACCATCATAAGATTCCCAGTGTCGAGGTACGTGTGACCAATCAAGAAAATCGTCTCATTTGTCACGTCACAGGCATGGGGTATCGCAAAGCTCAACAGATATAATTTAAATAGCTCTTAGATTATTGTGAAATAACTGCTGTTTATTAAAAATACTTAATATTACTATATTATTATAATTGTTTTGCGAAATTATTACTAACTTTGTGACAGATAAAGCGTGTCGCTGAAACTACTACTACTACTACTACGCTTATTTTTATAGCTACTAATGTTGAAACTACGTGAACTCAATTTATATTTTTAACTTAAAAACTAAACAATTATGAGAAAAAAAATTACTCTAATGTTTGTGGCCTTCTTGGCCATGGCGGCATTTGCTGCGACACAGGTGTTGAACCTCTCACGAAGGGCATCAACAATTGTGACCTATGAGAAAATTACCTCGTTGGACCAATTGACTACAGGTGAATACCTGATAGTTTGTGAGTCAAAGGGCGTTGCATTCGATGGAAGTTTGGCAACGCTTGATGTAGTTGGTAATACAATCGAGGTGACTCCGACGGATGGTGTGATTGAATCTTCTGATGAAGTCGATGCTGCAGTATTTACGATTGATGTCTCTACGGGATATATTAAAAGTAACTCGGGATTTTATATTGGTAGCTCAACTGGTGATCCAACCAGTACCAGCAATGGTTTAAAGCAAAGTGAGACGCCGAAAGATTTCTGGAATAACATTTTTAGTTTTGATGATGACGGCAATGCAGTCATCATTGTTAATACACAGATGGCGTTAAGATTCAATGCTGGTTCTACTCAGTTGAGATTCCGTTATTTCAAAAATTATGGTGGAACTCAGGAGAAGATTCAGCTGTATAAGAAAGTTGAATCTTCAGCAGGAAAGGATGAGACTCTTGTCTATGACTTTGAAGCTGCTGCTGCAGCAGAAGAGAATCCTGACAACTTCAATGGCAATCAGAATAATGGTCAGGGTTTCTTCGGTTGGGAGAAGGCTGACAAGACTGACAGCCGCCGTAATGATTATAAGGGCTATACGAACTATAAAGGTACAAACCTGCCAGAAGAGTGCCATGTCTGGCGCCGTAGTGACCGCATCAACGGTAATGTGAAGGATGGTGGCCTTTATTGTCCAAGCGACAAGGAGATGGCTATCGATGGTTTAGTACCTGGTGCTACCGTAACAATCATCTATGATGCAACTAATGCAGCTGAAGGCAGCAAGGAACTCATCTGGGCTATGGGTGATGGCTCAACTAAGACTGATGGCGTTGAGGCAGGAACTCGTACCTCGGCAATTATCAATGGCGTTGAGGCTGTCAGCGGCGAAACCCCCATTCCTTCCGGAACTAAGATAAAGGTTAATCCTATTATTCCTGCAGTCAAGGGATCTGGCTATATCGTAGTGAAGGTATGGAAGAAGATGGTCATCAAAAAGGTAATTATCGAGAAACCTGCTCCTACGGTATATGATTTTAAGGGTGCACAGGAAGCTGGTGAGACGCCTCTTGTCAATTTGGGCTATGGTTCGCCCTTCTATGTTTGGGAGAAAGTTGATAAGGCAGACAGCCGTCGTCAGGACTTCAAGGGCTATAAGGATTACTCTGGCGAGAATCTTCCCGCTGAATGTCATGTATGGCGTCGCTCTGACCGTTACGACCAAGCCGCTTCTTGGAAGGAAAATCTTCCTGGCCTGAATTGTCCTAATGACCGTGAAATGGTTATTGATGGTCTGACGGCAGGTAGTGCTGTGAAGATTGAATACGATGCGACGAATGCCGCTGAGGGCAGCAAGGAGATGATTTGGGCTACAGGTACAGGTGCAGAGCCTAATACATTAGCCGTAGTTGGAAATGATAATACGACTGCTGTTTCTGGTATTACAACGATTCCGTCAGGTAAAGTGATCCATATTGTATCAACCGATAAGGGATACTTTGGTTTCAAGGTTAAAAAGAATATGGTAATCACTAAGATTACTATTGGCGTTGAGACTCCGCTTCAGGATGTGAAGAAGGGCTATGGCGTATTCATCAATGGCGGTTCTGTCAATGGTGCTGTTACTGTGGACAAGTTTGTTGCTGCCGAGGGTGAAACAGTGACCATCAAAGCTAGCCCCGAAGAAGGCTACAGTCTGGTGGATGTCGTAATCGTTGATGCAGAAGGCAATGAGGTCCCTGTTGTCGACAATAAGACCTTCGTGATGCCTGCAAGCAATGTGACCATTAAGTCTGCCACCTTCAAGAAAGTGAAGGATGTCGTGCTTAATTTGCTCGAGCCTTGTAACATTTCTGAAGCCCTGAATGAAGAGTTGGGTACTGATGGCGTGGCCAATAACTTGACTATTAATTTGGCATTCAGTACTAACTATACCATCACTGAGCCTTTGGTGGCTGCTGGTTCTATTAAGTTGATCGGTGAGAATTCCGTCATTGATGCTTCTGCATTGTCTGATGCTTTCATCAAGCTGTATGAGAATCCTATTTCAAGCAGAGTGAACAATACCGATTATTATGGTATTGACAATGTGCTGATTCAGGGTGTGACCCTCAACAATGTAAGGAATAGTCTCTTCTGGGACAACAATGTGAAGTACTGCGTGAAGAATTTCATGATTGACAATGCTCTCATCATGCTGGCTACTGAGGCTGTGAAGGGTGATGCCATCATTTCTTTCGAGGCAGGTGGTGCCAAGGACTATGCTGTGAAGAGTTCTACAGTGTATAACACAACAACGGTTGCCATTCCATTCTTAAGGTATCCGTATGATGCATACTTGAGGAACTATGGTTATAATGGTGCTGACGACACATGGTCGTTTACTTACAAGAATAACACCTTCTACAATGTCGCAAGGGATGAGAACGGCTGGGTTACATTTGAAGCGCATTATGGTGTATACGATGATGCTTCTGCGCAAGCAGCAGTGTTCGATGTCCAGAATAACATTTTCTACAATAGTGGAAGTTGGGCTAATACAGGTGGTATGATCATGGGAGAACGCGATAAGGGTGCCTATAAGTCAGTTACTTTTACACATAATACTTATATATGGACTATTGAGAATGACAATTATTGGTATTGGAATTCTAATGATGGTTATACTGGTGAGGTTTATATCATGCGAACCAAGCCTCATTTTGCAGATGCTGACAAGGGTGACTTTA
>Ga0265301_10005673_pt1 | contig 12186 bp, 9 predicted proteins | sample AusTroGonzalo_MG_2_FD_193488 | JGI IMG/M metagenome (GOLD analysis project Ga0265301, IMG submission 193488) | Bovine rumen microbial communities from tropical cattle in Woodstock, Queensland, Australia - Gonzalo_04 | ecosystem: Host-associated > Mammals > Digestive system > Stomach > Rumen ...
TCCCGCCGGGGGACTTGGGCGCGTATATATGCTCGCGGAGAAACAAAAAATCCCGGCCAAAAGGTCGGGATTCTCTATCCGGGAAGCTTCATTTACAGTGCTTTGATCTGCTCTTCGGTCAAGTGAGAAAACTTGATAATCTTCTGCATCGGTTCGTTATCCGCCAGCATCTCTTTCGCCAACTCAACGTTCCGTTCTGCCTTTCCTTCTGCTCGGCCTTCTGCTCGGCCTTTCTGGATGCCGACTTCCTCGCCGTCACTGAAGCCAAGTTTATAATTACCTCGGCTGATCATCTTTTCGTCGTATTCAGTAAGCATACTCTTCAAATACTTTTGTTTATCCTCCTCCGAGATATGCGCCAGCTGAGCGCTCTTCAAGATCCGTTGATAGCGGCTGGGAATATCTTTTGGGTTCACCGCGAAGGTACGGATATTTTTCAATAAATGAAACCATTGCTCCACCGGATTCATTTCGGACATATCCGATTTTGCCAGGCGGGGCAACTCGCATAAATGAATAGAGAAGTAGGGATGCTCTCCATAGGGCTCCCCGGTTTCCCGTTCCAGAAACTCATACACGAAGATCAGCTTGTCCTTCGGGCAAACCGTATGCTTCAGAACAAAATTAGAAAAGCAAATCAGGTACACGGTACGGATCTCCGAATAAGCACCGCCACGTTTTACTGGCTCATTAGAGCTTGCTGAACCATAGAAGAACATCCGATCGTAAAAGTCTTCCCGCCATTCCCGCTGCATCTCTACGATGACCCGTTCCTCGTTGGCGAGTTTGCAGACAACGTCCATCGTGGACGCCTTCGAGTCCGGACTCGTCCGATCAATTTCGTTCGCATCGTACTCGATGTCGATGATGTCCAACTGCAGAATATCCCGGAGGAGCATCATCAGTGCTTCCTTGTCGTGACCGAAGACATGTTTGAACGCCCAATCACTTAATAAATCCATGTACGGACGACATAGAATACCTTCAAGGAGTTCCCGTTTCTGCAAGTCAGATAGTGCTGCACAACGTCCATGCTCATCAACAATGCTTCTGTAGAGGAGGAAGTTCTCGTCCGTCAACTGTTGGGTTAGAGCAGTAATCTTTGTTTTTGACATAGATGAATAGGTTGTTTTGGCTTCGGGGAAAGTTTGGGCCGGGCAAACAGTTTCCTTCCCCAAAGGCCTGGTTCATTCAATTCCGGCCCAGGCGCTAATATGGGAAAAGAATCAACACAGGATAGTAAGATTCGTATTTTTAACTCTATTCCTAGTGCAATTTGACGTATTTTCTTGTGGCTATGATTGATTATCCAAAGAGTCGATGGTGATAATCAGGCACAAAAAGAAGGCGGACACCAATTAGGGGTGGTGTCCGTCTTTAATAATTCCTACCGGCCAGGATTTGCCGGGAGAACCTGCCAGGTCCCCTCAGATTTGACCCCACCGGCCAGAAAGACCCGGTCTATCCTGGCCGGTCTCCGAGCGCTGGAGGTTACCTGGGGTTGGAGATTCCGGGTCGCAGCCCGGAATGACTACACTAAAGCAGCCCGGAAGGAACAAAAAAAAGAGCGAACACCGTGCGGTGCTCGCTCTTGGCTCCCCCTCGGGGACTTGAACCCAGGACCCCCTGATTAACAGTCAGGTGCTCTAACCAACTGAGCTAAGGAGGATTGTTTCCCTCTACTTTCGTTTTGGGACTGCAAATATACGGCAAATTCTTGAATGCGCAAATTATTTTCACACTTTTTTGCGTCTTCACTGTCGCTTGTCGACAATCCTGGCGGTCGGGAAATCGGCGGCGGCAGAGAGTACGGTCGCGAAAAAGCAAGCAAAGATTCTTTTCATGAAAACGTATTTATGCTGATTAGCAAACGGCAAAGAACAACAATTGAGCCACATTATGCTATTTAAGAAAGAATGCTTATCTTTGTATGTTAGTATGGATATCGATCTCTTATCAAAGATGGTGGCCGAACTGATCGTCAATCACGATCAGGTGGGCCTGCCCGGTGTCGGCACCTTCGTGGCCGAGATGGTCCCGGCGACCTTCTCCGACAAGGGTTATACCATCCATCCCCCCTACCGGCGGCTCTCCTTCTACCCCAGCCGCCTGGAAGACAGCCTCCTCATCAAGTTTTACGCCGAGTCCAACCAGATCACACGCGAAGCGGCAGCCGCTTACATCACCCAGTACCTCGCCGAATTGAAAGGCGTGCTCGAGGAGCGCAAGACCATCGTCCTCCCGGGCCTGGGCCGTCTGCGCGCCACGCGGGAAAACACCCTGTTCTTCGTCCCCGACGAAGGCCTGGACATCTACCCCGCCGGCGTCGGGCTGGAACCCGTCTCCCTGAAGAGCCTCGCAGAAGACGCGCAGGAACCCGTCGTCATCGACGTCCCGCCGCCCACGCTCGAACCGGAGCCGCAACCCGAACCGGAGCCGCAGCCCCTGCCCGAACCTGAGCCCGCAGCGCAAGAGGCCGCGGAGACCCCCGCGGAAGAAGCGCCGGCTGAGCAGGAAGAAGAACGCCGCTCACGGCCGTCCACCTACCCCGCCGCGTGGATCCACGATGACTGGAAAGAGCCGGAGCGCAAAGGCCTCCCGGCCTGGCTCATCGTACTGATCGTCCTGGCCGGACTCGTGATCCTTTCGCTCGTCGCCTTCATGGTGCTGGCGCGCGTCGCGCCGGATTTCATCGACAATCTCCTGTACACCCCGGACGAGCTGCGGATCATCAACTACTGACTCCCATGATCGAGCTGATTTACCCCGCCTCGCCCGCTCCGCTTCTGAAAGGCTGCAAACGCGGCACCGCCGCGGAAATGCTGCCCGTCATCGACGAGCTCGGCAACGTCCGCGCCCAGGCGCCCCGCTCCCTCGCACACCAGGGCGGCACCAAGCCGCTGCACCCCGTCGTCCATCTGCACGTCATCAAGCGCAGCGGCGAACTCTACCTCCAGCAGCGCGGCGCCCACAAAGACCTGCTGCCGCTCTACTGGGACACCGCCGTGGGCGGACACGTCGCCTACGGCGAATACATTCCCGAAGCCCTCTACCGCGAAGCCGCCGAGGAACTGGGCCTGCATGACTTCCTGCCCCAGGGACTCTGCCACTACATCTTCGAATCCGCCGACGAGCGCGAACTGGTCAACGTCTTCGCCGCCGTCGGAGAATACGACATCCACCCGGACCCCGACGAGCTTGCCGGCGGCCGATTCTGGACGCTCGAAGAGATCGAGCAGAGCATCGGCAAGGGCATCCTCACGCCCAACTTCGAGGGGGAATACCACCGCATCAAGAACGCACTCCTGGCCCTTCTGTAATGCAAGAACTGCGCAAATTCATCAAAGACCAGCTCTCGATATGGCCGCTCGCCGCGACCAACTTCCGGTCCCTGAAAGCTGTCAAGACCCGGGAAATCCCGGTGCTCGGCCTCCCCTGCCGCATCCAGTGGAACCCCGAACGCGTCGGCTCCTCCACGGCGGACACTTCCCCCGAGGCCATCGCCGCCCGGCCCTGCTTCCTCTGCGAGAAAAACCGCCCCGCGGAGCAGCACCACATCAAATTCGAAGGGCGCAAGGGAAGGATGTACAACGTCCAGATCAACCCCTTCCCCATCTTCAAGGACCACCTGGTGATCGTCCGCGACGAACACCTGCCCCAGGCCATCTGGCACCACATGCCTGACATCCTGGACTTCGCCCGCAAATATCCTGACTTTACGGCCTTCTACAACGGCCCGGCCAGCGGCGCCTCCGCGCCCGACCACCTGCACTTCCAAGCGGCTCCGCGCCACAGGATGCCGCTCGAAGAAGCCGTGGACGCCTTCCTCGACGCGCCCGGCGAGGCCCTCGCCACCGTCAAGGACGCGACGCTGTACCGATTTCCCGGCTACTGCCGGGGCGTGTATGCGCTCAAAGCCACGACCTCGAAATCCCTGACCAAGCTCTTCTACCGTCTGCTGGACTGCTGCGACCGCCGCCCGGACGAGACGGAGCCCAAATTCAACCTCTACGCCTACGTCAAGGGCGCGGAATGGCGCTGCTTCGTGGTGCTCCGCTCCGCCAAGCGCTCCCACCATTTCGACGCCGAAGGCGACGAGCACCTGACCGTCAGCCCCGGCGCCGCCGACATGGCCGGCGTGTTCGTGACCCCCTTCCGGGAGGACTTCGAAAAAGCCACCCCCGCGCTGCTGGAGGCCATCCTCGACGAGGTGACGATCCCTGCCCGCGAGCAGGAAATGATCGAATGGCGCCTGACGCGCACCCAGCCCCGCGTGGCCGTGGGCATCCTCGCCGCGGACGAAATCTGCTTCGAAATCATCTCCGACGGAGCCGGCCCGCAGCGCGTGCGCTACAGCGAGGGCCGCATCGCCTACAACGGCGCGCTCTACGACGAGCTCTTCTTCGACTCCATCACCCGCTCGACGCGCTTCGCCGAGCCGTCCTTCATCCTGCACGACGTCGTGATCGGCATCGACTTCCACTGGCAGCAGAAGCGCACGCTCAAATTCGCCGGCGGCCTGAAATTCATCGTCGAAGGCGACAAGATCCGAGCGGTCAACCTCGTGGGCATGGAAGACTATCTGCTGAGCGTCATCTCCTCCGAGATGAAGTCCAGCGCCTCCGTCGACCTGCTCAAGGCCCACGCCGTCATCTCCCGCAGCTGGCTGATGGCGCGCATGGAAGACCACTCCGCGCACGACAACTTCGATGTGTGTGCCGATGACCATTGCCAAAGATATCAAGGACTTACGATGGCCGCGGGCGAACGCGTCCGCACCGTCATCGACGAGACCTGGGGGCAAGTGCTCCGCTACAAGGGGCAGCTCTGCGACACCCGCTATTCCAAATGCTGCGGCGGCAAGACCGAGCTTTTCAGCACCTGCTGGGAAGACATCGACTACCCCTACCTGCAGTGCGTCGACGACCCCTGGTGCGACTGCGAGAACGACGAGATCCTCTCGCAGGTCCTCAACGACTACGACCAGCAGACCAAGGACTTCCACGACTGGACCGTGCGCTACGACGCCGCTGAGCTCGCCGCCCTGGTGCGCGAGCGCACCGGCATCGATTTCGGCGAGATCCAGGCGCTGGAGCCCATCGAGCGCGGCCCGTCCGGCCGCATCAAATACCTCCGCATCGTGGGCAGCAAGCGCACGGAGACCGTCGGCAAAGAACTGAAGATCCGCCGCGCCCTGAGCACGTCGCACCTCAAGAGCTCCGCTTTCGAGGTGTCGCGCGACCCGGGCGGCGCCTGGGTCCTCCGCGGACGCGGGTGGGGCCACGGCGTCGGCCTCTGCCAGATCGGCGCCGCCGTGATGGCCGCCCGTGGCTTTGATTACAAACAGATACTCCAACATTATTATCCCGGTACCGATGTTGAGCAATAAAAAAAATCCCTGGGCCTGGGTGCCCACCCTTTATCTGTTTGAAGGACTCCCGTATGCCATCGTCAACACGGTCGCGCTGGCCGTCTTCAAGGACCTGGGCATCGACAACGGCACGCTCGGTCCGCTGACGACCCTCATCAGCCTGCCCTGGCTGATCAAGCCGCTCTGGAGCCCCTTCATGGACATTTTCCGCTCCAAGCGCTGGTGGATCCTCCTGACCCAGATCCTGATGGCGGTGACCGTCACCGCCACGGCCCTGTGCCTGCCGTTCTGCGGGATGACGGCGCTGATCATCCTGTTTATCATCGTCGCGTTCGCATCGGCCACCCACGACATCTCGGCCGACGGTTACTATATGCTGGCGCTCGACCGCCAGCGCCAGTCCTCCTTCGTCGGCATCCGCAACACCTTCTACCGCGGCGGCCTGGTGCTGGGGCAGGGCCTGCTGGTGATGATCGCCGGCATCCTGCAGCAGCGCAGCGGCAACGTCTCCGCCTCCTGGGCCTGGGTCATCGGCATCTCGGCAGTGCTGATGGCGCTGATCGCGCTCTACCATTTCTTCTTCCTGCCCCGGCCGGACGAAGACCGCGACCGGCGGGACAGCCGGACGGCGAAACAGGTTTTCTCCGAGTTCTCCGCGTCGTTCAAGACCTTCTTCGCCAAGCCCGCTGTCGGCTGGGCCATCGCCTTCATGCTGCTTTACCGCCTGCCTGAAGCGCTTTCGCTCAATCTGTTATATCCGTTCTTCAAGGACGGCCCCGAAGTTGGCGGACTGGGTGCTGGCACAAGCCTGTACGGCCTGGTCTACGGGACCTTCGGCGTCATCGCCCTCCTGCTCGGTGGCATCCTGGGCGGACTGTACGCCGCCAAACGCGGCCTGCGCAAGTCCTACTGGCCCATGGCGCTCGCCCTGGCGCTCCCCTGCGCCGTCTACCTGCTGCTGGCCATCCTGCGCCCGGAGAACGTCTGGGTCATCGGCGGCTTCGTGGTGTTGGACCAGTTCGGCTACGGCTTCGGCTTCACCGCCTACACCCTGTTCATGATGCAGTACGTGGACGGCCCGCTGAAAACCTCGCACTATGCCCTCTGCACGGCCTTCATGTGGCTGTCGATGAAACTGCCCGCCCTCGTGGCGGGATACCTCCAGCAGGCGCTGGGTTATATCGGATTCTTCACCCTGGTCATGGTCAGCTGCCTCGGCACGGTGGCCGCCGTCCTGATCGCCCGGAACAAAATACCCCTCGAACATGAAAGCATGGATTAAACTGCTGCTCCCCCTCGCGCTGCTCTCGTGCGGCTCACCGACCGCCCCTGCGGCGCCGGCCCCGAAAGTCAAGCCGGGCATCGAAGTCCTGCGGGACCGCGGCTTCGCGGGCCTGGAAGGCAAGCGCGTCGGCCTGGTCACCAACCCCTCGGGCGTGGACAGCGAGCTGCGCTCCACGATCGACATCCTCTTCGAGGCACCGGGCGTCCAGTTGGTCGCGCTCTATGCGCCGGAGCACGGCGTGCGCGGCGACATCTATGCCGGCGGCAAGGTCGAGTCCGGCAAGGACGAGCACACCGGCCTGCCGGTGCACTCCCTCTACGGCAGCACGCGCCAGCCTACAAAGGAAATGCTGCAGGGCGTAGACATCATGGTCTATGACATCCAGGACGTGGGCAGCCGCTCCTACACCTTCATATCCACACTGGGCCTGGTGATGCGCACCTGCGCCGAGCTGGGCATCCCCGTGATGGTGCTCGACCGCCCGAATCCGCTGGGCGGCCGCAAGGTCGAAGGGCCGCTCGTGCGCGACGGATTCCACTCCTTCGTCAGCCAGTACAAGATTCCCTATATTTATGGTCTCACGGTCGGTGAACTCGCGAAGCTCATCAACGAGGAGGGCCTCAACCGCGGCCAGAACGGCAAGGCCGCGCCGCTGAAATGCAAGCTGACCATCATCCCGATGGAGGGCTGGACGCGCGACATGCTCTTTGCCGACACGGGGCTCCCCTGGATTCTCCCCTCGCCGAACATCCCCTACGCCGAGACGGCCATCTGCTACCCTTCCGCCGGCCTCTGCGGCGAAATGTACAACTACCTCAACATCGGCATCGGCTACACCCTCCCCTTCGCGACCTTCGCGGAAGAATGGGTCGACGCCGACGAGCTGAAGGCGAAGCTGGACAGCTACCACGTGCCGGGCGTAGCCTGGCGCACCATCCACTACCAGCCCATTTCCGGCCGCCTGGCCGGCAAACTCATCCACGGCGTCCAGTACTACTACACCGACTACGAAGCCGCGACGCTCACTCTCACCCAGTTCTACGTGATGCAGGCCGTCTGGGAACTGTATCAGAAAAACCCCATTGCAGGGGCCTCAGACAGGCTTTCCATGTTCAATAAAGTTTGCGGCACTGATTTTGTCAGTAATACGTTTGGACAGACGATGAAAGTCTCGGACATCGCAGACTTCTGGTCCGCGGACGTCCCCGCTTTCAAAGCCTTGTCCAAGCAGTATTACTTATACTAAAATCACACGATTATGAAACGCTTGACCACACTCTCCCTGATCGCAGTAGCCGCAGCGGCTATGATCGCGGTCCCCGTAGACGCTCAGACCAGGGGCGGCAGCAATTCCCGCAGTGGATCGGGCGGCGGCAATGCCCGCAATAACGGCGGCACCCGTCCTTCCTCCTCGATGTCCGCACCTGCTTCCCAGAACAGAAGCGCCGGCCAGTCCGGCAATACCAAGGGTCTCGGTTCCGTGAGCCGCAGCGCCCAGCCTTCCCATAGCACCGCGCAGCCGCAGCAGCACGCGCAACCTCAGCGCACGGCGCCGCAGCGCTCCAATTCCCAGCCGCGTCCTCAGGCGCAGCAGGCTCCCAAGGCTCAGCAGCAGCCGAAGGCACCTTCCCAGCCGAAGGCCCAGCCCCAGCCGCCGCAGCACAAAGAGCAGCCCCGCGCCCAGCAGCAGCCGCCGCGCAACGGCAACCAGGCCCGCATGGCTGAGCCGCGCCGCGAGCAGCCGCAGAACCGCCAGCGTCCGAACCAGCCGGGCGGCAGCGTCAACCGCAACCAGCCCCAGCCGGGTATGAGCGTGCGGCCTGACGCGCCGCGCACCGTCCGCGAACGCCCGGGCACCCCGCGCAACTTCGAGGGCGGCCGCGAGCCGCACCACATCAAGATGCACCCGGGCCCCGGCCACAACATGGAGCGTATTCCGCCGCGTCGCCGCGACCCGATGCCGTACGGACGTGCCGTCCGCTTCTGGGACGGCGGTCAGCACTACTTCGGCTACCGCGTCTCCTACCTGCCGAACCGCTACACCCGCGTGGTGTACGCCGGAGTCCCGTACTTCCTGCTCGACGGCATCTACTACCGCTACTACCGCGGATACTACTACGTGAGCCGTCCGCCGTTCGGGGTCATCGTCGACGCCGTGCTGGACAACATCATCTATACGGCCTGCAACTTCGCCTTCTACTACGATGTGGCCAACACCTATCGTACGATCAATGAGAACGCGCAGACCATCGCCAGCCAGAATGCGACCATCGCGGCCAACAACGCCACGATCGCCCGGCAGAACGCGGACATCGCCCTGAACAGCGAGCGCGCCGCCAAGTCCTACAAGGAAGCCGACCGCCTGGGCCTGGTCCAGAGCTACGCCGACGCCGGCGTGGAGTACTTCTACCAGGACGGCGTGTTCTTCACCAAAGACGCGAACGGCAAGTACGTGACCATCGTCCCGCCCGCCGGCGCCCTGGTCGATGAGCTGCCCGACGACTACGAAACGGTCACCCTCGACGGTGAGGAGTACTACAAGGTGGACGACACCTTGTACAAGCTCACCATCATCGACGGATCGCCCTACTTCGAGGTGCTCGGCCAGATGACCGGCTCCCTGGCCCAGAAATACGACCTGTACGATTCGCTATAGTGGCTACGATCGGCATATTCGATTCCGGTTCGGGAGGACTTTCAGTATTGCGAGAAATACGGAAGGTCCTCCCTTCCGAACGTTATATCTACTACTCCGACAACGCCCACTGTCCCTACGGGGAGAAGAGCCCGGAGTACATCCAGGAGCGCGCGCGCGTCATCACGCGCCTGCTGCTGGACAAGGGCGCGGAAGCGGTCGTCGTGGCCTGCAACACGGCCACCGGCGCCGCCATCGCGACCCTGCGCGAGGAGTTTGACATTCCCTTCATCGGGATGGAGCCGGCGGTGAAGCCGGCCGCCCTCGGCACGCGCAGCGGCGTGATCGGCGTACTCGCCACCGCCGGCACCCTCAAGGCGTCCAAGTATCTCAATACCAAGGAGCAGTTCCAGGACGAAGTCCGCATCGAGGAGCACGTCGGCGAAGGTTTCGTGCAGCTCGTCGAACGCGGCGAGCTGGACGGTCCGGAGACAGAGCGCGTCGTGCGGGCGAGCCTGCAGCCGCTGCTGGACGCCGGCGCCGACACCATCGTGCTCGGCTGCACGCACTACCCCTTCCTGCTGCCCGTCATCCAGCGCATCGCCGGCCCGGACGTCCGCGTCATCGACCCCGCCCCCGCCGTCGCCCAGCAGGTGCTCAGAGTACTCGATCAGCACAACATCCCGCATCAACCGTCATTCGCCGGCTTGACCGGTGAATCTCCCAGAGTAACGCTGCTGTCCTCCGGCGACCCCACCACCCTGCACGCCCTCGCAGCCAATTTGTAACCGCTATATCCATGAAACATTCCGTCCTCTCCCTGATCGCCGTGTTCCTGACGGTCCTGAGCCTGAACGCCCAGGACAAAGTCACCAAAAAGGTCCTTGAACTGGGCCGCACGGACAACCGAACCATGCAGCACGCCGAATACCTGGCCCGAAACATCGGCGGCCGCCTGGTGGGCACGCATATGCTCAACCACGCCGAAGACTGGGTCGCGGAGCAGTTCCGCTCCTGGGGCCTGGAGGTCACCGTGCAGGAGGCCGTCACCATCGGCGTCGGCTTCGACCGCGGTCCCTGGTCCGGCCGCATGCTCTCCGAGGACGGCATGACCCTGCATTTCGGTACGCCCGCCTACACGGCCGGCACCTGCGGCCCGCAGAAGGGCCCCGTGCTGCTGGAGCCGAAGAACCAGCGGGAATTCGACCGCGTCAAAGGGGCCCTCAAGGGCGCCTGGGTGCTGATCGAGACGGGTCCGACCAATGGGCTCGCGCTCGACGCCAGCGCCAAGGCGGACTCCACCCGCGCCGCCAAACTGGCTGCGGGCGACAAGGACGTCCAGGTGCCGATGTACCGCCAGATGGTGGAAGCCGGCGTGCTCGGATTCATCCGCCCCGCCCAACTGCCGATGCAGGTGCTCTACAACCGCGCCCAGTGCTTCGAGCTGACGATGGACACGCTGCCCACCACTTGCGACATCCTGCTTGACGAGCACCAGTTCGCGATCATCCGGCAGAAGACCGTCGACCGGCAGGATTTCCTGCTGGAATTCGATATCCGCAACCATTTCTTCCCCGGCCCGATGAAGTTCCACAACATCCTCGCCGTCATCAAGGGCACGCAGCGCCCGGACGAGTATGTGCTGCTGGGCGGCCACCTGGACGCCTACGACATCGCCACCGGCGCGGTGGACGACGGCCAGGGCGTGTGCGTGACGATGGAGGCCGCGCGCCTGCTCGCAGCGGCCGGTGCCAAGCCCAGGCGCTCCATCATGTTCTGCATCTGGACGGGCGAGGAATATGGCCTGCTCGGCTCGAAGTATTTCGTGGAGAACAAGACCGTTCCCTGGAATAAGATTTCCAATTACTTCAACCGCGACGGCGGCCCCCTGGCCTGCACGTCCGTCACCGTTCCCCCGGCGATGTACGACGACTTCGTCCAGGTCTGCCAGCCGCTCGCGGACTACAACCCCGAGATTCCCTTCGCCGTGAACCGGCGCGAGGGCGAGCCGCAGGCCCGGCCCACGAGCGCGGGCGGCTCCGACCACGCATATTTCGCGATGAACGGCATCCCGGCCATCTCCTTCCGCGAGACCGACATCTTCGGGCTCGACTTCAACTACCGGGACATCTGGCACACGGAGGACGACCTCTTCGACCAGCTCATCCCCGCCTACCTCGAGCACTCCGCCGTCGTCAATGCGGTCACGGCCTACGGCCTGGCCAATCTGAACCACCTCCTTTCGCGCGAGGGTCTCTACAAGGAGTAGAATTCGTGAAGATTTGCTATCTTTGTAATCTATATGATTACACAAGAGCAGATAAAGGATTTGCAGGAGCGCATCCGGACGCTCCGGGAATGCCTGGCCATCGAGAAGAAGCGGGCGGAAGTAGCGGAGAAAGAACAGCAGAGCCAGGCGCCGGACTTCTGGAACGACCCCAAGGCGGCCGAGACCTTCCTCAAGGGCCTCAGCGGCCTGAAAGCCTGGGTCAGCGCCTACGACAAAGCGGCCTCCGCCGTCGATGACCTGGAAGTCCTGCAAGAGCTGGACCCGGAAGGCGAGGACATCGACGCCACCTACCGGCAGGCCGGCAGCCTCATCGAAGATCTCGAACTCAAGAATATGCTGGGCGCGGAGGGCGACAACCTCGGCGCCGTGCTCACCATCAACTCCGGTGCCGGCGGCACCGAGGCCAACGACTGGAGCGCCATGCTCATGCGTATGTATATGCGCTGGGGCGAGCGCAACGGCTACAAGATGACCGTCACCGAGGAAATCGAAGGCGACGAGACCGGCATCAAGTCCTGCACCATCCAGTACGAGGGTGACTACGCCTACGGCTACCTCAAGGCCGAGTCCGGCGTGCACCGTATGGTGCGCATCTCCCCGTTCAA
>Ga0265301_10005676_pt1 | contig 12184 bp, 5 predicted proteins | sample AusTroGonzalo_MG_2_FD_193488 | JGI IMG/M metagenome (GOLD analysis project Ga0265301, IMG submission 193488) | Bovine rumen microbial communities from tropical cattle in Woodstock, Queensland, Australia - Gonzalo_04 | ecosystem: Host-associated > Mammals > Digestive system > Stomach > Rumen ...
GAATGGCGTGGTTTCAAAGGAACCAAATGGACCGAGGAGGTCAATCTCAGAGACTTTATTCAGAACAACTACACAGCTTACGAAGGCGACGAGTCATTCCTGGCTGAGCCTACCGATGCCACCAACATTTTGTGGGGACGTCTGCAGGAGCTGCAGAAGGAAGAGCGTGCCAAGGGCGGTGTGCTCGACATGGAGACAGAAATCGTGTCGAGCATGACGGCTTATGGCCCGGGTTACATCGACGAGAGCAAGAAGGAGCTGGAGAAGGTAGTTGGTCTGCAGACCGATAAACCCCTTAAGCGCGCCTTCATGCCTTTTGGCGGCATTAAGATGGCTGAGCAGGCTTGCACCACATACGGCTACAAGCCCTCAGAGAAGCTGCACGAGATTTTTACAAAATATTGCAAGACTCACAATGACGGTGTGTTCGATGCTTATACCGAGGAGATGATGCACGTCCGTCATAATCATATCCTCACTGGTCTGCCCGACACTTACGGTCGTGGCCGTATCGTAGGCGACTACCGTCGTGTGGCTCTGTACGGTATCGATTTCATCATTGCCGAGAAGGAGGCCGACAAGCGCAATTGCGGTGGCGGCGTGATGAGCGACGACGTCATCCGTCTGCGTGAGGAAATCTCTATGCAGATTAAGGCCCTGAAGGAGATGAAGGCTATGGCCCAGATCTATGGTTTCGATATCTCTCAGCCTGCAAACAATGCCCGCGAGGCTGTCCAGTGGCTGTACTTTGGCTACTTGGCTGCCATCAAGACTCAGAACGGCGCTGCTATGTCAGTAGGTCGTGTGTCAACCTTCCTCGATATCTACATCCAGCGCGATATGGAAGAGGGAACGCTTACCGAGTCCGAGGCTCAGGAGCTCATCGACCACTTGGTTATGAAGTTCCGCATGGTTAAGTTCGCCCGTATCCCGTCTTACAACCAGCTCTTCTCTGGCGACCCCGTATGGGCTACCCTCGAAGTAGGTGGTATGGGCATGGACGGACGCCACATGGTGACCAAGAACGACTACCGTTTCCTCCACACGCTGGAGAACATGGGACCATCGCCCGAGCCCAACCTCACCGTGCTTTATTCTCCGCGACTCACCGATAGCTTCAAGAAGTACGCAGCTATGATTTCTGTAAAGACCAGCTCAATCCAGTACGAGAACGACGAGGTGATGCGTCCTGTTTGGGGCGACGACTACAGCATCTGCTGCTGCGTAAGTGCTACTCAGACTGGTAAGGAGATGCAGTTCTTCGGTGCACGCGCCAACCTGGCTAAGTGCTTCCTCTATGCATGTAACGGTGGTGTCGATGCCAAGACCCGCGAGCAGGTGGCTCCTGGCTTCCGCCCCATCAGGGACGAGTACCTCACTTGGGAGGAGCTGGCTCCGCGCTTCGACCAGGCTATGGACTGGTTGGCTGGTGTATATGTCAACGCCCTGAACCTCATCCACTACATGCACGATAAGTACTTCTACGAGGCAGCCGAGATGGCTCTCATCGATACCAACGTGCGCCGCACATTCGCTACCGGTATCGCAGGCTTCTCTCACGTAGTCGACTCTATCTCAGCTGTAAAGTATGCTAAGGTAAAGATGATTCGCGACGAGGAGGGCTTCAACGTAGACTATGTGGCCGAGGGCGACTTCCCCCGCTACGGTAACGATGACGACCGTGCCGACGAGATTGCAGTATGGCTGCTCAAGACCTTCGTCAAGAAGATTCGCAAGCACGCCACCTATCGTAACGCCACCCCGACCTGCTCAATCCTCACCATCACCTCAAATGTGGTTTATGGTAAGTACACAGGCAACCTGCCCGACGGACGCCGTGCTGGCACACCTCTGGCTCCTGGTGCTAACCCCAGCTATGGTGCCGAGCAGAACGGACTGCTGGCCTCGCTCAACTCAGTGGCCAAGCTGCCTTACGAGTACGCCCTCGACGGTATCTCTAACACCCAGACCATCAGTCCTAACACGTTGGGACAGAACGACGAGGAGCGTGCCAATACGCTGGTTCGCGTGATGGACGGTTACTTCAGCCGCGGTGCTCACCACCTGAACGTAAACGTGTTTGGTGTCGACAAGCTGCGCGATGCTATGGAGCATCCTGAGAAGCCCGAGTACGCCAACTTCACCATCCGCGTCTCCGGTTATGCTGTGAAGTTCATCGACCTGACTCGTGAGCAGCAGGAAGACGTAATTGCACGCCAATCTCACGAGAGCCTGTAATGAATAGTAAAGGCTATATACATTCCACCGAATCCTTTGGCTCAGTAGATGGGCCAGGGATTCGGTTTCTTGTTTTCCTGCAGGGTTGTCAGATGCGCTGTCGCTACTGCCACAACCCCGATACATGGAAGCTCGCTTCTGATGCTTGCGGCAAGATGATGACTGCCGACGAGCTGCTCGACAAGGCCGAGCGCTACCGCAGCTACTGGGGCCCCGATGGCGGCATTACCGTCAGCGGTGGTGAGGCCTTGCTGCAGATGGACTTTCTCATCGACCTGTTCGAAGAGGCTCATCGTCGCGGCATCAACACTTGTCTCGACACAGCAGCACAGCCATTTTCGCGCCAGGAGCCTTTCTTTTCAAAGTTCCAGCGCCTGATGCAGAGCACCGACCTGGTTCTGCTCGACATCAAGCACATCGACAGCGAGAAACACCGTTGGCTCACGGGTCATGGCAACGAGAACATCCTCGACTGCGCCCGCTATCTGTCGGACATCGCTAAACCCGTATGGATTCGCCACGTATTGGTGCCTGGCATTACCACCGATGAGGAGCAGCTCACGCAGCTGCGCCAGATGCTCGACACGCTGCACAACATCCAGAAGGTAGAGGTTCTGCCTTACCACACTCTGGGCACCTTCAAATGGGAGCAGATGGGGGTTCCATACTCCTTGAAGGACGTGGAACCTCCCACCGCTGACCAAATAGCCCGGGCCCGCGAAATCCTGACATCGAGATAAGGGTAAAAACTACGAGCGACGCATCCGATTGGGTGCGTCGCTCTTTTTATCTCAGCGAGAGAGATTCTTAATTCAAGAAAGGATTGTTAAGTATCCTTGACAGCGCATCGTCTGCCTCCACCTCTTCCGTGGGTGGATTCACCGTCGCGTCAAACTGCGAAGCCTCCATTAGGCTTTCTGCTTTCACCTCAATGGCTGTTGACAGAGGTGCTGTGTATGTTTTCTTTCTCATCGTCATAACTTACTTAATGACTACCTTTCTGCCATTCACGATATAGAGTCCACGTGTTGGCTTCTCTACACGACGGCCTTGCAGGTCGTAAATATTATCATTTATCAATTCTCCGTTATCATTTAGAGGCGAAGCCTCGCTGATGTCCGTCGTTCCGCCATCCTCGAAGACCAGCTTTATGCTGCGTGCGCCGCTTGGCAGACTGGCTGTCGGCAGGGGCAGGTATGCCTTGTGGGCACTCAGCGTCGAGCCGTCGACAACGGCATAGAAGCCGAGGTTTCCGTTCTTCTTTGCCAGGACATAGTTCGTGTAGTCACCCTCCACTTTGTTCAGCACGGTGTTCATGGTCACACCCCTCAGCATGTTCGACACAATCGTTTCTCCCAATCCTGGCGTCATCGTATATGTTCCTGCCGCGCCTTTCACTACGATGCCCGTATTAGCCGGTACATCGGTTATTTGCGTCAGCGTCACTTCGCCAGTACTGGGCTTGAAGGCCGACACAATGTAAGCCTTGATATCATCTGTGCCAGAGAAGTCGAGTGCGTGAGTACTGCAATACGTTCCCATACCTTCATCGCCAATGGTAATTGTTTCGTCTATTTCTACGATATTACCAAAGTCCTTCCATAAATTTGCTGCCTCATACAACGCTTTCGTTCCTTTAGGGACATATAGTGTAGCGTCTGAACCCGAAAAGACATAACCATCTATCTCTAATGGCGTGTCCCAGTCAACGGTTACTGAGGTCAGGCTTCTGCAGTACCAGAAAGCATGGGATTCAATGCTCGTCACACTGTTGGGAATCGTGATGGAGGTCAGACTGTAGCAATAAGAGAAAGCACCGTTTCCGATACTCGTCACGCTATTGGGGATTGTAATGGAGATTAACTCGCTGCAAGCCTCGAAAGCTTGGCCTCCGATGCTCGTTACGCTGTTGCCAATCGTGACGGAGGTCAGACCTTTGCAGTTGTAGAAAGCATAGTCTCCTATGCTTGTCACGCTATTGGGAATCGTGACAGAGGTCAAGTTGCTGCACTCATAGAACGCACTTACTCCGATGCTCGTCACGCTATTGGGAATCGTGACAGAGGTCAGGCCTTTGTACTTATAGAAGGTCCTGTCTGCTATGCCTAATGTTCCTTCTTCTATTACAATTTTTGTATTGTTTGGCATAGTACCTTTATATTTATAAGCAAATTTGCCCACGTACACAAGTCCGTCTGGTTGGTTATTATACCAGGCTGTTTCGTCGAAAGCACAATCTCCAATTCTCGTCACACTGTTGGGAAGGGTGATGGAGGTCAAGCTACTGCACTCATAGAAAGCCTCCTTTCCGATGCTCGTCACACTCTTGGGGATTGTGATGGAGGTCAAGCCAATGCAACCGGCGAAAGCCTCCTTTCCGATGCTCGTCACGCTGTTGGGGATAGTGATGGTGGGTAGTTTTATGCATGCATAGAAAGCCTCCTTCCCGATGGTCGTCACGCCATCGGGTATGGTGACGGAGGTCAGTCCGTGGCAATAGCTGAAAGCACCCTCTGCAATGCTCGTCACCCCATCAGGGATTGTGACGGAAGTCAGACCTTTGCAGTAGTAGAAAGCATGGTCTCCGATGTTCGTCACACTATTGGGAATTGTGATGGAGGTCAGGCCGTCGCAGTTTTTGAAAGTAGAGCCTCCGATGCTCGTCACGCTGTTGGGAATTGTGATGGAGGTCAAGCCTTTGCAGTTTTCGAAAGTATGGTTTCCTATGCTTGTCACGCCATTAAGGATTGTGATGGAAGTCAGACCTTTGCAGTTGTAGAAAGCATAGTCTCCGATGCTCGTCACGCCATAGGGGATTGTGATGGAAGTCAGGCGGTTACACCCTGAGAAAACCTCGTCTCCGATGCTCGTCACGCCATCGGGTATTGTGACGGAGGTCAGGTAGGTACAATTCCTAAAAGAACGAGAACTGATTGTTGTTATTCCATCAGGTATCACCAAGTTCGTAATCTCTTGGTCATCTAAGTATAAATGGTGAGCGTTATCTGAAAGACCAGAATAAGAAATGTCTGTATTGCACCACCATGCTAAATCCGAGATGTGGATAGAGGTCAGGCTGGTGCAATTTTCGAAAGCTTGGCCTCCGATGTCTGTCACGCTGTTGGGAATTGTGATGGAAGTTAGTCCGCTGCAACCCTTGAAAGCATAGTATGCAATGCTTGTCACGCTATTGGGGATTGTGATGGAAGTTAGTCCGCTACAGTTAGAGAAAGCATACCATCCAATGCTTGTCACGCTATTGGGAATCGTGATGGAGGTCAGGCTGCTGCAACCCGAGAAAGCCTCACTTTCAATGCTTGTCACGCTGTTGGGAATCGTGACGGAGGTTAGACCGCTGCAGCCAGCGAAAGCACCATATCCGATGTACGTCACGCTGTTGGGGATTGTGATGGAAGTCAGTCCGCTACAGCTCTCGAAAGCATATCGTTCGATGTACCACACGCTATTTGGAATCGTGACGGAGATTAGGCCGCTGCAGGTATAGAAAGCGCCGTCTCCGATTCTCGTTACTCTACGTCCTTCATACTCTTCGGGAATAACTATTGTTGCACTATAGTTGTCCTCGTGCCCACTGACATAGCAGGTCGATTCATAATCATTCGCCGTGTACTTAACGCCTTGCGAATCACTTACTGTGCCCGTGAACTGAGCAAAAGTCAGTTGCGAACAGATCAATAATACTGCGGTAGTAAATAGTCTTTTCATATGCTAAAAAGTATATGTCCTTTTTTTTATATTAATACAATATAAGGCTGATTGGTTAATTTTGCAGTTTAATAAGCCATCCTTAATTAGTGATTCTATTCTCTGTTTTGTTAAGGAATTCAAACATTCCTGATATTCTTTCATTTTGTCTTTTGCAGGATTATTGTTTCCAAAAGGTTCCGCAGGCGGTAATGTGATCTCTGTTATTACACCATTGTTATATGAGATGTTATTAATTACAATATGAGAATCGATATTGTTAATATTGGATTCTGTTTTTACAAATAGACGTAATTCATTTTCGTATTTGTATGCATTACGTTTAAGGCATAACTTATTTAAGTAATCATCTATAGATGTGAATTGTTGATTTTCACATTTCTCCTTCAATATACTTTCCCTGGATTTATATTCCATACCTGCTAGATAATAATTATATAGATTATCAGCATGGTCATTCAGTGTTGATAGTAATTTATTAACATTATAGGTAACTCTCACTATAGGTTCTTTTTCACCTTTACTCCAGATTTGCCAAAACCCCTCCTCGTTATCTATATCATTACAAGCAAAACAACTAGCAAAGATTGAAACGTTTTCTTGACCATCAATCGTCACATTAGGACGATAGAAAAGCAACTCGAATGGGTCTAACCATTCTAATGCATTGTTAAAATAGAAACTAGAGTTTCTAACAGATTTTTCCAAATGATTAAGCTTTGTATACTTACTAATAACTAAATTGTTATCTTCATTGTTTCCATTGAACCCCTTTTCATACTTTACTCCTGTTCCTTTTACAATCTTTAATTTGTCCGATTTAAATACATGATTCAAATTATTATACCTCAAGAAGTTTTGTTTTCCAGGTTTCTTTTCCATAATAAATGTATTACGTCCTCCCAAACACCCCAGAGTCGGCAATTAATAAATTGTTGTTCCGTTGAGCTTATGATACAAAAAAGGCGTAGGTGTCTGTTTCTTTGCCCATCCTGGACTCGTAGGCTCTCGCATTGCCCTCATCACACAGGATAGACAACGCAGTCAGCCCACGCCAGAACGAACTATATAAATTAAGGTATATAGATACGCTCCACGCAGACGTCTTGGTTGCCATCTGCCTGTTGTGATGAAAGGAATTTGCGAGATTCACGAGTCACAACGACAGACGTCCGAAAACGTCTTTCTCATATATAAGACCGCCCGCCGCCCACCAGGGGGCTGACTAAGCGATTAGGCGACAGCAGCACACGCCATACGCAGAAGAACGCATTCTCATGCTGGGGCGAAGTCTGCCATCACGCTGCAAAGTTACAGAAAAATTTTGGAACTTCCAAGAAATACAAAGAAATCCGAAGCTGCAAGCTTCGGAGTAGATTTCGAATGATTTTTCGCAAAAGACCTCACATACACCTATTCGCCCCTGAAACCGCGATGTATAAAGGGTTTGAGGCACGGGAGGTCTTTCCTGATACCTCACCCAGACCTCCCGTAGAACTCAGAAACGACCACAGAATACGCAGATTATGCAGATTTTCAGTCGATGGATGACACGTGAGGTTGACGGGAGGTCTACGGTACGTCTCCAAGAGACACCTCCCGTCGCGGAAAGCCTTTGTGTAAAGGCGATTCGAGCGATGATAGGTGTATGTGAGGTATGTTTGTGAAAACACGCTACGAGTTTCAAAAAATACTCCATGAGAATTTTGCGAAAGTCATGGAGTATTTTTCAAAAGTCATGGCGTATTTTGCGGAACTCATGGCGTATTATCTGCCGCCTCCGCCACCACCGCCAGAGCAGCCTCCGCCGCCTCCGTGCGACGAGCGGCTGGAGAAGCCCGACGACGAGCGGGAACGGGCGGCAGCGCGGGCAACGGCGCTTGACGTAGCGGTGTAGATGCTGTCGCTGAACATGTAGACGATGTCGTCTTCCTGCGCCACGTTCAGGCTCTGCCCGATTTTCGACATCTTCAGGTACTCGGGACAGATGGCCTGCATCTCTTTCCTCACCTTGTCGGCAATGCCGAAGAACTCGGCGTACACCATGTATTCGTCCCACAGCTTCACCTCCATCGTGCTGCGCTCGCCCAGCAGCGTGAAGTCTTCGAGGAAGGCTTTCATGCCGTAGAGGTCGGCAGCGTGACGCTCAATGTACTGCTTGTCTTTCTTGGTGTCCAGCAGCTTCAGGAAGTTGTTGATGTCGGTGGCGTGCTCCTTCACCTTGCACCACCGGTCGAACTCGTTGGGCTGTAGTATCAGGTCTTTGCCGGAGGCCAGCGTCAGCAGCTTCAGGGCGTGGCTCATGAGCCGCTCGTCGCCCTTCGTCTCCTTGTCGACCTGGTGTACGGGGGTCTCGATTTTCAGCATGTCGCGCTCCTTGCCTTTGTGGATTCTCCTGACGATGGTGATGTCGCCTCTCGACATCAGCCGCAACAGCAGCGCGCCTATCAGGCGCTCGTTCTTCATGCCGAAGCAGTAGCTCAGGTCGTCCATCAGCATTTTGTTCTCTGCCAGTGTCCAATCCTTCTTCACGTCGCGACAGTAGCGCCCCTTGACAATGCCCAGCTTCTTGCGGCGGAGGCTGGTGCGCAGTGGCGAGAGCGTGAGTATCCACCATGCGGCGCCGAGTAGCAGCCACACCAGTCCGGCTGCCAGTCCGGCCAGCCAGTCGATGAGCATATAGCCCACGAGGCCTATGATGATGACGATGACGACGCCAACCCAGTCCCAGAAGCCCATGTCCTCGTCGGCATCGTCGTAGTCGGAACCGTCCAGGGCGCGCTGCTTTCTGTCAGTCCAAGGCTCGTTGCCCTGGCTGTCGGGGGCGAACATGCCCTTGTCCATCTCGAGCATCACGATCATTCGCTTGCCGTTCCCGATTTCCTCCTCGGGTGTCGCTACGACCGCGTTGCCGTCGAACACGATGGCGCCTTCGTAGCCAAAGGCCCAGCGTCGTGTGTTAGCTTCGGAGAGGGCAATGCTGTCGGTTGCGGTAATGGTGACGCTGGCTTTTTCCACCGTGCAGTTCATGTCCACGAAACAGTGGTTGAAGCCGTCGCACACATCGTATGATTTCACCAGGTGGCGGATGGTGTAGCGCACGACATACTCGTGCTCGCCGTAGTCGCCGAAGCCCCAGCAAATCTCCTCGCCATGCAGTCCGCACTTGCCGGCCTTCTCCTTGCGGCTGGCGTCGATGTCCCAGTCGTCGAGCGTCTCGAACGGAGCTAAACCTTCATGGCCGGGCACGTAGCCTTCCACAGTGAGGCCCTCTATCCGTTGCCCGTCTATCAGCTTGTGGGCCACATACCACTCCGTCTTTGCGTCCTCGTCGTCGAGCGCAATCCTCCAGCGCTCCACAATCTGTGCGGAGCCGTCCTTGTGCAGCAGTGCCTTGATGTCGAGCTGTTTCACCGTACTGGCAAGCGCCCCCACTGTCGTGAGAGCGCTTAGCAGAAGGCAGGCCAGCATGGCTTTACCTTGATTGTATTTCATTGTGCGAGGCGGCTTTAGGCGTTGTACTCCTGCCAACTCTTAATCTGAATGTCCTCCTGTCCGATGGCGGTGAAGGCCTCGATGAAGGCTTTGGCCAGACGGACATTGGTCATCAGGGGAATGTTGTGGTCGATGGCACCGCGACGAATCTTGTAGCCGTTGGTGAGCTCGCGCGAGGTGTGGTTCTTGGGCACGTTGATGACCAAGCCGACCTTGTGCTGGCTGATGAGGTCCATCACGTTCATTGAACATTGACCATTGACCATAGAACATTCTTCGTCGGGCCAAGCCACGGAGACGGCCTTGACGCCGTTCTCGTTGAAGAACTTGGCTGTGCCGGCTGTGGCGTAGATGGTGTAGCCCTTCTTGGCCAGCTGCTGGGCAGGCTCAAGCAGCGACACCTTGCCCTTGGCACCGCCCGAAGAGATGAGCACGGCGTCCTTGGGAATGCTGTAGCCCGTGGCAATGAGCGAGTTGAGCAGTGCCTCGTTGAGGTCGTCGCCCAGACAGCCTACCTCGCCCGTTGACGACATGTCGACGCCCAGCACGGGGTCGGCGTTCTGCAGACGTGCGAACGAGAACTGCGAGGCCTTGACGCCGATGCGGTCGATGTCGAACTCCGACTTCTCGGGACGCTGGTAGGGGGCGTCGAGCATAATCTTGGTGGCCGTCTCGATGAAGTTGCGCTTCAGAATCTTCGAAACGAAGGGGAACGAGCGCGAGGCGCGGAGGTTACACTCAATGACCTTCACCTCGCGGTTCTTGGCCAGGAACTGGATGTTGAACGGACCGCTGATGTTCAGCTCGGCCGCAATCTTATGGGCTATCTTCTTAATCTGACGGATGGTCGAGAAGTAGATGTGCTGTGCAGGGAACACCATCGTGGCGTCGCCTGAGTGCACACCGGCATACTCTACGTGCTCGGAGATGGCGTACTCAACGACTTCGCCCTTGTCGGCAACGGCGTCGAACTCAATCTCCTTGGTCTCGGTCATGAACTTCGACACAACCACGGGGAACTCCTTAGACACCTCAGTGGCCATGTTGAGGAAGCGCTGCAGCTCCTCCTCGTCGTAGCAGACGTTCATGGCAGCACCCGACAGCACGTAGCTGGGGCGCACGAGTACGGGATAGCCTACCTGGTCGACGAACTCCTTGACGTCGTCGAACGAGGTCAAGGCGCGCCATGCAGGCTGGTCGATGCCGAGCTTGTCGAGCATGGCCGAGAACTTGTCGCGGTTCTCTGCACGGTCAATGTCGACGGGGCTGGTGCCCAGAACGGGCACACCCTGGCGGTAGAGCTTCATGGCGAGGTTGTTGGGAATCTGTCCGCCCACGGAGACGATGACACCACGCGGCGACTCGAGGTCGATGACGTCGAGAACGCGCTCCAGCGACAGCTCGTCGAAGTAGAGGCGGTCGCACATGTCGTAGTCGGTCGACACGGTCTCGGGGTTGTAGTTAATCATGATGGACTTGTAGCCCAGCTTGCGCGCCGTGTTGATGGCGTTCACCGAGCACCAGTCGAACTCCACGCTGGAGCCGATGCGGTAGGCACCCGAGCCGAGAACAACTACCGACTTCTCGTTGTTGTAGTAGTTGATGTCGTGGGCAGCCTTGTACTGCTCGCCCTCGGGATTGCCGAATGCGGGCGTGTGCGTGTATGTGAAATAGAGGTAGTTAGTCAGTTCGGGATGCTCGCTGGCCACCGTGGGAATGCGCTTCACTGAAGGCATGATGCCACGCTGCTTGCGGTACTTGCGCACCTCAAGGTTCTCCTTCTCCATGTTGGTGGAGTTGGTCTTCAGCACGAAGCGGGCAATCTGGAAGTCGGAGAAGCCGCAACGCTTCACCTCAAGCAGCAGCTCGTCGGAGAGCTCCTCCAGCTTGTTGAACTTCTGCAGCTCGTGCTTCAGGTCGACGATGTGCTTCAGGCGCTCCAGGAACCAGACGTCAATCTTCGTCAGCTCCTCAATGCGCTCGATGGTGTAGCCCTCCTCCAGAGCCTGGGCGATGGCGAAGATGCGCAGGTCGGTGGGGTTGGCCAGCTCCTCGTCGAGATTCTCGAACTTCGTGTGGTCGTTGCCCACGAAACCGTGCATGCCCTGACCAATCATGCGGAGACCCTTCTGAATCATCTCCTCGAACGAACGGCCGATAGACATAATCTCGCCGACAGACTTCATGCTGGAACCAATCAGGCGGCTGACACCGGCAAACTTCGTGAGGTCCCAACGGGGAATCTTACAAATCATATAGTCGAGCGACGGGGCAACGTAGGCCGATGAGGTCGTGCCCATCTCGCCAATCTGGTCGAGCGTGTAGCCAAGCGCAATCTTGGCGGCGACGAAGGCGAGGGGATAGCCCGTGGCCTTTGATGCAAGAGCTGAAGAGCGCGAGAGGCGGGCGTTGATTTCGATGATACGGTAGTCGTTGGTCTCAGCGTTGAAGGCAAACTGGATGTTGCACTCGCCGACGATGCCCAGGTGCTTCACGCACTTGATGGTGATGTCCTGCAGCATCTTTACCTGCTCAGGCTTCAGCGAACAGGTTGGAGCGACGACGATTGACTCGCCCGTGTGGATGCCGAGGGGGTCGAAGTTCTCCATCGAGGCGACGGTGAAGCAACGGTCGTTCTTGTCGCGGATGCACTCGAACTCAATCTCCTTCCAACCCTTCAGCGACTCCTCAACAAGAATCTGGGGAGCGAAGGTGAAGGCCGACT
>Ga0265301_10005677_pt1 | contig 12183 bp, 9 predicted proteins | sample AusTroGonzalo_MG_2_FD_193488 | JGI IMG/M metagenome (GOLD analysis project Ga0265301, IMG submission 193488) | Bovine rumen microbial communities from tropical cattle in Woodstock, Queensland, Australia - Gonzalo_04 | ecosystem: Host-associated > Mammals > Digestive system > Stomach > Rumen ...
TAGCTTGACTTCGAGGCGCCAGTCTGCCAGGTGTCAACATTTTCAGTAAGAAGGGGCAACCATTTCAGTATGGCAAAGTTAACCTGTACAGGGTGTATTTGCCCAACGGTGTGACGCTGTGACGCAGTTACACCGTTACATTAGGTATTTCACATAGTGGCGGATTCTTGTGGAGTTAAGTTTATATTATATAATATATTATAATATATTAATATAATATATATAGAATTCAATTCTTTATGAAACTTCGACGAGAGCAAATGAAACTGCGTAACTGCGTAACCGCGTAACTGCGTCAAACAAAGATTCTTAATATTTTACATTTTAACATTTGAAATAAATCAGAAAAGAACTTGAAAAAGGCTTGTTTTGCATCTAAAAATTTCGTATCTTTGTACTCGCAATTGAGATGCGAGTACACTGTGGGCTGCGACTCAGCATAGCTCGAGCAAACTCGGCTCTGCGTTCATCTTGCACCACAGTTGCATTGTCAATGAGAGAGAAGCCGTTTCACTCATAGAGAAACGCCGTTTCACGATGAGCGAGAAGCCGTGTCTCTCCGAGACAGACAGGGTGATGACAAAAGGCGCCACGTTCGGAGCCCTGAGCGAGAGAACCAATCTTTAAATTAACCTTTTAAAAATTATTAACAACTATGGGAACAATTCAAATCAAGAAGGTCGAGAAGACCGTAACAACTGGTAAGATGGGCGAGAACCGCCAGAAGGTAAAGAAGACCTTCGGCAAGATCATCTACCGCGGAACGCTGAACCTGAACGACATGGCCGAGCACATCATGAAGCACGGTACGGTATATACCGAGGACGTGGTAATCGGTGTCATCACAAAGCTGAAGACTTGCATCCAGGAGATGCTGAGCGATGGCTACAAGGTGAAGCTGGACGGCATCGGAACGCTCTACCCCGTACTGACCTCTGAGGGTGTGGCTGACGCCAAGGACTACAGCGCACAGGAGAATGTGACCCGCGTGGGCGTGTCGTTCCTGGCCGACCAGAGCAAGAAGTCGCTGTACAAGGCATCTGCCATGAAGCAGGGCACCAAGCTGAGCACGCAGCTGTACAGCGAGCTGACTGGCGAGGAGCAGTCCAACAGCAACGCGCCAAGCGGTGGTGGTAGCAACAGCGGCAACGGTGGTGGTTCGAACACGGGTGGCAACACAGGAGGTGACAACGGCGGAGGCGGCGACGACGAGCCGGATGAGAACTGATCAAGAGTTTGCCCTTCGGCGCAACTCTTTTAGATGAGAGATGATAGATGAAAAATGAGAGATATGATTTGAACTGAGAGCTGAGAAATTATGAAGAAAGAGACTTGGAAGACGGTGATTCAGGTGGTGATATCAATCTTGACGGCGGCACTGACCGCAATGGGCACTACATCGTGCATGGGCGCTTGCGGCCTGACGGCATAGTGAAGAGTGAATAGTGAAGAGTGAACAGTGAAAAGTGGAAAAACTGGGCCTACTATTTGGTGGGCTCAGTTTTTTTTCGTACCTTCGCAGCCGAATTACGAAAAACCGGATGAAACAAAAACGACAAATAGCCATATTAGGCTCTACAGGGTCGATAGGCACACAGGCGCTTGAGGTCATTGAGGAACATAGTGACCTGTACGAGGTTTATTGTCTGACAGCGAACAATAAAGTGGAGCTGTTGGCAGAGCAGGCTCATAAGTTCAAGCCTGCAGCCATCGTCATTGCCAACGAGCAGCGACTGGACGAGTTGAAACAGTTGATGAGCGACCTGCCCGACGTGAAGGTGTATGCTGGCAAGCAGGCCTTAGACGAGATAGTAGAGGCGGACCCCATCGACATGGTATTGACAGCGATGGTGGGGTTTGCTGGATTGTCGCCTACCATCCATGCCATCAAGGCTCGCAAGGCCATTGCCTTGGCTAACAAGGAGACACTGGTGGTGGCTGGTGAGCTGATTCTGCAACTGGCACAGCAGTACCACACTCCTATCCTACCCGTGGACAGCGAGCATTCCGCCATCTTCCAGAGTCTGGTGGGCGAGGACGACAACCCCATAGAAAAGATTCTGCTGACGGCCTCGGGTGGTCCGTTCCGCAACTTCACGATGGAACAGCTGGAGACTGTCACCAAGGCCGATGCCCTGCGCCATCCCACATGGGATATGGGTGCGAAGATTACCATCGACTCGGCTTCGATGATGAACAAGGGCTTCGAGGTGATTGAGGCCAAATGGTTGTTTGGCGTCGATGCCCGTCAGATTCAGGTATTGGTACATCCGCAGAGCATCGTTCACAGTGCCGTACAGTTCCACGATGGTGCCGTGAAGGCTCAGTTGGGCGTGCCCGACATGCGACTGCCCATCCAGTATGCCTTCTCGTTCCCCCAGCGTCTGTCGCTGAGTGGCGACCGTCTGGACTTCTTTGCCCAGAAGCTGGAGTTCTTTGAGCCCGACCTGAAAAAGTTCCGCTGTCTGGCACTGGCCTTCGAGGCTATCGAAAAGGGTGGCAACATGCCGTGCATCGTGAATGCTGCCAACGAAATCGTGAACCGCGGTTTCTTGGAGGACCGTTGCGGTTTCCTCGAGATGAGCGACATCATTGCCGAGACCATGCAGCGCGCTACGTTCAGCAAGAATCCCGACTACGACGTGTATATCCAGACGGATGCAGAAGCACGTCGCATTGCAGAAGCGATGCTTAAGTGAAAAAGTGAAAAGTGAAAAAGATAAAGTAGTATAATAATGGAAGTATTTTTAATAAGAGTATTACAACTGATATTGGCCCTCACCATACTGGTTTTCCTGCATGAGGGTGGCCATTTCTTCTTTGCCAAGCTGTTTGGCGTAAGAGTCGAGAAGTTTTATATTTTCTTCGACTGGAAGTTCAGCCTGTTTAAGTTCAAGCCCAAGAAGAGCGATACGGAGTACGGCATCGGCTGGATTCCTCTGGGCGGCTACTGCAAGATAGCCGGTATGATTGACGAGAGTTTCGACACCGAGCAGATGAAACAGCCCGAGCAGCCTTGGGAATTCCGTACCAAACCCACATGGCAGCGACTGCTGATCATGATTGGTGGTGTGCTGGTGAACTTCCTGCTGGCCCTGTTCATCTATTCGCAGATTCTGTTCTGGTGGGGCGACAGCTATATCCCCGTGAAGGACATGACGCTGGGTATGAAGTTCAATCAGGAGGCCAAGAGCTACGGATTCAAGGACGGCGACATCCTGGTAGGTACGGAGAAGCGCGAGTTCAAGGAGTTTGGTGCCAACCTCTATCGCGACATCTCGGAGGCCCATCGTGTGGACATCATCCGCGACGGCAAGCCCATGAGCATCAGTCTGCCTGGCGAGATTAACATGCTGAACATGATTAAGGCCGACCCCGCCTTTGTACGTCCGTTGATGCCTGCCGTGGTGGACAGCGTGCTGCCCGGTACACCTGCAGCGAAGATTGGCATGCAGAAAGGCGACAGGATTCTGGCTGTTAATGATGCGCCCATCGACTCCTACAACGAGTTCACCGACCAGCTGGGCCGCCGTCAGGACATGCTGATGACATCGAAGACCAGTGCAGACAGCCTGAAGGCACGTACCATCACACTTGTATATGGCAACGACGCCAAGACAGATACCACAGAGGTGGTGCTCACCCCAGAACTGAAGTTGGGCTTCTCGATCCAGAGTCTGGCAAGTATCTACAAGCCTACCACCATCGAATACAGCTTCCTTGAGAGTATTCCTGCCGGCATCAAATATGGCTGGAACGTGCTGGCATCGTATGTGGACGACATGAAATATGTGTTTACAGCCGAGGGTGCCAAGTCGCTTGGTGGATTCGGAGCCATCGGCAGCCTGTTCCCACCCATGTGGGACTGGTACATGTTCTGGAAGATGACAGCCTTCCTCAGCATCATCCTTGCCTTCATGAACATTCTGCCCATTCCTGCCCTCGATGGTGGTCATGTGCTGTTCCTGCTCTACGAGATGATTACCCGCAGGAAGCCGTCTGAGAATTTCATGATTAAGGCCGAGTATGTAGGCTTCGGATTGCTGATTCTGCTGATGGTGGCGGCCAATCTGAACGATATCCTGCGCTGGTTAGGGTACCTATAAGGAGGAGTTAGAGAAGTTAAAGAAGTTAGCGAAATTAGAGACAATAGTAATTTTTTGGGGCAAAGGCTTTGCAGTTTAAAACTTTATTCGTATATTTGCAGCCGTATAGTAATGTACACGTATGAAGTTTAAGCTACTAAGCCTTTGCCTGCTACTAAGCCTGACAACCATTGCACAAGCAGAAAGTTTAGGTTACACCAAGTTTGAACCGCTGAAGATTGGTTTGGATTTGGACTATGCACCGTTGGAATATGTGGACGACAGCGGACTGCCCCAAGGACTGGATGTAGAGCTGACGCAGGTGTTGATGAAACGCCTGAATATCCCATATACCTATGCCCCAAACTCATGGGAAAACATTACGGGCGACGTCATCAGCGGACGTGTAGGTCTGGGTATGATGGTCTATTCGCCTTATCGCAAAGATATCGTCAACTACTCGCGTGCCGTATTCCGCCTGTATTACCAAGTGGTTTATCGTGACAACGAGTCGGAGCAGTTTGACATGCGCCATCTGGACGGTAAGAATATTGCCTACATGTCCAGTCGTCCCGTTACCGACACACTTAGCAAGACCGGTGCCGTGCTCCACGTGGTGCGCGACTTGCCCAAAGCCCTGAAAGACTTGAGCGGAGGCAAATACGATGCTGTTATCTGTTTCCGTTATCAGGCCAAATACCACATTCACCACCAAGGTTTGCACAACCTTATGACAGAAGACCTGACCCTGACACCACGCGAATACTGCTATGTCAGCGTCAACGAGAACCTGATTCGTGCCATCGACCGCGAACTGATCAAGATGGATAAAGAAGGCGTCATCGACGAGATTTACGGTGACTACATCTCGAAGTTGGGCAGTTTCAAGATGCCTAACTGGGTTTGGTGGACGATAGGTTCAGCCCTCTTGATAGCCTTCTTGGCCCTGCTATTCCAACAGCATATCCACTCGCGTCGTCTGCACAGGGAAATGCGACGTGCCCAGAAGTCCGAACAACTCAAAATCGTATTCTTGGCCAACGTGAGTCATGCATTGCGCACGCCGCTCAACGCCATTATCGGTTTCAGCGACATGATGCGCTCGATGCCGGAAGGTGCCTTGTCGGCTTCCGACCAACAGGAAATGCTGAACCAGATTCATGGCAATGGCGAACAACTGCTATATTTCATCAACGAGCTGCTGCAGTTGTCAACGATTCAAGGCAATGGTATTGACTTCCAAATGGTTGAGTGCAATATCGGACAGCTGATTAGCGAATACGCCAAAGTTGTACAGAAAGATTTAAAAGAGGGTGTCACGCTACAAATTACCCCACAGCAACAGGAGGTGATAGCTGTTACCGACCCCAACCATCTGCGTCTGATTACCATGCACTTGCTGAACAATGCTGTCAAACATACCGCTGAGGGCAGCATTACCATTAGCTACAAGATGAAAGACAATGGCCTCTACATAGAAGTCAAGGATACGGGCGATGGTCTTCCCGATGACTTGAAGGAGAACATCTTTATGCTGCTGAGCGACAAGCACACCTTCGTGCAGGAGCAGAGTCCAGGTTTAGGGCTGTCCATCTGTAAGGCCATCATAGATGCCGTTCATGGCAATATAGGCGTAGAAAGCACAGAAGGTCAAGGCGCGACCTTCTGGTTCTGGATTCCATGTAAAATCAAGTAGACTATAACCGCCAACCGTTAACCATTAACCGTTAACCAATATAGTCGGCTATCATCTTCAAGCAGCTATCAGCACTGACGGGTTTCGACATGAAATTGTCGCAGCCAGCTTCGAATGCTGCCTGACGGTCGCTGTCGAAAGCATTGGCCGTAAGGGCGATAATAGGCAGGTCAGGCATGGCCATCTTAATCTGGCGGGTAGCATCCAGTCCGTCCATTACAGGCATCTTAAGGTCCATGATAACCAAAGCATATTCACCAGTCAAAGCCATCTTGACTGCTTCCTCACCATTATGTGCACGAACGGGTTCATAATTCCTCTTCAACACATAGGTCATCAGCATCCAATTGCTGTCGTTGTCTTCTGCAACTAAAACTCTTTTCATACCTATATTTATTTTTTGAGTTAACAATAGTAGTGACAAAAGTAATACTTTTTTTCGAAATGACAAGCATTTTTGCATCTTTTTAACTAATTTTGTCGGAACAAAGTATTTTTATCCCTCTCCATTTCGTGATTACCGTTTTTTTTTGTAATTTTGTACGCGTATTGTGCACATACGTGAAGAATGTTTGAAAAGGTGATAGGACAACGGGAGGTGCAAGAGCGCCTGATGCAGATGGTCAACGAAGATCGTCTGCCCCATGCTATCATGCTGTGTGGACCACAAGGTGCAGGCAAACTGGCACTGGCTGTAGGCTTGGCGCAACGACTGCTGGCTACCAAGGTGGAAAACTCTATGTTCTCTGACACGCCCGAATACGTTGAGAGCCCCATGCTCAAAAAGTTGGAGCATCCCGACCTGCACTTTACCTACCCGACCATCAAGTTGCCGTCGATGAGCTCTGACCATAAGCCCGTGAGCGATGACTTTGCACACGAATGGCACGAACTCATCATGGCCAGTCCCTATTTCACCATGAATGAATGGCTGGAGCAGATGGGCGGCGAGAACCAGCAAGCCATCATCACCGCAGGTGAAAGTGACGAACTGGTACGGAAACTGAGCCTGAAATCGAGTCAGGGCGGCTATAAGGTCAGCATCATCTGGTTGCCTGAACGCATGAACATCGAGTGTGCTAACAAGATATTGAAGCTGTTAGAAGAACCGCCCTCGCAGACATTGTTCATTATGGTATGTCAGGAGCCGGACAAATTGCTTGAGACCATTCGCAGTCGCGTGCAGCGTATCGATGTTAAGAAAATTGCCGATGAAGACATCAAGAAGGCACTTATAGAGAAGCGTGGACTGGCTGAGGACATGGCCCTGCGCGTTACCCGTATGGCCAACGGCAACTGGTTGAAAGCACTGGAAATGCTGAGTGCCGATTCAGAGAACGAGCTGTTTCTGGACATGTTTCAGTCGTTGATGCGACTGGCCTACATGCGTAAAGTCAAGGATTTGAAGGCATGGTCGGAGCAGATGGGAACGATGGGACGCGAGAAACAGAAGCGTTTCCTGGAATACTTCCTGCGACTGGTGCGCGAGAACTTCATGTACAACTTTCAGAACGCGGACCTCTGCTATATGACGCAGCGCGAAGAGGAGTTTGCACGTAATTTCGCACGATTCATCAACGAGGCTAACATCCTTGCCATCAGCGACCTGGCCAACCTCGCCATTCGCGACATCAGCCAGAATGCCAATGCAAAGATCGTGTTCTTCGATATGGCTCTGCAAATGATTGTTTTGTTAATACAGAAATAAGATATATGGAAAAAGACTTAAATATGATAACTGGTTGCGACCGCGGACTCTGCAAGGAGGCTGTGGGACGACAGGACCGACAATTGAATACCTACGACTGGCTGGCTGACGTGCCAGGTAACGTGGATGATACCGACCTGGTGGAGGTACAGTTCAAGCATACCCGCAAAGGCTACTACCACAACGTGAACAAGCTGGACCTGAAAAAGGGCGACATCGTAGCTGTGGAGGCAAATCCGGGCCACGACATCGGTGTGGTGACGCTGACAGGACGACTGGTAAAACTACAAATCAAGAAAGCCAACCTGAAGAGTGCCGACGACATCAAGCGCGTGTATCGCATAGCACGCCCCGTGGATATGGACAAGTATCACGAAGCCAAGAGCCGTGAGCATGCCACCATGATAGAAAGCCGACAGATAGCCAAGAATCTGGGCCTGCAGATGAAGATTGGCGACGTAGAGTACCAAGGCGACTGCAACAAGGCCATTTTCTACTATATTGCTGACGAGCGTGTAGACTTCCGCCAGCTTATCAAAGATTTGGCTGCCACTTTCCATGTCCGCATCGAGATGAAGCAGATTGGTGCCCGACAGGAGGCTGGCCGTATTGGTGGAACAGGTCCCTGCGGACGTGAGCTTTGCTGTGCCACATGGATGAAGAACTTTGTCAGCGTGGGTACGTCATCTGCCCGCTACCAGGACATCTCGCTGAACCCGCAGAAGCTGGCTGGTATGTGTGCCAAATTGAAGTGCTGTCTGAACTACGAGGTCGACGACTATGTAGAAGCCAGTCGTAAGTTGCCTTCTAAGGAAGTACAGCTGCAGACACAGGATGCAGACTACTACTATTTCAAGGCTGATATCCTGGCTGGTCTTATCACCTACTCTACTGACAAGAATATTGCCGCCAATCTGGAGACTATCACAGCCCAGCGTGCCAAGGACATTATAGAAATGAACCGCAAGGGCGAGAAGCCCGTTTCACTGCTGGAAGACGGGAAGGCCAAGGAACCCAAAGGACCTATCGACCTGGCTACTCAGGAGAACATCAACCGTTTTGACCGCGCCAAGAAAAAGAAGAAAAAGAAGAAGCCCGCCAATAATGGCCCGAAGCCAAAGCCAACAGCTAACAGCTAACAGCTAATAGCCAATATGAACAGGTACACCTTATTATATATATATATAGTGATGTGCATGGGCATGGTGCTGGTATCATGCCATGACAATACCGTCTACAGCCAATACGAGTCGACACCCGTCAGAGGCTGGGAGCGAAACGATACGCTGTCGTTCGATATTGAGCCCATGCAGGAAACGAGCCTGTATGTGGAGGAAGTAGGCGTACGCATCACGGGCAATTATCCCTTTAAGGGATTGAGTCTGATTGTGGAACAAACGTTGTACCCCTCAAACAAGACGACTACCGACACGCTGAACTGTGCCCTGATAGACGACACAGGGCATGCCAATGGCAAAGGTATCAACCATTTTCAATACCTGTTTCCTCTGACCACACTCAAACTTAACAAGGGGGAATCGGTTCATGTGGCCATACGCCACTGCATGAAACGCGAAATACTGCCAGGTATTACTGATGTAGGTCTGACGCTATCGCGTCTGGTTACGACTGGCATCCAGACGAAGGAAGATAAACAGAAGGAAAGTAAAGCCCCATAGCGATGAACCGCCATAACTGAAGAACGGCAGCGGGATACCTATGACAGGGGTCAAGCCCAGCACCATGCCCACATTGATGAATACGTGGAATAGAAAGATGCTGAGCACACAATAGCCATAGACACGTGCAAAGCGATAGGGTTGTCGTTCTGACAGATAGATGAGGCGCAAAATCAAGGCCAGGAACAACAATAAAACGCCTGCCGAACCTACAAAGCCTTCTTCTTCACCAACAGTACAGAAAATGAAATCGGTATCCTGCTCAGGTACGAATTTCAGCTTAGTTTGTGTGCCGTTCAGGAAACCTTTGCCCTGCAAACCACCAGAGCCAATGGCTATCTCGCTCTGGTGCACATTATAGCCTGCACCACGCAAGTCCTCATCCAGCCCCAGCAGCACATTAATACGTGAACGCTGGTGGGGTTCCATTACATTCTGCATGATGAAGTCGGCACCATAGAAGAAACCCACAGAGCCTAAGGCAAACAGGGCAATAAAGAAATAGGAACGCAGGCGCGAACTCAACCCCTCCCACAAAAGATAGCCTACCAGTACGACTGTCATGCCCAATTGCACATAGACAATGTCAATGGGAATCAAAAGCAGGAACAACGACAATAGCGTGACCACTACACAATAGAATAGTAATTGTATGGCCTTCCGTTTGTTGCAATACACCCACACCATACCGATGGAGAATAGTTGCACCAATAACAAGACCACAAACTTACCCACTGAAGTGGGCGTATCGCCCAGATAGACTTCGGCAAAGCGGATGCCCACTACAAAGTAGACCACCAGAGCTACACCAGTAAACAAGATGCTGCCTGGCATACCCTCGCGATAGAACATCAGGAAGAAAGCCAGATAGACCAATGCCGAACCCGTCTCGCGCTGTAGCACGATAAACAACATGGGCAGCAGAATGATAGCCATCGTGGCGGCAAAGTGTTTCCATTGGTTGATGTTATAGCCATAGGTTGACATTAACTTCGATAGTGCCAGAGCCGTCGCAAATTTGGCAAACTCAGCGGGTTGCAAGCGCAGAGGCCCCAATACAAGCCACGATCGCGAACCCTTGATGGAATGTGGATTGAAGATAGTTGCAAAGAGTAATATCAATAGCAGGCCATAGATGACGAAGGAGAATGTGTCGTAGAAGCGGTCATCAAGCATCACAATGATGAAGCCCAGCACAATACTAGTGGCAATCCAGATAATCTGCATACCGGAACGTGTGTCAAGGCTGAAGATATCAGTTTCACCATACGAGTAGCTGGCTCCACAGACACTGATCCAGCCGAACGAGAGGAGGGCGATATAAATTAGAATCGTCCACCAGTCGATGTTACGCAATACACTTGCCTGTCGTCTATCTGCTGGTTGTACCATACGCTATATGTCTGCTTTGCAGCTCTGCAGCCTGATGTTTAGAGGCTTCCGAGAGCTTTCCATGAAGATATTGTTCCATAATCAATCCACCGATGGGCACACCATACGTGGCACCCCATCCGCCATTCTCCACATACACGGCAACGGCTATCTTCGGATTATCCATCGGTGCAAAACCCATAAATACCGAGTGGTCGTGACCGCGGTTCTGCGCTGTACCCGTCTTGCCACATGCCTTGAAATCGTATTTCGCGAGAGCATGACACGTACCACCCGTAGCCGATGCACGCATACCCTGCACCACATAGTCATAGGACTCGCGCGACGCCATGGTACGACGTTTCTTGGTATATAACGTGTCTAATTCCTCGCCCTGCACCTTCTTCACGACATGCGGTGTGATAAACCAGCCTCGGTTAGCTATCGTGGCACCTAAGTTGGCAATCTGCAACGGTGTAGCATTGACCTCACCCTGTCCGATAGCGATTGAGATGACGGTCAGACCGTTCCACGACCCCTTATAAGCCTTGTCGTAGAAGGCGGCATTGGGTATCAGACCACGCTTTTCACCTGGCAGGTCAACACCCAAGCGGTAGCCAAAACCCATTGACACCATATAGTCGCGCCACTTGTTCATGGCATTCTGTACAGAGCCGTATTTTGAGATGTGGGTGTTAATCATGTGGTAGAGACCCCAACAGAAATAACCGTTACACGAAGTACTCAATGCGGGCACCAAAGGCAATGGTGAGGCATGTCCGTGACAGCCGACATGCAGACCTTTGAAGTTAAAGCCATGACCACAAGGATAAGATGTCTGAGTCGGGTGGAGGATACCCTCGGTCATGAACGTCAGACCCTGTGTGGTCTTAAACGTTGAGCCTGGCGGATACTGGCCCATAATACTACGGTTCAGTAGGGGTTTCCATACGTTCTGACTCAGCATGTGGTGGTTTTTGGAGCGCTGGCGCCCCACCATCAGACGTGGGTCATAACTGGGCGAGCTGACCATACAAAGTATTTCACCCGTCGAGGGTTCTATGGCCACAATACTGCCAATCTTGCCCTCCATCAAGCGCTCGCCCAAGGTCTGAAGGTCGGCATCGAGTCCCAACGTCAGGTTCTTGCCAGCCGTCGGACGCTTGTCGAATTTACCATTCATATAACGGCCCTGCACACGTCCATGGGCATCACGCAACAGAATCTGCATACCTTTCTCGCCACGCAACTGCTTCTCGTAGCTACGCTCCACACCTAACTTACCAATATAGTCGCCAGGCTGGTAGTAGTCGTCCTCCTCAATATCGGCAGGCGACACCTCGGCCACGTCGCCCAACACATGAGCGGCAAATGGGAACTCGTACTGACGGATGCTGCGGCGTTGGATATAAAAGCCTGGGAAACGGAACATCTTCTCCTGAAACACAGAGAAGTCCTTGTCGTTCAGCTGGCTCATAAACACCTGCTGCGTAAAACGTGAATAGCCAGGATTCTTGTTGCGGTCCTTGATGGTCGCCATACGGCGGTTGAACTCTTCGCGTGTGATATTCATCACGTTACAGAAGTCGGCCGTATCCAGATGATCCTTGGCTTCGTTCATCACCACCATAATGTCGTAGGCAG
>Ga0265301_10005680_pt1 | contig 12179 bp, 15 predicted proteins | sample AusTroGonzalo_MG_2_FD_193488 | JGI IMG/M metagenome (GOLD analysis project Ga0265301, IMG submission 193488) | Bovine rumen microbial communities from tropical cattle in Woodstock, Queensland, Australia - Gonzalo_04 | ecosystem: Host-associated > Mammals > Digestive system > Stomach > Rumen ...
ACCTAGAGCATAAGTAAGTCTAGTAATAAATTTTTCTGCTCCTCTTTCTTTAGTTTTACCTAACAACATTGAATTTCCACCTGTTATTATTTGACTAGCATCACTTGCTTTATTACTTTGTAATAAAACAATAGCTATTAATAAAATTGATACAACTATAAGTGCAATCTCCATAGACTTCACTCCTTTACACAATAAATAATTTAACATAATAAAGAAAATAAATCAAGAAAAAAGAAGGATTAACCTTCTATTCAAACAAATCTATAACGTATTGTACTCTCTTCTTATAAAGACTTAATGTCATTACTTCAAAGATTGTATTAACTATAAGGAATATACCCATTAACTTAGTTATTAACATAAAACTTTCAAATGGATTAAATAATACTAAGCAACCCATAACAACGATTAATAAACCCATCATACATACTAAAGGATATATCTCATCATTTATCTTAACTAATTTAATACCATATAATATTCTATGTAATCCAACAATTATCAACCAAGCAGCAAATAAATAGCCTAAGAATGATAAAGTATCAAAAGTATTAAACATTAAGAATAAACCTAAAATAACACCTGATACACCGACTATTAAATCCATAGCAAAGAATTTACTTGCTAAACCATCATAGAAATATCTAATCAATGAAAATAAACCATGAACTAATATTAATGCTCCTATTAAAACAGCACACATTTTAATAGAAAAAGAAGTATATACAAATAGTATTATTCCAACTATAATATCAAATATTTCCATTCCAACTGAAAAATTAATAATTCTCTTAAATCTGCTAGTAATCTTGTCCATCACACACACCTCTACAATAAACATTTTAAAACATAAATAAACTTATTGCAATAATTTTCAAATATGATATAATACTTTCTTCTTTAGAAAAGGGGGATCTATATGAAATTAGTAAAATTAACTATTTTTGAATTTGAAGAATTTGCTAATAACCATCCATTAGGAAGTTATCATCAAACACCTAATTACGCAATAGCAGAATCTGAAGAAGGCTTTGATTATGAATTATTAGGTTTAAAAAATGATGATAATGAATTAGTAGCAGCTTCTTTAATACTTATTAAAAGAATAGGTTTATTATTTAAATATGGCTATGCTCCTAAAGGATTCTTAATAGATTATTATGATAAAGAATTACTAAAAACATTTATTAATGAATTAAAGAAATACTATTATAAAAAAAATATGGCATTTATAAAAATAAATCCAGAAATAACAATTGGAGAAATAAATCTAAATAATCATATTACAACATACAATAAAAATCTTGAAATAGAAGATATACTAAAACAATTAAATTGTAAAAAACTAATAGATGATACACAATTCTCAAGTAAAATACCCAAATATAATGTAATAATACCTTTAAAACATTCTAATTATAAGAATTTTGAAAAACATACTAGAAATAAAATTAATAAAGGTAAAAAATTAGGATTAGAATTAGTTAAATCAGATCGTAATGGTTTAGATATCTTATTCAATTTTATTAAAAATAAAAAGAACTACCCTATTAATCATTATTATAATTATTACAATTCATTTATTAAAAATGATTCAATAGATATATTCTTAGTTAAAATAAATTATGAACAATCACTTATAAATGCAAAAGAAATATATGAAAAAGAATATGATAACAATAATAAATTAATTGAATTATTAATGAAAAAACCAAGTGAAGAATTATTAAAAAGAAAAATGGATTCTGATAATGTATTAAATACATATAAGAATAATATAACAGAATTAACTAGATATCTATCTAGTTCAGAAGACTGTTATATAGCAGGAGCAATAACAATAAAATATAAAAATAGAGTTAATATATTAATATCAGGATATGATAAAAAATATAGTTCCTATGCCCCAAATTACTTCTTACATAATGAATTAATTAATTATTATAAAGATAAATATGATTTCTTAGATATAAATGGAATATCAGGAAACTTTACTAAAGAAAACCCTTATAAAGGATTAGATGACTTTAAAATAGGATTTAAACCAATAGCAATTGAAAATATCGGAGAATTTGATTTAATAATAAATGATGGCTTATATTTAAATCTTGATAAGAATGGTATATTAGCTAAAGAATTTAAAAGAAAGCAAAAAAAAGCACCAAGTACTACTTGATGCTTTTTTATTTTTTCATAAATCTATTTTTTATTCTTTCTAAAAGACTTTCTTTCTTAGTAGGAAATACTATATCTATAGTATCCAATATTTCATCATTATCATTATTATTTACTACATCTTTAATATCTGATACATCTATAACACTAGTAATAATAGTATCTTTTTCCTCTTCTTCTATAGTTTCTTCTATAATAGGTTTCTTTTCTTCTTTTACTTCTTCAACCTTTTCTTTTTCTACTGGTTCATCAATATTATTACCTAAAGTCTTCTCAATATCTGCAAAAGTCTTATATTCCCCTGAAAGAATCTTTTTAACAAATTCATCTTCTAATATATTATCATTACTAATTTTTTTCTTTTTTCTTCTAATCTTATTTTGTTTTAAACTATCATATAAATCATCACTAGATAATAAAGAAGCTTGCTTCTTTACTACTCTTTTCTTCTTAGAAGAGCTTTTACTATCCTTACTCATAGTATCACCACATTAATTATACAATTATTAAAACATAAAAAAAAGTGAAACAAGTTCACTTTTTTAAATACCTTAATTAATTACTTAATAATTTCAGTAACAACACCAGCACCAACAGTACGTCCACCTTCACGGATAGAGAACTTAGTACCATTTTCTAGAGCTACTGGAGCAATTAATTCAACAGTCATATCTACGTTATCACCAGGCATAACCATTTCTACACCATCAGGTAGAGAAATAACACCAGTAACATCAGTAGTTCTGAAATAGAATTGTGGTCTGTAGTTTGCGAAGAATGGAGTATGACGTCCGCCTTCTTCTTTACTTAATACATAAACAGATCCTTTGAAATTAGTATGTGGAGTAACGCTTCCTGGTTTAGCAAGAACTTGTCCTCTTTCTACTTGATCTCTAGAAATACCACGTAATAATGCACCAGCATTATCACCAGCTATAGCTGAATCTAATGATTTTCTAAACATTTCAATTCCAGTAACAACTGTTTTTTGAGTTGGTCTTAATCCTACGATTTCAACTTCATCATTTAATTTTAATTCACCACGTTCAACACGTCCTGTAACAACAGTACCACGTCCTGAAATAGTGAAAACGTCTTCGATACTCATTAAGAATGGTTTATCAGTATCACGAACTGGTTGAGGAATATATTCATCAACTGCAGCCATTAAATCTTTAATAGATTGAACAGCAGCTTCGTCTCCTTCAAGAGCCTTTAATGCAGAACCTCTAATAATAGGACATTCTGAATCGAAGTCATATTCTCCTAATAATTCTCTGATTTCCATTTCTACTAAATCTAATAGTTCTGGATCATCAACTTGGTCACATTTATTCATGTAAACAACGATTTTTGGAACACCAACTTGACGAGCAAGTAAGATATGTTCACGAGTTTGAGGCATTGGGCCATCTGCAGCACTAACTACTAGAATAGCACCATCCATTTGTGCAGCACCAGTAATCATGTTTTTAACATAGTCAGCATGTCCTGGGCAGTCAACGTGAGCATAGTGACGTTTGTCAGTTTCATACTCAACATGAGCAGTATTAATAGTAATACCTCTTTCTCTTTCTTCTGGAGCTTTGTCGATATCAGCATAATCAACAAATTGTCCAAAATATTTTGTAATTGCAGCTGTTAATGTAGTTTTACCATGGTCAACGTGTCCGATAGTACCTATATTAACATGTGGTTTTGAACGATCAAATTTTTCTTTTGCCATATATTTTTCCTCCTCTTTATATATACACAAATATTTTATCTAATGCTTGAACCTTTTTCAAGTATTATTTTTATTTAGCGCTGTTTTTCTTTATTATTTCATCAGCGATTGATTTAGGAACTTCTTCATAATGATCCATTGTCATAGTGAAGTTTCCACGTCCTTGAGAATTTGAACGTAATGATGTTGCATATCCGAACATTTCAGATAATGGAACCATTGCGTCAATCTTAAGAGCATTTCCACGAGATTCTTGACCAAGTGGACGTCCACGTCTACTTGTTAAGTCTCCCATTACATTTCCCATGTATTCTTCTGGAACAACAACTTCAACTTTCATTATTGGTTCTAGAAGAACTGGTTTACATTTATCTAAAGCTTCTTTTAATGCTAAACTAGCAGCAACTTTAAATGCCATTTCTGATGAGTCTACATCATGGTAAGAGCCATCAAATAATGTAGCTTTAACATCTACCATTGGATAACCAGCAAGGATACCACCAGCCATAGCTTCTTGTAATCCTTTATCAGTTACTGGAATATATTCTCTAGGAACAACTCCACCAACGATAGCATCAACGAATTCATAACCTTTGTCTTTATTTGGTTCAAATCTTACCCAAACATGACCATATTGTCCACGACCACCAGATTGTTTAATGTATTTACCTTCACACTCAGCAGTTTGAGTTAAAGTTTCACGATAAGCAACTTGTGGACGACCAATATTAGCATCAACACTAAATTCGTCTTTCATTCTTCTTACTAATACTTCTAGATGTAATTCACCCATTCCTGAGATAACTGTTTGACCAGTTTCAGGATCAGTTCTATATCTAAATGTTGGATCTTCTTCAGCAAGCTTTTGTAAAGCGATACCTAATTTATCTTGATCAGCTTTTGATTTAGGTTCAATAGCTTCATCAATAACTGGTTCTGGGAATTCCATACCATTCATGATAACTGGATTCTTTTCATCACATAAAGTATCAGCAGTTGTAGTATTCTTTAAACCAACTAAAGCAGCAATTTCACCAGTATATACTTCAGAAATTTCTTTTCTTTGGTTAGCATGCATTTGTAAAATACGTCCAACTCTTTCTTTTTCACCCTTTGTACTATTATAAATATAAGAACCACTAGCTAAATGTCCAGAATAAACTCTGAAGAAAGCAAGTCTTCCTACAAATGGGTCTGTCATAATCTTAAATGCCATAGCAGTGAATGGTTCACTATCAGAAGGATGTCTTAATACAAGATTTCCTCTTTCATCAGTACATTCAATAGCTTCAACATCAGTTGGAGCTGGCATGTAATCAACAACAGCATCTAGTGCTAATTTAACACCAGTATTTGATAATGCACTTCCGCACATTACTGGGAAGAATTCTGCTTTTAAAACACCTTTACGAATTGCACTCTTAATTTCTGCAACTGTTAATTCTTCTCCATTTAAATATTTTTCCATTAAATCATCATCAAATTCAACTGCTTTTTCAACTAGTTCAATTCTCTTTTCTTCAACTAAGTCTTTTAAATCAGCTGGAATTTCGATTTCTTTATAATTTTCATGTTCGTCAGTTCTATCGAATTCATAAGCTTTTCTTTCGATTAAATCAACGATTCCTTTAAATTCAGATTCAGCTCCAATTGGCCATTGAATTGGTGCATAATTAACACCTAATCTCTTACCAACTGTATCTAAACTGAAAGAAAAGTCAGCACCAATCTTATCCATTTTATTAACGAAAATCATTCTTGGTACTTTATATTCAGTAGCTTGACGCCAAACTGTTTCAGATTGAGGTTCAACACCTGCATTACCATCTAGTAAGCAAATAGCACCATCAAGTACTCTTAATGATCTTTGAACTTCAACTGTAAAATCTACGTGTCCTGGAGTATCAATGATATTTAAACGATATCCTTTCCAGTGAGCAGTAGTTGCTGCACTAGTAATAGTGATACCACGTTCTTTTTCTTGTTCCATCCAGTCCATTTGTGATTCACCATCATGTGTCTCACCTATTTTATGAGTAATACCAGTATGGAATAAAACTCTTTCAGTAAAAGTAGTTTTACCAGCATCAATGTGAGCCATAATACCAATATTACGAATTTTATCTATAGTAACATCTCTTGCCATATCTTTCTACTCCTACCATCTATAATGAGCAAATGCCTTATTTGCTTCTGCCATCTTGTGAGTATCCTCACGTTTTTTAACTGCACCACCAACACCATTAGCGGCATCCATTAATTCAGCTGCCAAATTTTCTGACATACTATTTCCGCCTCTAGTTCTAGCATAATTTACGATCCAACGTAATGCTAAAGCTTGAGCTCTATCATCACTAACCTCAACTGGAACTTGAACATTAGATCCACCAACTCTTCTAGATTTAACTTCTAATAATGGTGAAACATTTTCTAATGCTTTATTATAAACTTCCATTGGTTCTTGATTTGTTTTTTCTTTAATCATATTAAATGCATCATATAAAATTCTTTCAGCAGTACCCTTTTTACCATCTAACATAATAGTATTAATTAACTTAGTTACTACTTTTGAATTATAAATAGGATCTGGTAATACATCTCTTTTTACAGCACGTCTTTTACGCATAATTATCTCTCCTTCCCTTTATACTAATTAGATTTTGGCTTTTTAGCACCATATTTACTACGACTTTGTTTACGATTAGCAACACCTTGAGTATCAAGTGTACCACGTATAATGTGATAACGAACACCGATTAAATCTTTAACACGGCCACCACGAATTAAAACAACGCTATGTTCTTGTAAATTATGTCCTTCACCTGGAATATAAGTATCAACTTCTCTTCCGTTTGATAATCTAACACGAGCAAACTTTCTTAATGCTGAGTTAGGTTTCTTTGGAGTACGAGTACCTACTCTAGTACAAACTCCTCTTTTTTGTGGACTGTTTTGAACAGTAGCCTTTCTTTCTTTACTATTAAATCCAACATTTAAAACTGGACTTTTACTTTTTCTAGTTTTATCTTTTCTGTTCTTTCTTACTAATTGGTTTATAGTAGTCATTCAAAATCCTCCTTCCATACACACACATCCTGGTGTATCAACTTTATCATTAAATTAGGTTCCACCTAGGTAGAACCAAAATTCAAAATGCATAAATAATATAACATTAACTATATATATTGTCAATATAAATATTAACTTTCATACCCTTCTGTTGTATACTTATCACAATTGATATAAACTTTAATATTATAATCAGCATGTACATCATCATAATATACCATACTATACCCTACACAACTCTTATCATCAATATCTGAACTACTAAAATAATTATATGCTTTTAACATATCTAAAGATAACTTAATAGGTCTTTCTTTAGTAGGATATACACTCTTATCAGTAACATATTTTAAAGAAATATTTTTAAAATTATCTTCATAAGTATGATACTTATCTAAGAATTTATTATTATTATTAGAAACTATTATAAAAATAATAAATAATAATAAAATAACAGTCCAAACATAAATAATATATCTAACATATGGTTTTAATCTCATAAAAGAGCCAAACAATCTCTTAAAGAATCTTAATATCTTTCTAAGTAATATTTTAAATTTACTTTTCTTTTTTACTTCTTCCATAATATACTTCCTCTCAATAACCATCTGTAGTATAACTATTACACTTTATATAAGGTTTTACATCGTAATCATAATCAGTATTTTTAATAACAACATATCCAGAACAAATTGTATTATCTTCACTATCTCTAATATCTTTAATATAATTATTATCCTTTAAAATTCCAATAGATATAGTAAAATCATTAACTGCATTTAATTTCTTATCTCTAGCATAAGATAAACCAGCCACTTTTAAATTACTCTCTTGTTGTTGATAATATATATAAAAAGCACCTTTGCTCTTATCAACAGGTTTTTCTTCTACTAAATCATGCATATCTATTCTGTCTTGTTTTTTATAAAAACTTAGTATCAGTAAATCAGCAAGTATTAAAAAGAAAAGAATAACACAAGTATAAATAATCATATCTTTAGTCCCGAAACCTTTATCATTCAATCTTAACTTCATGATTAACCTCCACATAATAATAATTATATAATATTTTGCATATATTTACTAGACAAATAAAAAAACAACCATATGGTTGTTTTATTTAATTATTAAGCTAATTCTACAGTTGCACCAGCAGCTTCAAGTTGTGCTTTAATTTCTTCAGCTTCTTTAGCAGGAACGTTTTCTTTAACATTTCCACCATTATCAGCTAAACCTTTAGCTTCTACTAAACCTAAACCAGTAACTTCTTTTAATATTTTAATTACTTGCATCTTAGTAGCACCAGCATCCTTTAATACTACAGTTTTTGCAGCATTATCATCAGCAGCTTCAGCAGCTCCAGCAGGAGCAGCAGCTACAGCTACAGCACTTGGATCTACTCCAAATTCTTCTTTCATTGCGTCAACTAATTCTTTAACTTCAAGAATAGTCATTTCTTTTAAAGCACTTATAAATTCATCTTTTGTTAATTTTGCCATTTTAATCATTTTCCTTTCTTATTTCCAAAATTATTTTTCAAGTTGTTCTGCATATAAATTTAATCCAATTGCTAAATCTCTTACATATTGGATCATTCCACCAGCTAACATAGTTAGTAAGCCTTCTCTTGATGGAATAGATGCATACTCTTTAATAGTAGCTAAATCTGCTTTAGAACCATTAATAATACCAACTCTAATATCAGCTTTATCATGTTCTTTAGCAAATTTAGATATAATTTTAATTGGTTCTAATAAATCTTTACCAAATAAAATTGCATTAGGTCCTTCTAAGAAACCTTCTAAATCGATTTTAAGATCATCAAGAGCTCTTTTTAAAAGAGTATTCTTATAAACCTTAACAGAGCTATCTGTTTCTTTTAATTGTTTTCTTAAATCACTTAGTTCAGCAACAGTTAAACCTTGATAAGTAAATAATATTACTGATTGACTATCTTTAATATTATTTTCAATCTCAGAAACAACAGTTTTTTTGCCCTCTAAAATCTTTTCACTTGCCATTATTTTCCTCCTTATGATATATAAAAAAGCTTTCCCAACAGGAAAGCTTAAAATCACACTAAAATAGATGTTATTTTTAAGTTCTCCCTCGGCAAGATTTACTTTTACACTTGCTGTCTTTGGTTGAGTGCTTTTTTCTTAACAATTCATATTATATTCTAATAACAATTAAATGTCAAAAGAATTTAAATCTAACTTAATACCAGGACCCATAGTACTACATAAAGTAATATTATTAATATATTTACCTTTAATAGTAGATGGTTTAGCTTTAACTACAGTATTAACAACATAATCAAGATTTTCTAATAATTTCTTATTATCAAATGATACTTTACCAATTATAGTATGAACATTACCATATGCATCAGTTTTATATTCAACCATACCTTTTTTAATATCATTAACTGCTTTAGCAGTATCCATAGTAACAGTACCAGTCTTTGGATTTGGCATTAAACCTTTAGGTCCTAAAATACGACCAATCTTACCTAATTGAGCCATCATATCTGGAGCAGCTACGATAACATCATAGTCAAACCAGTTTTCTTTTTCAATCTTTTCGATTAAATCAGTATCACCAACGAAATCTGCTCCTGCATCTTTAGCAGCTGTAGCAGCAGGTCCTTTAGCTAATACTAAAACTCTCTTAGTCTTACCAGTACCATTAGGTAATACCATAGATCCTCTTAATTGTTGATCAGCTTTTTTAGTATCAAGATTTAAATTAAATGCTACTTCTACAGTTCCATCAAAACTAGTAATAGAAGTATCTTTAACTAACTTAATTGCTTCTTCTTTAGTATAAAGAGTTGCTCTATCTACTTTTTTAGAAGCTTCCACATACTTTTTACCTGATTTTCTCATTTCTATTTCCCTCCTAATTGTGGTTTATTAGCGGATTAAAAATATTTAAAATATTATTCTTCTTCTTTTTTCTCTTCTTCAGCATTCTCTTCAGTTTCAGCTTCAGTAATAACTTCAACTTCATGAGTTTCTTGAGCTTCAGCTTCTAACTTAGCAAGTTCTGCATCACGTTTAGCTTGTTCAGCAGCTTCTGCTTCAGCTTCTTTTTGTTGTTCCATAAGTTCTGCATCATTTAAGCCCTTAACAGCAACTCCCATGTTTCTAGCAGTACCTTCAACAATCTTCATTGCGCCTTCAATATCATATGCATTTAAGTCTGGTAACTTAATTTCAGCTATCTTTCTTAAATCATCTTGAGTGATAATAGCAGCAATTTCGTTAGCTCCTTTAGCTCCACCCTTTTGAATCTTAGCATATTTCTTAATTAAGAAAGCTGCTGGTGGAGTTTTTAATACAAAATCAAATGTTCTATCTTCATAAAGACTAATTTCAACAGGAACTATATCTCCCATTTTATCTCTAGTAGCATCATTAAATTTTGTACAAAATTCTTGTAAATTAATACCTGCAGGTCCTAAAACAGTTCCAACTGGTGGAGCTGGTGTAGCTTTTCCAGCAGGAATTTGTAATTTAATTTTCTTTACGACTTCTTTTGCCACGAAAAACACCTCCATAAAAATTTGTTTCGCGTAAGTGGTATAGGGCATCCGCTTTTTCCCTCCCACTTAAACTGGTTATAAATACATACAACCGCAGTTAAGATATTATCATAAACATTTGTAAATATCAAGATTTTTAAATAAAAAAAATAAAAAAACCGACAAATTGTCGATTTCTATTTATTGTATTTTATTAACTTGGAATAATTCTACTTCTACAGGAGTCTCTTGACCGAATAAATCAATTAATACATTTAATCTATTATTTTCCATATCGATACTATCTACAGTACCATTCATACCCTTGAATGGACCATCAACAATAGTAACCTTACAACCAGGAGCCATTTCAGATTCAATATTAACTCTACTCATACCCATAGTAGCAAGAATCCTATCTATTTCTTGTGGTAATAATGGTGTTGGTTTAGCTTTATGTCCACTTGATCCTATAAATCCAGTAACACCAGGAGTATTACGAACAATATACCATGCTTCATCAGACATAATCATTTCTACTAATACATAACCAGGAAACATCTTTTTAACTTTTTCTTTTTTAACTCCATCTTTTACTTCTACTTCAGTTGTTTCAGGAATAATTACTCTAAAGATATTATCTTGCATACCAGTAGAAACTGCTCTTTGTTCTAGTTTCTCTTTAACTTTTTGTTCATGACCACTATAAGTGTTAACAACATACCATTCTTTTTCCATTAATTAAACAACCCCTTTACAAAAGCCATTAATAAATCTAAACCTTCAAAGAATAAAGCAAGTACTATACAGAAAATAACAACAGCAAAGAAATACTTACAAACATCTTTTAATTTAGGCCATACAACCTTCTTTAATTCTTTACCGATAGTATTCTTTTCTTTCTTATCTTCTTTATCTTCCTTTTTATCTTTCTTAGAAGATTTCTTTTCTTCTTTTTCTTCCTCTTCATCTTCAGAATCTAAATCTTCATCATATTCATCTAATTCTTCTTCAGATTCATCAATATCAAGTTCTTCTTCATCTTCGAATTCTTCTTCTAATTCTTCTTCTACTTCTTCAATTTCTTCTTCTACTTTTTTAGTTTTCTTAACTTTTTCTTCTGTAACATTAGCTTCTTTAACATTCTTTTTCTTTGCCATAAAACCACCTCAAATTTTTTGTATTTAAAAAACACGCTTCCGTGCTCAAACATAATATATCATAAAGAAACACTAAATACAAGAAAAAAAGTGTATAATTACACTTTTCTATCTTCAATTATTTTTCTAATCTTACTTCTAACTCTTTGCATAGTATTATCTATCTGTTTTAAATTTTTATCTAATAATAAAGCTATCTCATCATATTTTAAACCACTTATCATTAAAGCATATACTTCATATTCACTATCAGATAATTGATCTTTAATAGCTAATACTAATTCTTTTAAATTTTCTTCCTTAAGAATATTTACTAAAGGATCATGTTCAGATTTATCAGAAATAATATCTCTTAAAGGAACAGCATATTGATCATAAACATGTTCTAAACTTAAAGAATCGGTTATTAATTTATTCTTTAATCTACCTGCTTTAATAATACTAGTTTGTAAACTTCTATCTACACATAAAGTAATAAAAGTAGATAATTGAGCATCTTTATCATCTCTAAAATTTCTTA